>Ga0207025_1079_pt1 | contig 15087 bp, 14 predicted proteins | sample Alteio_BWMinCont_45_FD_153261 | JGI IMG/M metagenome (GOLD analysis project Ga0207025, IMG submission 153261) | Enriched cells from forest soil in Barre Woods Harvard Forest LTER site, Petersham, Massachusetts, United States -... | ecosystem: Environmental > Terrestrial > Soil > Temperate forest >... | reverse complement strand
CAATCTGTTACTTACATCTTGCAGCGATCAACTTCTTGCCACACACCATTAACGGCAACAGAACATGCCGACTTTAGGATTTTTTAAAAATATTTTAAAATTATTTTTCAGGTGTGCTTACTTACCTGTTATCGACGCAAAGTAGGTGTGACTTTAGAGATTTATTTGAAAAAAGTGCGCAACATAATCAAGAAAACAATTTATTGCGATGAGGAAATTTTTATTAGTTGTTCCAAACACATTTACCGGATTTAGCTAAACCAGCCAGTAATTGCTGATGCGCATCGATTTCTTGCTCATTGGCCGCTCTTACCAGAATGGAAGTGATCGACGGGGTATGGTTGGACTCCACGTGCTGGGATTCAATGACAGGCTCTTCAACATCAATAACAAAACTATTTTGTCCGCGCGACATCGCCAGGTAGACATCAGCCAGCAATTCCGAATCCAGTAACGCGCCATGCAATTGGCGATGCGCATTCGATATCCCGTAGCGATCACATAAAGCATCTAATGAATTGCGTTTACCTGGATGCATTTCTTTGGCTTTGATCAGCGTATCGATTACCGTCTTCACTTGGCTTGTAAAACTGGGCAGTTTCAATTTTTCGTATTCAGCATCTAAAAAACCCAAATCGAAAGAAGCATTGTGAATAATCACTTCGGCACCTTGCACATATTCACTCAGGCCTGCCGCAATTTCTGCAAACTTCGGTTTGTCCGACAAAAATTCAGTGGTTAATCCATGTATTTCTAAAGCGCGCGGATCGGAATCGCGTTCTGGGTTGATATATACGTGAAAATTATTGCCGGTTAATTTACGGTTAATCATTTCAACGCATCCCACCTCAATGACGCGATCACCGGTGCGCGGATTCAGTCCCGTGGTTTCAGTATCTAAAACAATTTGACGTTCGTGTTGAGACATGGACTCTTTCTAAATAACTTGTTGTTCACGCAGTTGTGCGATTTGCTCATCGGAATAACCTAAACCGTGCAATATTTCTTCATTGTGCTCACCTAAGGCGGGGCCCAGCCAACGCGTTCGACCCGGCGTCAATGACATCTTGGGGCTAATCGCCGGTAACTTAACCGGCGTACCATCTTTAAAGTGATGTTGTTCAAACATATTGCGCGCCAAGAACTGCGGGTCAGTCATCATATCGGCGACGGAATAAATTTTTCCGACTGGTACATCGGCTCTTTTTAATATATCCAGTGCATCATCAATGCTATGCACTGAACACCAGCTTTGTATCGCCGCATCGATTTCAGCAGTACGCGGAACACGTCCATCGTTTTTGCTTAAACCAATATCGTTGGCTAAATCTTCGCGATCAATTGCCAACATTAAACGCTTAAAAATTGCATCGCCATTGCCTGCAATGACGATATTTTGGTTATCAGAACACGTGTACGTATTGGAAGGCACAATGCCGGGCAATGCACCGCCGGTACGTTCACGAATGACGCCAGCGAAATCGTATTCAGGTACCAAGGACTCCATCACATTAAATACTGATTCGTACAACGCTACGTCCACCATTTGACCCTGGCCTGCAACACATTCTTCACCGTCTTTCCCATTCCATCGCCCACCCGTGGCATCGCGGTGCCGCAACGCCATCATTGCGCCGATCACGCCATGCAGTGACGCAAGTGAATCGCCAATTGAAATTCCGACTCGAACCGGTGGCCGATCCGGATGGCCGGACACGTAGCGCAAGCCGCCCATAGATTCGCCAATTGCGCCAAAGCCTGGAGAGCCGCTTAACGGTCCGGTTTGTCCATAGCCAGATAATCGCACCATAATGGTTGCAGGATTTTGTGCTTGTAATTGTTCAAAGCCCAACTGCCATTTTTCCAAAACGCCGGGGCGATAATTTTCGATAATTACGTCGGCATCCAGTGCCAGTTTGCGGGCAATTTCCTGCGCACGCGCATCCTTCATGTTTAAGGTCAGACTTTGCTTATTGCGCGCTTGCACAGTCCACCATAATGAGGTGTCATCTTTTAAGACTCGCCATTGACGCAGTGGATCACCATGTTCCGGTGATTCTATCTTTATCACTGTCGCGCCAAATTCTGCGAACATGCGAGAACAAAAAGGGCCCGCAATCAGCGTGCCCAATTCTAAAACTCTAATTCCGGCAAGCGGCCCGATACCAGTCTGTTGCGACGGTTTCATGCTGTGCGCCTATCTAACATCGCGCGCGCTAAAGTACCTGCATCAACATATTCAAGCTCGCCCCCAACCGGAACGCCGCGCGCCAATCGCGTTACGGTGAGGCCGCGTGCTTTTAGCGTTTCACCTAAATAGTGTGCCGTCGCTTCACCTTCGTTGGTGAAATTGGTGGCCAGGATCACTTCTTTCACCAGGCCGTTGGATGCACGCTGAACAAGTTTGGTGATATGAATATCTTTTGGGCCTATGCCATCCAATGGCGATAAACGTCCCATTAACACAAAATACAATCCGTGAAATGTTAACGTTTGTTCGACCATCAATAAATCGGCAGGCGTTTCGACAACACACAGCAAACTTGCATCTCGCTCTGGATTGGCGCAGGTCTCACACACCGGTTGTTCGGTAAACGTATTGCAGAGCTCGCAATGGTGGATTTTGGTTAGTGCCCCTGTACAGGCAAGACCGAGTTGAGTCAGTCCTTCCCGGTCATGCTGCAACAGATGATATGCCATGCGCTGAGCTGATTTCGGCCCTACTCCGGGAAGACGGCGCAGCGCTTCAATCAGGTCGTCTAAACTTGCATGGATTTTCATTCAATCGATAACCATTAAAACGGAAGTTTGAAACCTGGTGGCAACGGCATGCCGGAAGTTAATCCAGACATCTTTTCTTCAGCTGTTGCCTCCGCTTTTCGCGCTGCATCATTAAATGCCGCAGCGACCAGATCTTCAAGCATATCTTTATCGTCACTTAACAAAGATGGATCTATCGTGACACGCTTGACGACTTTCTTACACGTCATCACCACAACGACCAAGCCTGCACCCGATTGACCTTCTACATCGATCAATGCCAACTGATCTTGCGCTTTTTTCATATTGTCCTGCATGGCCTGCGCCTGTTTCATCAAGCCGGCTAATTGACCCTTCATCATTGCATTTCTCCTTGCATCATCATAAATTTAGTTAATAGGCTTCACAGATCCCGGAACTATAGTCGCGCCGAATACGCGCATTAGTCCCTGCACTATCTGGTCGCCTTTGATTGCCACTTCTGCAGCGCTCAGGCGATCGGCACGCTCCACAATCGCTGCCGCATAGGCGGTTTTTTGTGTGTTGCCTATCTCAGTGGTTAACTTCACGGGAACTGTGAAATATTCATTCAGACTGACTGTCAATTTTTCCACGCTGCTGGAAGCAAGCAAAGTTTCCAGTGGCACGCGCAATCCTAACGCAATGACGTTGGGCGATACTTCACAACTGATCAGTTCACTCTGCTGAGCCAACTGCTGCGCCACACCGCGTAATGGCAAACCTGCGGACAACTGTGGCCAGTTTCCATCCCACTCTGAACCGCTTGCCAACCATACACCGCTGACATCAATTTTTGGCGATTCAATGATTTGAACCTGCTCATCCAAAGTTACCTGATCCGGACCAGTTTCGGCTTTTAGTTCAGTTTTTTTTTCCATCGTAACCGTGTCGGAAGCTGGCGAACTGAATTCATCTTGCGATCCAATAGCCTTTTTCCCACGGCGATCTGTCAGGGCTTCCAATGCAGCCATAGCCGGACTTTTTCTGCCGGAACCAGACTGCACCGGCTTTTCCACGTCAACTTGAGTTCTCGGCTGCACCTGCGGCAGTTCAGCAACTCGAGCTGGAGCGGTGGGTCTATTGATATTGGGAGCTGGCTGACTCGCTATCGCTGGCCTGGCAGTGCTACGCGCAGGAGCAGCTGTAAGCAAAGTTGCGGCATCATTCGTAACCGGTCTGAAGGCCAACATGCGCAGTAGAGTCATACTAAATCCGGCATATTCATCGGGAGCCAGTCCCAATTCATGCCGACCATGCACCACAATCTGATAAAACAGTTGAATCTGCTCCGCATCAAACAGTTGTGCCAAATGCATAATCTCTGCTCTATCCGGCACATCGTCAGGAATTGCGGCAGGAGCTAATTGCGCGATACTGAGCTGGTGCAGCAGCGTGGCTAAATCCTGTAAAGCGGCTTTATACGACAAACTGCGCGTCAGCATCTGATCCGCAACTGCCAACAAAGCGACACCATCTTGACTCGCTAATGCATCTAAAATTTTAATTAAATAAGTTTGGTCCAATGCGCCCAACATACCTTGCACTGCCTCTAAACTCACCTTGCCGGCTGCATAGGCGATTGCCTGGTCAGTGAGCGACAATGCATCTCGCATCGAACCCTGCGCTCCCTGTGCAAGCAAGCGCAAAGCAGGTAGTTCGAAACTGATTTGTTCCTGGGCGAGAATGTCTTCCAGGTGGCCGACGATGGCGGGCAACGGCATTTGTTTTAAATTGAATTGCAGACAACGCGACAGTACGGTGACCGGAATTTTTTGCGGATCGGTCGTTGCCAAAATAAATTTGACGTGGGCAGGTGGTTCTTCCAGGGTTTTCAGCATCGAGTTAAATGCGTGATTGGTGAGCATGTGCACCTCATCAATCATATACACTTTAAAACGCGCATTGCTCGGCGCATAAACTGCCTGCTCCAACAATTGCGCCATTTCATCGACACCGCGATTTGAAGCGGCGTCCATCTCGATGTAATCGACAAACCGTCCGGCATCGATCGCCACACAGGCATCACAGTGACCGCAAGGATTTGCAGTAATACCCTGTTCGCAATTGAGTGATTTTGCCAGGATACGTGACAAGGTGGTTTTACCCACACCACGGGTTCCAGTGAACAGATAGGCGTGATGCAAACGTTGCTGTTCTAGCGCATGCGTTAAAGCACGCACAACGTGTTCTTGGCCAACTAAAGTCTGAAAACTTTTGGGGCGATATTTGCGAGCGAGGACTTGATATGACATGGCCGTGATTCTAACCTAAAAAGGAAAGCTCTCTGCAGTCAAAATGAGGGGATCAGCGATTTATTTAAAGCTAAAAAAACAGGCAGGGAGTTGATTTGAAAATTAATATCAAATTTCCAATATTGAAAATATTAGTGCGAAACACCGTCACGCTTAATAACTTTTAAAAAAGTTAACATCAAAATGCGTAAATCCAATAGAAAACTATGGTGTTGAAGGTAATAGACATCTAACTCAACCTTTTGAGGTATCGGTATTTCGTCCCGACCATTAATTTGCGCCCAACCAGTTAACCCGGGTAACAGGCTGTGCACTTGATTTGTAGAGCGCAGACTGATCAAATCATCCTGATTAAATAATGCAGGTCTGGGCCCGACAAAGCTCATATCGCAGCACAAAATACTCCACAACTGCGGCAACTCATCCAGGCTTGATTTCCGCAAAAACGGTCCAATAGGCGTCAGATATTTGGCAGGATCATTCAGCAAATGGGTAGCAAGCGCCGGAGTATCAATTTGCATGGTTCTGAATTTAGGCATGCGGAAAATTTGATTGTTGCGCCCAACTCGATCTGACCAATATAAAACTGGCCCTGTTGACGTCAGCTTAATCAAAACAGCTACCACAGCTATCGGGATAAGTAGCACGATCAACGCAATTACGGCTAATCCAACATCAAAAAATCGCTTCATCATAATAAATTCTGAACTGTCTTTTGCAGTCCGGCTTGCACCGAAATTGGTGGTTCCCAATCTAATAATTTCCTGGCCTTGCTTATATCCACCTGCAAAGAGCCACATAGACGTTGAATTGCCTCACCTTGCCCCAGCAACGAAGCGCTTAACATGCACCAGCTTTCCGGAACCGGAACCAGATATACACCAACCCCCATGGCGCTGGCGCAATAACGCAGTAATTCTGTCGTTGAAAGATCGTGCCCATCAGACGCTAAAAATAATTGATTGACTGCCTTGGGATGTTCAACACAACGCATAATCAGACTGTGCAAGTTTTCCACATAGGTAAAGCTGCGCTTATTTTCAATTGATCCAAAAGGTAACGGCATACCAAGTTTGACCATGCGCAGCATAGTAAAAAAATTGGCCTTCACGCCGCAGCCATATACCAACGTGGGGCGTATAACCACCACCTCCAGATCGGTCTGAGCAGCAAGTTCAAACAGCGCCTGCTCTGCTTCAAATTTGGAAATAGCATAAGGATTTTGCGGTAAGGCCGCATCTTCCTCAGTAAAAGGTTGCCCTTTCAGAGTTTGCTCGCCGTTGACTTTTACTGAACTCAAAAAGATAAATCGCTTAACGCCTGCGGCAGCTGCCTGACGCGCCAGATTAATCGTACCGCCCACGTTAATCCGACGATATTCAGGCAAAGGGTCTGCAAACAGGTCGTTCATGACATGAGCCCGGCCGGCACAATGAATCACAGTATCAATACCTTTGAGATGTTTGCCCCATGTAGTTTGTGTATCTATTGCTGAGACATGCACGATTTCTACACCATCCAGCAACAAAGGCGATCGGACTGCACTGCGCACAAAGGCGCCCTTTTCTATTAATGAGATCGCAAGCGATCCGCCAACAAACCCGCTGGCGCCCGTTAGTAATATTCGGTTATCCATTTCACTCATCATGTTGGATTAGAGAACCCATCGTAATATTGAACCATTTCATTAGTTATAATTTCTTGAGCAAAAAGGTTACGTGCACGTCGCTGGGCTCGCGTCGACATATTAAACCGTAATGTATCATCCGACGCCAACAATAAAAGGGCATTTTGGATCTGTTTTATATTTTTTACTTCGTGCAAAATTCCTGTTTCGCCATCATTTACGGCGTCAAACAGTCCATAAATATTGGATGCAACAGCTGGCAGGCCAACTGCAGCCGCTTCAATGATAACTGAACCGAATCCTTCCCGATAACTAGGCAAGCAAAATATATCTGCACTGGCCATATAATCTTCAGGTCGATCCGTGTATCCAATTCGATGATAATTTAATAAACATGGTAATAAAATTTCTTGCAAAATTTTATCCATGCCCCCCTCATCCGGGCCAACTAAAAGCAAATGGATTTGGGGATTTAACTTGTGGATATGGACAAAAGCCTGCGCTAAATCCAGCACACCTTTTTCCTGATTTACACGTCCCAAAAATAATATAACCAGCGCATTTTCAGGGATGTTCAGATCCAGACGAAGTTTATTTCTTGTAATTTGATTGGGGCGGAATCGATCGATATCGACGCCACACACAGAACCATTTCCTAATACTTTAATTTTTGAACCATGAACGATATTTTGTTCGATTAAAAACAATCTTTGTGAAAAACTGTCTGCCAATAACCCACTCGAACACCCGGCAATTAGCTTATCCAATTTCTTGAGCATCCAACGCCCTATTCCCGATTTATTCACCCAGACCTGACCAGTAAATGTGTGAATACGATGGGGTATGCAGGCAAGATATGCCGTTAGCATGGCTAGCAAGCCGGTCTTAGGCATTAATGAGTGCACCACATCAAAACGGTAACGTTTAAAAATTCGATATAACGCGATAAGCGCAAGCACATCTGAAACTAACGAAATCTTTCTGGAAAATTTCACATTAATGAAATGTATATGATCGCCCAGTAAATTCTGCAAATCAGATTCATTTCCACGCGTGATCAAGGTCACTTCATATTGTTCAGCAAGCACTGCAATATGTGCGCGCATAAAGACTTGCAACGCAAATGGCACGGTAGCAACAATACAAATTTTTTTACGAATTTTATTCATCGAATAAAGTTGCAATCAAATTTGGAATGGAGTGACTGGGCGAGAATCCTAAATTTTCTTTTATTTTTTGATTGGAATATCGGGTTCTTTTTACAAGTGCATCAATCCGTTCCTGTGTTAAGGGTATTTTTCCAAACAGGGAAAAAAATTTCACCACCAGTCGTAGCGGCTCCTCAGGAACGCAAAGTGCAGGCGGTTTGACGTCGGCATGTCGAGAGACCGCATCAACAACTTCAGACAACATGCAGTCATTGGACAAATTGAATATTTGCCCCTTTGCGCGAGCATCATTACCACACAACACCAACGCATCAACAACATCATCCACATGAATATAAGTAGAAATAGCGGAAGTTGAGCCTATATAAAAAAATAATCCTTTCCGAATTACCTGAATCAACGACCTGACCGATTGATTGGTCATATTTTTACCGATGACAATTGAGGGCCGCAAAATTGAATACGAAAATAAAGGTTCATTTTGCGCAAACTGCATCAATAAATCGTCCGATTGGGCTTTCGTTACTTCATATTCTCCTGCAGGATTGTTCCCCGTGGTTTCCAGAACAATTCGATCAGCATTGGCCTTTCCTTTAGGTGGCCCGTAAACGCCAACACTGCTTAACTGAACCCAATGAATAGGTTTATTGGTTGTATCAATATGCGTTTTGACTTCTCTCAATAATTTTAAAGTGCCGGAAACATGTAGCGAGTACATGGCGACATTATTGTTAACTTCACCTGCACAATGATAAAAAACGTCAATATCATCAAACAGCCCATTTATGGGCGCAGCGATATCGCTAAGATCAGCAACGAAATATTCTTCGCTTGTTATTTTTTTCGATACGCTGCGGGTTAATAGTCGTAGTGACACACCGTCGCGCTGCAATCGATGGACAAGATTTTTTCCTATAAAACCGGCGCCACCTGTTATGCACGTTTTCATTTTCTCAAATATTCAGCGATAGATTTTATTGGGACGAAAATAGCCTTCATGCGCTTAACGCAAATCAATGAAGTGATTTTTTCGACATAAACATTTTTATTTTAAACACTTTGAACACATCCAGGATTGAAAAGAAACTAAACGTTTTAATTGACAGGATAAAAAAATCCAAACTACTACGCCGACAATTCACCGCATCATAGATAAAATCAAATAGCACGCCAACAAAGATGTCTCGGCGATATTGTCTATTTAAATCATAAAAATCGGAATAATGTTGGGCTAAACGTTTTTTAACTAGCTCATAACCTTTACTTGATGAGGTGAGTGACCCACCAACCGGATCCTTGCGGTACACGCCGAGGACTTCATTAATAAAATAACCGTATCCTGATTGAAGGAATTCAAGTGCATAGTAATAATCAAGTAATTTTAATTGGTCATCTGTCGTGATTCGTGCCAAACGTCTATACATGATAGAGCTGTGTACGCCTATTGATCCCATCCGCAGTAACACTGGTAAATCTATAATCCCCTGATCTAAAAAATTACTTGGGTTTCCCAAGCAATATGTCTGATCACCTTGCTCAACTCTCATGTTGTGCCACGTGACTGCACAATCTGGATGTGAAGATAAATAATCGTACTGTGCTTGCAGCTTGTTTGGTAAAAAATAATCGTCACCATCGCAATGACTCACAAAATCACCGGAAGCGCGATTATGTATTTGAATAAAATTTTTATATGCGCCAATATTTTTTTCTAAAAATACCGGTTTAATAATCAACGGATAAGCGTGAAAAAACTCCATAATTACTTCCTGAGTTTTATCGGTCGAACAATCGTCACACACAATAATTTCAAATTCAACATTGACTTTCTGATCGACGATACTTTGCAGGCATTGCCGGATATATTTTTCGTGGTTATAGGTAACAACACAAACTGAAATTTTAGGACTCATGGTATGTCGTCTTTAGAATTGTTCTAATTGAAAGCAGCCACAGGATCAGCGAGATCGATGCGGTCAGCGCAATGATTGATATCGCCATGGCCCAGGTATTTTCAATCTTCCCTACATAGAAAAATCCAGCGAATAACGCTATACCAAAACTGATCAACATAGGGAAAATCGTGTCAACTAGCAACCACACCGGATACAGCGGTCGCGCCAATTTTTTTAGCAGGATCGCATTCCAGATTAAAAATAGAAATACGTTAAAACCGGCCCACAACCAGGCCGCTCCCTCTGCTCCGTAATGTCGCACCACAATCGGCAAGGTCGGAAACAGACACAGTGCGAAAACAATATTCCCGCGCAGGTGCCAGCGAACGTTGCCTATCGCAACCTGGTAAATATACAAAATGCTTCCTACCGCAATCAATGTGCTACCAAGCACATAGCCCCGCAATATGAATCCGGCGTTGGCTGCGACAGCATGGTCGCGGGTCCAAAGAAAGAGGATAGATTCCGGCAGCGCAAAAATAACAGCGCCGATCGGCAGAATCAATAATGCCACCCAACGCGTACATTGCCGCAGTTCCACACAGACTTCATCCACACCGCCATGTATAAAGGCCTTGGTCAGGCGCGGTTGAAATGCCTGCGAAATCGGCTGTGTCAGCGACAAAACGCCCCCCGCCAGCAAGGTCGCAACATTAAAGTAGCCGTAACTTGCCAACGACAACATCCCGGAAAGCAGCAACTTATCCAGATTGGTAATCACTACCCAGATACTGCTGGTCAGTGCCAGTGTTCCGGCCATTTTTCCATGCTTGCTCAACTCCGACAGATCAAACACAAATAGCGGCATTTTAACTGGGACGAGCTGACTGATCTTCGATTGGATGCTAGCGTATTCGACGATGGAGACCAACGTCCACCAAATGAACAGTATTGTGATATCGGACCAGATATTCACTATAACGATAGATGCGGCAAACCTCAGCAGATTAAAAATTACCAGGTTAACATTGAGCCAAATTTGTTCTTCGAGGTTCGCGATAATGCCGCGACTGACGCTCGTCGCCAACCGGATCAAGGTCATGACGACCAACAACACAATACTGGTTGCAATGGTATCTGTACCGAGACTATTTTTCCCGAGCCAGTGGTCTGCCAACCAGTATCTTGATATAAATATCAACGCGATAATCGGCACCGACAAACCTGCCAAAAACCAGTCTATCGTTCTAAAGAATCGGACCGTGTCTTCCCAGCGCACGGCACCAATATGGGCCTGAGCAGCCTGCCGTCCCGCAACTGGAGCCAGGCCGGCGTTAAGCAACAATATCCACCCTTGGATCATGGTTGACACGCCGATCAACCCATATGCATCCGGTCCCATGCTTTTTAAATAAAACGGTACAACCAGGAGAGTAAGGAGAGTAGTGACAGCTACGCCGATAAAATTGGCTAGAATATTTTTATTTAGGTTGATCACATTAATGGACCTGATTTTCCTCTTTATGCAACGCTTTGATTTCAAGCAACTTGCGCAATCGTTCTTTTATATATTTGACCAGTGTGCCCGCATATATTCAAAATTCCCTGCAGTCTTCAATTATTTTTATTTATTTGCACTTTAATGCTCCGCGTCGAACGTACTTACAATATTTAAAACGGCTCAACATTAAAAATCCACACCATCCAGAGCGGGGTGTCATATTTAACGGTTGTTCATTTTAATGAAAAAATAATGATTCTGTTAATTAATTTTAGACATTACGTCCGCGCACGCTGATATTGTTTATAAATACGCTATCTTTATTATTAATCCAAATTCAACTGCGCAAAATAAAAAAGGCGATATGGCATGTCGACCATATCACCTCAACATTTCAAAAACTTGTCTGTCTTTGTTTGCCCCCGAACATTAGCTGATCAGGCTCTCCAACCCCTCGCTCATTTCAACGATGCCAGGCATATTTGACACCACCTGATCCGCAGTCAAATTCAGTTTGGCAGCGACATCCGCAGGAAACGTGGCCTGCAACTCTTCCCCATCCAGATTGTGTTCGAACGCGCGTGAACGCCATGCAGCCAAGTGAATAATGCCTGCCATGACGTCCATTTTTTCTTGTTCCAAAGGATGTGGGAAAGAGCGAATCGCAATGGCGAATTCATTCGGAAATTTCCAACGCACAGCCAATTCAGCTCCGACGTCTGCGAAGTTATAACCAAAGGAGTTGGATTCAACATCAAATCGCCGAGCGTCAAGAGCACCCGCAATTTTATCTATTTCCAGCATTTTTTCCGGCATGGCTGCATGCATCACCAATTGACCGATCGCATGCATCATGCCAACCGTAAATGCGAAATCCGAATTGACCTTTTTTTGTTTTGCCAGCCATTTGGCAACCACTGCAGTGTGCATGCTGTAGCGCCAAAACTTTTTTAAATCGAATCCCGCAACGTTTTTAAAACCACCGGTCAATCCGGTACTAACAACTAAAGTCCGCACCGTCATAAAACCCAGCATCAGAACTGCATCATCAACCGTGCCTATGCTGCGCGAAACATGGTAGTAGGAGGAATTGGCCAATCTTAGTATTTTTGCACTTAGGACCTGATCGGCAGCCAGCTTTTGTGAAATTTCTTCGACCGAGACACGGTCATTGTTAAAACTTTCAATGACTTCTTGAACGACTTTGGAAATAGTTGGCAAGGCGTGTTGCTGCAAAAATAATGCGTCGAAGTTCATAGCTGTCCCCTTTTAGTGTTTCTAATTTCAATCATGCTTAAGTTTTAGGACAGATTGATTACTTATGCAACAATCAAACTCACTATCACCAAAATATAGTTACTCCTTCGTGTCTATGTTCAATTCAGCCAACTTGCGGGTAATGGTGTTTCGACCTATGCCTAAACGGATTGCAGCTTCATTTTTTTTGCCGTTTGTGAATTTCAATGCTGATTGAATCAAGATTGACTCGAACTGTCTGACCAGACCGTCCATCACGTTCGGCTGATTTTTTTCAAGCAGCGACGCCGCTTCCGCCTCTAACAAACCCTGCCAATTCGCCAACTCTGACATTAGCGTTTCAACTTTTAATTCTGACGATTGTGATAATGCAGTATCGCCATCAGGCTGTGAATTCGGCATGTGCACTTTGGCCGATTCTAATAATTCCGGCGGCAAATCCTTAATTTCCACCGTTTGACCGGGCGCCATCACCACAATCCAATTACATAAATTTTCAAGTTGACGCACATTGCCGGGTAAGTTCAACTGGCTTAAAAACTGCATGGCAGATTCACTCATGCGTTTGCTTTCAACACCAAGTTGCTGCGCGCTTTGTTTTAAAAAATGACGTATTAAAATCGGAATATCTTCACGTCGTTCGCGCAAACTTGGGATCCGCAATCGGATCACATTTAAGCGGTGGTAGAGATCTTCCCTGAACAAACCTTGTCCGACCCGCTGCTCTAAATTTTGATGGGTTGCTGCAATCACACGCACATTGGATTTAATGGGTTGATGTCCACCGACCCGATAAAAATGTCCATCTGAAAGAACCCGTAATAATCTGGTTTGCAGATCAAAAGGCATATCGCCTATCTCATCGAGGAAAAGCGTTCCGCCTTCCGCTTGCTCGAACCGGCCGCGACGGGAAGTTTGTGCACCGGTGAATGCACCACGTTCGTGCCCGAATAATTCTGATTCGAGCAAATCCTTGGGAATAGCTGCGGTATTTAAAGAGATCATCGGTTGCGCTGAACGGGGACTGTGCTTGTGCAAAGCGCGTGCGACCAATTCTTTTCCAGTTCCTGACTCGCCAGTAATCAGGACCGTCATATTGGATTGCGTCAATCTGCCTATGGCGCGAAACACTTCTTGCATCGCCGCGGCCTGCCCGAGGATTTCGGGTGTTTCTGAGGATAGCTGTTCAACACTGACCTCACGCAGACTTTCTTCCATCGCACGCCGGATCAGCTCAACCGCTTTATCCAGATCAAATGGCTTGGCCAAATAATCAAATGCACCACCTTGAAACGCTGCCATCCAGATCAGAAAAAGCTGTCATCACAATCACCGGCAAACCAGGATGTTTTTCCTTCACTTTTTGCAGCAAATGTAAGCCAGTCATGCCGTGCATACGAATATCGGACACTAAAACCTGGGGTGTTTCGCGCTCCAAGGCGGTGAGTACATCCTTTGCATTATTAAAACTGCGCGTTTCCAGATTTTGTCGCGCCAGGGCTTTTTCCAACACCCAACGTATCGATTCATCGTCATCTACTAACCAAATTGGTTTCATATTTACTCGCTCATTATCCAACTTAGGGAAGTGGGATCAGTACTCTAAAATCCGTTACTCCTGGCCGACTCTCGCATTCAATCACGCCCAAATGTTGCTGCACAAAAGTTTGTGCCAGTGTTAAACCCAATCCACTGCCGCCTTCGCGACCAGAAACCAGGGGGTAGAAAATGCGATCCATGATGTCGGGAGAGATGCCCGGTCCATTGTCAGTGATATGCAATTCTAATGCCAGCTTGTATCGCACTTTGGCAAGGGTGATTTGGCGAACGATACGTGTCTTGAATATCAACTCGGCATCACCGGTTTCGATGCGCTCAGATAACGCTTGCGCCGCGTTCAGAGCGATATTGAGTACGCTTTGAATCAATTGCTCGACATCCCCACGAAAATCTGGAATGGATAAATCATAGTCACGCAATATCGTTAAGCCACGCGGAAACTCGGCCATGATCAGACTGCGCACGCGTTCACAGACTTCATGAATATTGACATCACCCACTATGTGCGGAATCCGGTGTGGCGCCAGCAATCTGTCGACCAGTGTCTGCAAGCGGTCCGCTTCTTTGATGATTACCTGAGTATATTCACGCAATTCTTTCGCATCGCGTTCTGGCAATTCCATTTCCAGCAATTGTGCTGCACCGCGAATACCACCGAGTGGATTTTTAATTTCATGTGCCAGATTGCGCAGTAGCTCTTTATTTGCCTGACTATGATCCAGGATGCGCTCTTCCCTGTCCTGCTTGATCTGCTGCACATTTTCTCTAATTTCTACCAGTACTGGCGTTTCCTGATTATCCAGTACGGTAAATATAATTTGCACTTGCAAAGGTTCACTACCGGCGCGCTCCAGGATGAGATCTTGTCGCTTATCGGCAAATTGAGAATCCAGTGACTGTTCGAATAATTGCTGTAATTCCTGGCCGTTCACAAAAAGATCGGCCAACTTTTGGTGCATCAATGATTTGATTGACGCTTTCAACAAATCTTGCGCAGCAGCGTTTGCATAACGTATGCAGCCTTGCGCATCCAATACCACAACGC
>Ga0207025_1078_pt1 | contig 15164 bp, 14 predicted proteins | sample Alteio_BWMinCont_45_FD_153261 | JGI IMG/M metagenome (GOLD analysis project Ga0207025, IMG submission 153261) | Enriched cells from forest soil in Barre Woods Harvard Forest LTER site, Petersham, Massachusetts, United States -... | ecosystem: Environmental > Terrestrial > Soil > Temperate forest >... | reverse complement strand
CTTTATATATGCGACTATACTACAGAGCAGTAACCAAAGACGGTAAAACAATCCGCGGACTTATCGAAGCAAAAAATGTAAATGAAGCAGCGCTATATCTTCGTCAGCATCAGTTTGTCCCTGTACAAATAATTGCTGAAAACAAAGCGAGTTTTACAAGATTCTTCTCTTTTTTTCATCACATTAAAGCTTCAGATGTCGTTTTTTTTACCCGTCAGCTAGCATCGATGATTACCTCTGGACTTACCCTTCTGCAGGCTCTTAACGTTTTAAAGAATCAAGTGCAAAATGTCGCAATGGCAGAGATGATCCAAGGAATTATTACCGATATTGAGGATGGCGCTAAGCTATCAAAAGCTCTTGAAAAATATCCATCTACGTTTTCAACTATATATATAGCTCTTGTTAAGACGGCTGAATCATCAGGACTTTTGGACAAAGTGCTTACGCGTTTGGCCGAAAATCTTGAGAAAAAAGAACGGCTTATTCATACAATCCGGAGCGCTTTGTTATATCCGATTATCGTAGTTATAATGATGATATTAGTAATGATTGTAATGATGATTTATGTTATTCCTCAGCTGACTGTTTTGTATGGTAATTTAAATATGAGCCTTCCGATTTCGACGGTTATCGTAATTGCTACATCAAATTTTTTAATTAATTATTGGTATATCGCAATTACGGTTTCTATCGTGCTCTTTTTCTATTTAAGAAATTGGCATAACAAACCAGCTGGCAAAAAAACTACAGATGCATATATTTTAAAACTTCCCATTTTTGGCATGTTATTTCGTGATAGCATGATGGCTGAATTTGCAAGAACCTTATCAATTCTTATTAGTTCTGGTTCGTTGGTGGTTGAATCATTGGTAAAAAGCAGTGATGTAGTGGGGAATGTTATTTATAAAGAAGCAATAGAAATGGTTGCCAAACGCGTTGAGAAAGGTATATCTATGGGTGATGCTATGGCTGCCACGCCACTTTTCCCTCCGCTGATTGTCGAGATGGTGAAAATCGGTGAACAAACGGGAAAACTTGATAATTCTCTTATGAAGGCTAGTGAATATTATGAACGAGAGGTTGAAGAAAAAGTAAAAACAATGACAACTCTTATGGAGCCAATTATTATGGTTTTATTGGCGCTTGGGGTTGGTTTTCTCATTATTTCTATTATTACCCCGATTTATAGCTTGATTTCGAATATAAGTTAAATAAGGTTTAGCCTTTAGATATAAAAAACTGAAACCTATACGCTATACCCTAAACGCTGTACTAAGCGGTTTCCCCGAGGTACTTTTTGACTTGAGAAAGTAAATCCGCTGGTGTAATATCCGCTTTGATAATAAATGCCGCTGCGCCTCTACTCATAGCATCTTTAATAAGTGGGTCATGATCAAGATTAGTAAGAAGGATAACAGGTCCGTTTTTGACAGGCGGAGGTGTTTTGGTGAGCGCGTCCATAACTCCGAGGCCATCAAGCTTTGGCATCATAATATCAAGAAGAACAAGGTCATATCCACCTAATTTGAGTTTGCTTAATGCTTCTTCTCCATCGGATGCGGTATCTACCGTATATCCCTCATCTTTAAGCACTTCTTCGTAGAGCTCTCGGATATATAAGTCGTCGTCAACGACTATCAACTTTTTTGCCATGATAAGCTGATTATTGAAGAAAAAGCTAATTTTGTCAATAGTTCTTTCAATGTTCCCTTGCAAGTTGCTTTAATAAATTGACTTTTTTTGCTTGTATACGTACTATTATTAGTAGAGTTTACCGCTCAATTAACATTTATTTATTCAAGCATTTAAAAAATATTATTTTTACAACACGTTTTAGCGGCATTTTAATATGAAATTGACAAAAGCATCTATATTTATATTAGGAGCTTCCATTGCACTTATACTTTTTTGGTTCTCTGCATCATTTTTTGACACGGGAAAATCAGGCATAAGTTTTTTAACAGTTTTTACTGGTTTTAAACACACACAGACATACGGATATATTTTTAATTTTGCTTATTCTCTTATTCCGCTGTTTGCGGGTGTGTACGGATTTAAAATAGCAAAACGATGGGGAATGTTCAAAAGCAGTTTAGGAAAAGCAATTATTAATTTATCTATCAGTCTTTTCTTTTGGGCTCTGGGTGAATTAATATGGGCATATTATAATTTTTTTCTAAACTCCAATGTTCCTTATCCATCGTGGGCAGATGTTGCTTATGTTTTAACCTATCCTTTTTTGGCTGCAGGTTTAATTTATCTCGGCCAAGCGATGTATATGAAGTTAGGTTTGAGGAAATTAAGAGGGAAACTATTCGTTATTATTTTACCAATAGCCGTTGTGGCCTCATCATGGTATTTTCTCGTTGATATTGCCCGTGGCGGGTCAATTACCTCAGGAGGTGGGATTCTGACTGTCTTTTTCGATGTAGCCTACCCAACTGGTGATGCGCTAATCCTCGCCATCGCGTTTCTTATTTTCGGATTTTCCTTTTTTTCTCTCGGCGGCCGTTACAAATGGCCTATCTTTTTTACGCTTGCCGGTGTCTTATTGGAGTATATTGCGGATTTTGTATTTTCCTATACTACAACGATTAATTCCTATTACAACGGTAACTGGGGTGATCTAATTTACCTAATATCATTAGTGGTTATTAGTCTTGGAGTAACAACGTTTGATCTAAGCGATAGTTAAAAAGAGGTTTTGTATATGAAATTAACAAATCAATCTATGTACATATTAAGCTTTTATGTAACGTTAGTAATATTGTGGTTTAGCTCTTCTCTTTTTGCAACTGGTAATGCTCACGTTGACTTCTCAACTATCTTTTCCGGCTTTAAAGCAAATACTCAGTATGGATATATTTTTAATCTTTTATATGGATTTTTACCTTTTTTTGGAGGAATCCTGGGGATTTCAATAGCAAAACGATGGGGAATGTTCAAAAGCAGTATGGGTAAAGCGATATTTTTTCTCTCTATGGGGAGCTTTATCTGGTCCATTGGGGCTTTTATTTGGGCATATTACAACTTTGTTGTTCATGCAGCAGTTCCCTATCCTGGATTTTCAGATGTTGCCTGGATTGCCTGTTACCCGTTTTGGGGTCTCGGCGTTTTTTATCTCGGCCAAGCGATGTATATAAAGTTGGGATTGAGAAAAGTTAGTGGAAAACTATTTATAATCATCTTACCCATAATTGTTGTTGCCTCATCATGGTATTTTCTTGTTGATATTGCCCGTGGTGGGTCAATTACTTCAGGAGGAGGTCTCTTAAAAGTGTTCTTTGATATAGCCTACCCGACGGGCGACGTATTGATTCTCACCCTAGCGTTTCTCATTTTTGGTTTTTCCTTTCTTTCCCTAGGCGGGCGTTACAAATGGCCAATAATACTGATTCTTTTCGGGTTTTTATTTCAGTACCTTGCTGACTTTGCTTTTTCGTATACAACGACTATCAATACGTATTATAATGGAGACTGGGTAGATCTTTTATATGCAACTTCCTTGTTTATTCTTAGTTTTGGGCTAACTTTACTTGATAATGATTAAGTGGATATAATTAAGATTTATGGACGATATGCAGAAAAATACCAATACAACTCCAAATAGTAATGCGCTAACTAGCTCAATCGCTAGCGCTACTCAGGTAGATTCTTCTGTCAAAAGTACTACTCCAGCAGAAATTGCAGATCCTGCTATAGCAGGAATAAAAGACGCAATTAGTAAAAGCGATACTATGCAAGAAGCGTTCGATACAGCAGCGGAAAATATTAGCGCTGCCAATTCAGATATTACTACACAGATGGCTGAGAAGATAATTAAAGAACAAGAAGGTATTATTGGTCCAGTTGCGTATGAGCAGGCGACGAAAGTGCAAGGTATTACCATCGATCAGATGTCCCATCATATAAAACTTGAGGGAGATAAAAAAGTTGTTTTAGAAAATTTAGTAAAACAGTATGAGCAATTATTCGGAAAAATATCTATTGCAATTTGTAAAGAGGCAGTTCGTGGAGTAATTGAAAATGTTCCGTCTGATCAGATACCGCAAATACTACTTTAACTAAAGCTTAAAATTTGATAGGTTGGTTATAAGATGAAGATTTCACAAATGCCAATTATTAGGCGTTTTAGTACGTTTACTTCTGAAAACAATGAAAAAACGGTTGCTTCAGGCGAAGTAGATCATATAAATCAGGAACTTTATAAAAAAGGTGCAGAACTTGCTGAAAGAAATAAGGCACTGTCTTTACTTGGCGCCATTGATGAAATTATTTTAAGTTCTATTGTGGATCAAGATAAAATTGCTCAACAGGTTACTTCTTTGCTTGTCATTCAAGCCGCGTTTCAAATTGTCGCAATTTTTACTTATGACAAAGAAAAAAATATGCTCATACGGGTTGGTGCTTCCAACGCAAAAAACGAAGCTGGCGAAACAGATACTGAATTATATATAAATGATATACCCTTAACTCATACTTCTAATTTTATTATCCAAGCGATAAATGAAAGACAAATAAAATTTTTGCATTCCTTGGAGAATCTCTTATTTTCTCAAGATCAGGTAAACCTTGCGCAGAGTGTACAACAAAAAATGGGGGTAAAGTCCACTGTTGTATTCCCGCTTGTTGCACGCAATCAACTAATTGGTGCAATGGTTATTTGTTTATCTCATACAGAAGAGGAATTGTTGGAATATCAACGGACGTTAATAGACCGTCTTGGTGAGCTTATCGGCATCGCGATGGATAATGCAATGTTGTATCAGCAAGTAGAAGTAGCAAATAACAAACTCCAGGCTGCAAATAATCAACTGCAGGTTTTGGATAAGCTGAAGAATGAATTTGTTTCCGTCGCATCTCATGAGTTGCGAACGCCGATGACTGCAATCAAATCCTATCTCTGGATGGCACTTAAAGGGAAAGGCGGCGTACTCAATGAAAAACAGAAATATTATATTGAGCGCAGTTACAATTCAGTTGACAGACTTGTCCGTCTTGTTAATGATATGTTGAATATTTCGCGGATTGAATCAGGTCATTTTACCATTGAATTTCAGTCAGTTGATCTGAATAGTTTGACCCAGGATGTAGTGGATGAAGTACTTCCAAGAGCAGGTGAATTGGGAGTTGCAGTTACTATAAATAAAATTGGCTCTTTACCACTCGTTCTTGCTGATCCGGATAAAATTAAAGAAGTCTTGTTCAATCTTATTGGTAATTCACTTAAATTTACACCAAAGGGAGGCAGTATTACAGTGAGTTTTTCTCAAGACAATGGGTTTATAAATACTATTATTACTGATACTGGCGCAGGAATTGCTTCTGAAGATATTGGGAAACTGTTTCAAAAATTTGGACTACTTCCGGGTTCATATATTACTAATCAAACAACTGTTGGAGGAACTGGATTGGGACTCTATATTTGTCGCTCAATTATAGATTTGCATCATGGTGAAATTAAAGCGACTTCATCGGGAAAGGGACAAGGTGCTACACTTACTTTTTCTTTAAAAGTATATACTGAAGCAGAATATCAAGCGTTCAAGTCCTCCGGTCCGGATGAAAGTATCAATAAGATCGGTCTGATTCACGCGCACGTTTGATTTAATAACGACTTAGTATCAATAATGGTTACAAATTCGTTTTGCAGAGATGTTAGAGCTACTTCATGCATTGTTTCAGCGTCATAATATTTTCCGTTATATCCTTTTCGGTCAAAAGTAGCGGTTGCATCAGAAACAACAAAGACTGTAAAACCTAAATTCGCTGCCATTCGGGCTGTAGTTGAAACACAATGATCTGTGGTTAGACCCACAATAATAAGGATATTTACTTTATCATTTTGTAATGTTTCTAATAAATTTGTTCCAATAAATGCACTATTAACATGTTTTATAAATAACGGCTCATACCTTAGTGGTTTGGCAATATTTTTTATGAGATTTCCTTGTTTTGATGGATATAGAGGTGACTGCTTATTTAGTGAATTGTGCTTTACATGATAAAGAGGATATTTTCTTTTCCTAAATTCTTCTAATAGCTTTTTGATATTATTTTCAGCTTGGAGATTATTTCTTTTACCCCAAGAAGGATCGTCAAATCCTCTTTGTACGTCGATTATTAGTAATGCCATCATTATTTTTTTGGTTGAAAAGGACATAATCCTAGAACTTTATTACGAAGATCAATTTCAACTTTTTCCATCATAGGTTCAGGTTCGAGTAATGCATATTGCCTCCACTCCAACACTTCCCCATGATCTCCTAAATAAGGATGGACATGCTCCTGTCTTTTTCTAATAACATCTCTTAAACGTTCAAATTTACCTTCTGCCTTAAGTGCATCAAGCATTGCATGGGAATTGAATACTACAAAATTAATATCTGATTTTCTGGATACATCATACGCTCCCGGATGAAAAGATGCAATAAAAAATGCCGAATCACCACTGGAATACCCAAAATTAGGCGAATCGGTATTATTGGAAAATCCATCAGCCCAGCCATAATGTTTTTTATTTACTTCATGCATATTGCCTAATAATTCATAGAGTGCTTCAGCGCCTTCAATTGGTGTATGGGGTAAAGGAGAACGAAATGTTGCTACGAATGAACGAAACCTGTGACCCTGTGCAATTGGATCATGAGGAATACCAAATTCTTGTTGAAAACGGATCATATCATGCATAAGACCTTGTGCAATTTTGGGATCTTTCATATCAGGATATGCACAAAATGCATACTGATCGGTGCGAGCAATTGATCGTCCTGCTAGACATGGAAAATCCTGTGCACCCGCAAAGCCTTTAAAATAAATTTGTGCATCAGTATGAAATTTCTGCATTAATGAGTTTTTTGGATATGCAGATATAAATTCACTGCCGGTAATTTTTCCATAACCGCTAAATTCTTTTGGAAAAGGGTTAGATCTATATTGTAGTTTATCAACCATTGTTATTAATCGTTTGAAAGGCAGTTTTTTATAGAACGGTAAATAGTTATCAATTTATTCTTTCTCTTCTATAAGTTCTTCAAGGATATCCGTAAGTAGTCTATTAACAATACTTAGTGATTTTATTTCTTCTAAGACTTTCCTAAGATTCTCTGATAAAACTATATTTTTTGATGTAAGTATCATTTCAGAAAGACTCGTTAATGCTTCAAGAGAAATCATGTGCTGTTTATATTGTTGAATTACATTAATAAGCATTGTTTTTACACTTTGCTGAGATAAAGAATTTGGTCGGGTGAGCATTGATCTATCTGATGTTTTCTTGTCCATAATAGCTTTTTTGGGTAACATTAAAATTGTTTCAATAAGGTATTAAACCAAAAGAGCGCTTATGTAGGAATGACAGAACTGTCAGAAATCCTGACTAGGTATATAGTATAATGCTGAGTATGAAAACCTTTGCTTATTTATTTAAAAAATATCGTTTACGGGCAGAGTTTGAGACATTCTCGGCATTCGGAGATGCTTTGGCTGAAAAAGGATATTTTTATGAAGAAAGTATCTTTTCTCATTGGCAGAAAGGGACACGAGTGCCATCAAATCGTCAACTCGTTCTTTGCATTATAGAAATTTTTAAACAAAGGGATTCTTTGAAAACAATCGATGAAGCAAATGCATTACTCGCATCTGTTGGGATGGGTTATTTGACAGATAAGGAAAAAGAAAAGTTGGCATTTGTTAAACAAAAGGAATCTCCCTTCCAAGTCCCTAGCGAAATAGCATATTTTACGGGAAGAAAAGAATTGCTCTCCAAAGTACAAAAAGAAATAAAAAATGGGAAAATCGTTATCCTTCATGGTTCTCCCGGAGTTGGGAAAACAGCTTTGGCGATTAAATTGGGACATATGCTGCAGGAGAATTTCTCTGACGGCATCTTATGGTATAAGGTAGATGCGACCAATATCATGGATATTTTATTATCCATTGCGCGGCTTTTTGGTGAAGATATAAGCGGCATAAAAGATGTAACGGTCAGATCGTCCATAGTGCGCACTCTTTTGACGAAAAGAAAAGTACTCTTTATTTTTGATAATGTTTCAAAAGAAGATACATTGCATCTACTACTTCCCAATACTGCAACATCCGGTGTCATTTTTTCAACTCGTGAAAGTGACATACTCTTTACTGAACGGTATGTTTCTCTACCCGTTCATCTCTTCACCGAAACAGAAGTAATTTTACTGTTCAAAAAAGTATTCGATAAAACATACGTCACCAAAAATAAAAAGGTGATTCTTGCAATAAGTGAAAAAGTGGGCAATTTACCTCTTGCAGTGAATATTGCAGCTGCAAATATGAAGCAATTCATGATCGCGCCAGCTGTCTATCTGAGACAGCTCGATGAATCGTTTGATTTGCATTCGTTGAAATATGAAGATAAAGATTTACTTCAGGCGGTCAATATCGGTTACAGTTCTCTTGATTCTCAGACAAGTTCGGTATTTGCGTCACTTGGGATTTTCGAAGGCAAAGATTTTCCGATTGCCGCGGTTGCTTTTATCAATAAGTTATCAGTAAGTGAGACAGAAAAAATTCTGGTTAGGTTGCTCGAAATTGCATTTATCGAACGATCAAAAAGCGACAGATACCGTATCCATCCCCTTTTGAAATTGTTCGCTCGAGAACAGATAAAAGCTAATTCTGTTTATTTACGTGCTGCCGCTTTTTACGAACAAATTCTTAATAATGCGCAAGAAAAAAAATCATACAAAACAGTTTTACAGGACACAGAGAATATTGTTGCGATTTTTAAGAAATGTTATGAATTTGGATACTGGGATCAAATCATTACTCTTTGGAACCCATTAGAAGAATTTCTGTCGGATACGAATGAAGTTAAACAGCTACGATCTCTTACGCAAACAATCGACACTGCTCCGAATATCACCAAATTGCAAAAAGTTCTAATTATTTATATGCCTTTATTTTTGATCTATGTAATAGTTCTCTATTTTACTGGATGGAGGACAACTGATTGGAATTATATGTGTAATATTTTTGTCGGATTGCCACCTTTTATTGGTGGATTTATAGGTATTATTGGTTCTAAGCATTGGGGATTATTTAACACAAATATTGGTAAAGCGATATTTTTCTTTTCAATAGGTTTATTCTCTTGGGGAAGCGGAAATATGATTTGGGCGTACTATAATTTTTTTCAAAATGTAGGTGTTCCTTATCCTTCATTGGCTGATTTAGGGTATTTCCCAGCTTATTTTTTTTGGATAACAGGTATTATATTTCTTTCTCGTGCGACTGGAGCTCGTATTAAATTATTAAATAATAATAAAAAACTACTTTTTCTAATTATTCCCATTTCTATTCTGGTTTTTTCTGATTATTACTTACTTTTTATTGTTAAAAGAATATTCGACTCAGATACGCCAATTCAAGCATTTTTGGATTTTTATTATCCTTCAATGGATATTGTTATACTTACATTTGCAATTATAATATTTGGATTATCGGTGAATTTTTTTAGAGGAAAGTATAAATTATCTCTTTTTGCAATTTTGACTGGTTTTGTAGTTTTGTTTATCGCTGATTTTACGTTTTCATACACAACTACTTTCAATATCTATTATAACGGTAGCATTCCTGATGTACTATTTACATTTGGACAAGCTTTGCTTACATGGGGAACGCTCAGTTTTTATCTGACACCTAAAAAAACATAAGTAAATAAGTCAAATTTCCAGCATTTATACTATAAGTTATTGTTTAAGCTTTTCTATTGCATCTTATTTTTTTACTTAACTATATTTAAACCTAATTAAATATTTTTGCTACTTGAAAACTGAAAACTAAAGTGATATAATTTTATACTATCGGATATATTTTATGGCTAAGTATATCCTTTAAGAATGGCGTGCTAAGAGAATTTAATTTCTCTTAAATTGTATTATGGAACAAAATTTAATTGTTGCTCTTATTGGCGGTTTAGGAGGAATGCTGGGTTGGGGGTTTGCTGATTTTTTTGCCAAAAAAACCATAGACCAGATCGGAGATGTCGTAACATTGTTCTGGGGACAGCTGTTTGGTCTTGTGCCATTAAGTATTTTATTCTTCTTCTCCCGCTCGCCTATTCCCCACAAATTGATCGCGAATTGGCCGTATGTAATCCTACTCGGTGTCTGGACCGGACTATCCTATATACCTGTCTATGTCGCTTTTAGAAAAGGCAAGGTAAGTTTGATAAGTCCAATTCAGGCTACTTACTCTGTGCTTGTTATCATCGCCTTGGCCATATTATTTCATCAAATTATTCCTTTTAGCACACTCGTTGATTTTTTAATTATTTTCATAGGAGTTTTATTTATGAAAATTGATATTCATGATTTGCTTTCGATATTTCATGGAAAAGTAATTAAAAACAGAAAAATAAACGGTTTAAAAGAAATTATTTTTGCAAATATATTATATGCCATATGGATAATCGCATTAGATAAATTCATTAACGGAGAATACTGGTTGCCATACTTGTTTGTAATACATACTGTATCTGTCGCATCAATATACGGGTATGCAGTATTGAAAAAGATCAATCTCAAAATTACAGACAATAGTCTATGGAAATTTTTAATTGCTATTGGTTTTTGCGATATATTCGCTTTCTCTGCATTTTACTATGGTTTAAGTCAAACATCATACGTAAGTATTGTCGTTATGCTTAGTTCTGCTTTTTCCTTGCCGACAATAATTCTGGCGCATTTTGCTTTAAAAGAACGGATCACAAAAACACAAATTGCAGCGGTGATTACCGTTATTTTGGGGGTTATGGCTCTAGCAATACAAGCTTAAAAAATATGGATAAAAGAACAATACAAATTGAAGAGATCAGAAATAATGCAGAGGCTTTTGCTGAACATATTGAAAAAAATAGAAAAGCGATACATTATATTTTGAGAAAATTTGAAAGTTATGATGTGGTAGAAGATGAAATTAATAAATCTATAGAGACTTTAAAAAATGTTACAGAATTGGAAAAATATTTTACCAGCAAGGTTAATTTTATTTCAACATTTTTACCTTTAAACATGCCTCTCTACTCTTTTGTTTTATTTGCAGTTATTCCGTCATATCAGGCTAAATCTTTGATAGTAAGAGTACCCACAGTGCTAGGTGATATTTTTACTCAATTATTTAAGCTTCTTTTAAGTACTAACCTTCTAGAAAATATTTCACTATACGAAGGAAAAAGAAAAGAGTTTGTTGATGAATATTGTTTAAAATCCGATGTTATTATTTTTACAGGGAAATATCAAAATTTTTCTGATATCCGTTATCGATGCAAAAAAGAAACACTTATGCTTTTTAGTGGGTCAGGTCATAATCCGGTGGTTGTCACTGAGACGGCAAACTTAGAATTAGCAGTTAAAAAAATAATTGAAGCAAAACTCTATAATAATGGTCAAGATTGTATTGCTCCAAACATTATTTTTGTTCATACAAAAATTATGCTGAAATTCATCGATTTATTAACTCAAGAATTAGATAAATTGAAGGTAGATGTTGATTACTCAGATGATAATACAAAAATAGGCCCTCTTATGGATCGGGATTCTCTTATTACCTTTTGTGAAATGGTTTCTAATTTTCTTGAGAAAGGAGCAAAAATTATATATGGAGGGAAAATTGATTTCAAATATAATCTCGCCTATCCGAGCGTTTTTTTGAGTTCAATTCAACAAATTATGAATTATCAAGAGTTATATAGCCCGATAATCGTTATTGATGAATATGCTGAGGATAAAGATCTAGAACTCTATTTTGAAGATAATAACGGAGCTTATAAAGAAAAACAAATGTATATATCCGTTTTCGGTCACAGTGAGTACGCTGAGAATGTAAAAGGGTCAATCATCTTAATGAATAAATCAGCTGTTGACGTAGAAAGCGGTAACAACGAATTTGGAGGTTATAGTCTGGAGTCTTCAGCAATAAGTTATATGGGAGAGTCAGTAGCAAAACCCATATTAATTTCTAGAGAAATTTACGAATACTTATTTAAGACCGGCAAATATTAATACTTGCAAACAAAAAAAAGACTATACTATAATTATTATAGTAATATAGGAAAACGGTGAATAAAAAAATATTTTCAATCACTAGTGCTAAAATTTTACTCCTCGTGTATCTGCTGGTTATGCTCTGGTGGCTTTCTATTTTTCTGAGTCATATACAAGGAACAACGTATAATTACTTATTCAGTTTGATATATAGTGTAATGCCGCTTGGTTGGGGAATAATTGGTTTTTTCAATGCAAAACGCTGGGGTGGTTTTAAAAGCTCGCTAGGTAGAGGAGTTCTCTTTATTTCTGCAGGGCAATTTGCGTGGGGAATTGGCAATCTTATTTTCGGTTATTACAATCTAGTACTTAAAGTTCCGGTACCATATCCGTCACTTGCTGACTGTGGATTTATTCTATTATATCCACTTTCTACAATAGGTGTATTGTCTTTCTTTAGAGCAACTGGCGCATCATTTGGCTTAAGGCATAAATTTGGGAAACTCTTTCTTTTTATTATTCCAGTTTTCTTTATTTTCTTGTCCTATTATCTATTAGTTACAGTTGCACGTGGTGGTTCAATTACGTCAGGAGGAGGTCTATTAAAGGTGTTTTTAGATGTGGCATATCCGGTTGGTGATGTTGTTGTTATTACTTTTGCATCTATCATTTACTTATTGTCTTTTAAATATTTGGGCGGTACATTTAGAAAGCCAATTATTCTCATAATAATAGGATTTATTTCAACGTATATTGCTGATTTTTTATTTTCTTATACTACGACTGTAAATACATATTTTGTGGGCAAATGGGTCGATATTTTTTATCCAACTGCTTTCCTGTTTATTGGTCTAGGATTAGGTTTATTAAGTCCTAAAAATTTAAAATGATTAATTAATGCCATGAATATCTATGCACAGTTGGCTGAAAAAATTATCCAGGAGCAGGAGAATATTATCGGTCCTATTGCTTTAGAGCAGGCTCGGAAAGTTGAAGGTCTTGAGGTAATAAGTGATAAGGATGTTAAGATAGTTGGCGATGCTAAAGATGTTCTTCAAAAGCTTGTTGATCGGTATGCAAAACTTTTTGGTCGTGCCTCTATAGAAGTATGCAGGGAGGCAGTAAGAGATATGCTTTCACAAGCACAAAAAGATCAGATACCTCAAATACTTCTCTAATGTCTTAAAATTTGTTACAGTGAATATATGAAGATTTCGCGTTTTATTTCCTGGCTTTTTAAACCAATTGAGGATGCAAAAATACCAGAACTTTCTATTTCTTCAACGGAATTGACTCATATAAATGAAGAAATGTATAAGCAAAGCGAGCAGCTTGCCGAAAGGAATAGAGCTTTATCATTGCTTGGAGATATTAATGAAGTACTTCTTAGTTCAATTACCAGTCAGGTAGATCTTGCACAAAAAGTTACATCACTTCTGGTTAAAGAGGCAGATATTAAAATAGCAGCCATCTTTTCATATGATAATGAGGAAAAAGTTTTGAAAAGATTAGGTCTTTCTGAGGCGGAGATAGACGATGAAAATTCGCAAACTAATAAAGCATATCTGGCAAAAATAGACTTAGCTCAGGCAAATAACGTTATTACTCAGGCAATTAAAGAAAAGTCAGTCAAAATATCCCACACAATGGATAATTTACTATTCTCCGATGGTGATTCCAATAAAGCAAAAGAAATTCAGGATAATAAAGGAATAAAATCCGTTTATATATTTCCTCTTACAACTCGTGATCAAGTGCTCGGGGCTATGGTTATTTGTCTGACAGTCACTGAGCAAGAATTATATAATTATCAAAACAATCTCTTAAATCGTCTCGGAGAAATTATCGGTATGGCGATTGATAACGCAACGCTTTACAACCAGGTGCAAGAAAATAATAAGAGATTGGTAGAATTAGATAAACTGAAAAATGAGTTTGTTTCCGTAGCTTCTCATGAATTGCGTACGCCGATGACGGCTATCAAATCTTATCTCTGGATGGCACTTGAAGGCAAAGGTGGGCAGCTTAATGAAAAACAGAAATATTATATTCAGCGTGGCTACAATTCAGTTGACAGGCTTATCCGGCTTGTTAATGATATGCTCAATATTTCGCGAATTGAGTCAGGGAAAATTACTATTGATTTGCAGTCAACGGATTTGTTTAAAATGACACAGGAGGTTGTTGATGAAGTTCTTCTTAGAGCAAAAGAGGTAGGTGTCTCGATTGAAATGCAAAAACCCGAGTCACTTCCCCATGTACTCGCTGATCCAGACAAAATTAAAGAAGTCCTATTTAATCTTATTGGTAATTCACTGAAATTTACTCCCCAAGGCGGAACAATAACTATCAGTTTTTCTCAGGAGGATGATTTTATTAAGACTGCAGTTGAAGATACAGGAGCAGGCATTGGTTCAGAAGACCTAAAGAAATTATTTCAAAAATTTGGTTTGATTGAAGGATCTTATATCACCAATCAGACAAGTACCAGTATGGGAACAGGGCTGGGGTTGTATATTTGTCGCTCAATTATTGATTTGCATCACGGAGAAATAAAAGCAGAATCACAAGGCCGCGGCAAAGGTTCAACATTTTCATTTACTTTGAAGGTGTTCAAAGAGTCGGTTTTGCACACGATTAAAAAGGAAAGTACACAAGATAAGAAAGATACAGCTGAATTAATCCATTCCCAAATCTGATTCTTACAATATTTTGTAAGTATTGACAAACAAAGGTGAATATTTGATGATTAATACGATAGTAGTTTCTTCAACTTATGGACGAGCAAAATCAATCAACACCTGGAGAAAATCCAGTGCATGAAACCAGTGCTCCTTCTTCGGTACCACCCACACCTCAGCAGCAGAATCCCTCTGTGTCCCCAGAAGCGTCACCTTCTCCCTCTCCAGCGACACCACCTGTTTCTCCACAATCCGTGCCGCCAGTTCCGTCTTCTTCTCAGCAGCAACATTTCGGATCACGGTTTACCTGGATAATAATTCTTGTGGCCTTATTTTTTGGCTTTCTAGCTTTGGCAATGTGGTATTTTCATTCTCAACTACTCAAAACTACTGCGCTTGCACCAACCCCAGCTCAAACGGCAATAAGTAAATCACCAACTGCTCTTGTTATTGGCAC
>Ga0207025_1077_pt1 | contig 15209 bp, 7 predicted proteins | sample Alteio_BWMinCont_45_FD_153261 | JGI IMG/M metagenome (GOLD analysis project Ga0207025, IMG submission 153261) | Enriched cells from forest soil in Barre Woods Harvard Forest LTER site, Petersham, Massachusetts, United States -... | ecosystem: Environmental > Terrestrial > Soil > Temperate forest >... | reverse complement strand
AGTTTAAGCACCGCGACCCTGTCCAGCCTTCTTACCGGCCAGCAGTTTGCCGGGGTGTCCAGCTTTACGGTGACCGCCAACTGGGTAGCGTTGAGTTCCGGCCCGGGGACCGGCACCTCGGAAGGCTACCTGCTGCAAGCCTCACTCGCTTCTAACTTCAGCTCGATCGCGGGGTCGTCCCAGACAGCCGACCCGACCGTATCCACATTAACGGTCAGCGGCCTGTCGGCGGACACGGTCTACTACCTGCGCGTCGGGGCCTTGAACTGGACCAGCACGCCGAACTTCGTGCAGGTCGGGGTCAGCACCCGCACGCTTCCGGGTCCGGCGCCGGTCCCCGCGATCACTGGGGTCTATATCACCACGATGAGTGTGACCTGGGCGTCGGTGGCTTCCAACAGCGGATACAGCCTGCAGGTTTCCACAGCCTTTGACTTTACCGGAACACTGATCACCAGCAGTACCCCCAACGGCTCGCTCACCGGTCTGACCTTTAATTCCGGGGACCTGGCGGGAAACACTACCTACTTTGTCCGGGTGGGCAGTATATGGAACGGCACCACCAACTACAGCAATACCAGTTTAAGCACCGCGACCCTGTCCAGCCTTCTTACCGGCCAGCAGTTTGCCGGGGTGTCCAGCTTTACGGTGACCGCCAACTGGGTAGCGTTGAGTTCCGGCCCGGGGACCGGCACCTCGGAAGGCTACCTGCTGCAAGCCTCACTCGCTTCTAACTTCAGCTCGATCGCGGGGTCGTCCCAGACAGCCGACCCGACCGTATCCACATTAACGGTCAGCGGCCTGTCGGCGGACACGGTCTACTACCTGCGCGTCGGGGCCTTGAACTGGACCAGCACGCCGAACTTTGTGCAGGTCGGGGTCAGCACCCGCACCTTGCCGGGTCCGGCGCCGGTCTCCGCGATCACTGGGGTCTATATCACCACGATGAGCGTGACCTGGGCATCGGTGGCTTCCAACAGCGGATACAGCCTGCAGGTTTCCACAGCCTTTGACTTTACCGGGACCCTGATCACCAGCTCCACCCCCAACGGTGCGCTCACCGGTCTGACGTTTAATTCCGGGGACTTGGCGGGAAACACTACCTACTTTATCCGGGTGGGGAGCATCTGGAACGGCACCACCAACTACAGCAATACCAGTTTAAGCACCGCGACCCTGGCCAGCTTGCTGGTCAACACACAGATTTACGGTGTCTTCACCACCAGCATCACCGCCAACTGGGTGGCCTTAAGTTCCGGTCCCGGAACCGGTACGAGCGAAGGCTATGAGATAGTGGCCTCCACTACAAACTTTGATGGAACCGGGACGATCTACTCCTCCACCACCTTTGATGCCACGCAGAGCACCTTGACGATCATCAGCTTGTCACCCGCCACGACTTACTATCTGCGCGTGGGTGGAATCAATTGGGGCGGAGTGGTGAATTACTCCAACATCGGATCCACGAAAACGTTGCTGGGAACAACGCCTCCGACCAATCCCTTCATTAAGGCGGTCTATACCTCCAGCATCACCATCAACTGGGGATCCGTAAGCTCCGATCAGGGCTATGTGGTTGAAGCCGCCACATCCGCGACGTTTGTCCCGCTGTCCGGTTCATCAGCCACCCCCAACGGACTCGCCACGGGCCTTTCGGTAGTGAGCGGGCTTAGCTCCGATACCACCTACTACCTGCATGTCGGCAGTCGATGGAACGACGGCACCACCGATTACGCCCTGACCACGCCTCCATCCACCAGCACGCTGGCAGACCTGCTTGCCACACCGGTGATCTACAACGTTTACATGACCAGCATCACGCTGAACTGGCCCGCTTTCAACGCCGGCTTTGGTCCGGGCACGGCGGAGGGGTATCTCGTCCAGGCGTCCACGGACCCGAATTTCAACCCCGTAGCACAATCCTCCGCCACCATGGACGTCACTGTCAGCACGCTGACGGTGATAAACCTTGCACCCAACACCACTTACTACTTCCGTGCCGGGGCCTTGAACCATAATCAAGCGCCCAACTTCGTCGGCGCAAACAGCACCAGCACGCTGACCAGTCTTTTGACCGGCCAGAGGATCACCGGGGTCTTTGTGACATCGCTCCAGGTGAATTGGAATCCCCTTAATTCCGGGTCGGGCGTCACGACGGCGACAGGCTACCGCCTGGACGCTTCGACGGACCCGACGTTTATACCGCTGGCAGGATCGTCCGTGACCTACGACGTTACCGTGACCACCTTGACGGTGCCCGGCCTGCTCCCGTCTACAACCTACTATCTGCGCGCCGGCGGGTTGAACTGGAACAACGTCCCGAATTATGTGTTTTTGTCGTCCGCAACGTTGAACGTCCCCACCCCGGGCGGGCTCCTCGGCACCGCGGTCGGCGTATCGAGCATTTCGTGGGCGTGGGGATCGGTCACAGGCGCCACGGATTACCGGTTGTACATGGCGACGTCGCCTGCGACGCTGGTGGCGGCGTCCGGCGGGCCCAACAGCCTGATTGAAATAGGCCTTTCCACCAACACAGCTTACGGCCGCATGGTCGCTGCCGTCATAAGCGGCGTGCAGAGCCCGCTTTCCGACCCAGCCACCACCTACACCCAGGCGGCGATGCAGGGTCCGCCGGTCTTCAGCAATGTTTTCTATACGTCCTTTACGATTACGTGGCTCACCAACGGCAACCCGCTACCGAATACACCTTATGAAGTCAGCTATTCCACGGATTCGACCTTTGCGACCGAGGTGTCAACGCCGATCGCTTTCACCACCCCTTTCCTGAGCAACACCACGAACTTCTTAATTCTTTCGCCCGCGACCACTTATTATGTCCGTGTGCGCGCGGAAAATGGCGACGCGAAGTTTATGACCAACTTCAGTTCGGGCAGCGCCGTCACGCTCGGAGTCCCTGCCCCCGTCGGTCTGGCCGGCGTGGCCCAGGGCGTGTCCAGTATCACCTGGACTTGGAACCCGGTGTCCGGGGCCAGCTCGTACAATGTTCGGATCGCGAGTTCGCCGGCCACACTCCTCTACACGAACATCCTTTCCCCGACCTTCACCGAGGTGGGGTTGTCCACCAATACCGCTTACGGGCGTGTAGTGACCGCGGTCAATGGCGGAAGTCAGGAAAGCGGCCTCTCCAACGCCGCGACCACTTACACGTTCGCCGCGCCGCCTACCGGAACGTCGTTGACGGGTGTTTTCGTGACGAGCATCACGGTCCAGTGGAATACCAATGCAAATCCAGCGTGGACGCATTACCAGGCCCTGATCGATGTCCAACCGAGTTTCGCCACGGCCGCGACCTCGGATACCCTTAACAACAACGCCGTGCTCACACCGTTGACCTCCAACACCACCTATTATCTCCATGTGAAAGCCAAAAATGGAGACGGGTTCGACACGACGTACGATGTGACCTACACGACGGACACCCCTGCGGCGGTGCCGGCGAACGGCACCTTTACATCCGTGACCAATTCAGCTATCTCCATCAGCTGGGACCCTTCGAGCAATGTTTCTGGGAGCCAGTTCCAGGCCGAGTTGTCCACTATCTCCGCTGTGGGCGCGGCGACCGCCACGTTCGTTACCAGTGGTGTGACCGCGAACTTCACTAATATGATGGTCAGCACGACTTACTACGCGCGGGTGGAGACCCTGGGCATCTCGGGGGTCAACAGCGCCTACCTTATTATCGGCAGCACCATTACGGCTTTCGGGCCGCCGACTAATGTGACGTTCTCCATGGTCGGGACCTCGAGCGTGACCGTGAGCTGGACGTCCGTGGGCCCGAACGTGCAGTATGACGTACAGCTGGCTTCCGATCCGTTCGTTCAGCAATCGTCTTCAACGGCCTTTTCCTTCGCGACGTTTACCGGACTCCCGGTGAATATTCTCTTTAACGCCCGCGTCCAATCGGTTGACGCGGGTACGGCCTCAAACTACACGAACCCTGTGAGCACCTACACGCTGGCCAACCCGCCGGTCAATCTCTCGACGGCCGCTGTGACGGCGATCAGCGTGACGCTGACCTGGGACACCAACGGTAACCCAACGGGCACCTCTTACGGGATCGAGCGCAGCACCGACGGACTTGCGTACATGGAGCTTATCAAACTGACGGGATCGACCTACCTGGACATGGCGGTGAACGGCGGGTCCATCTACTATTACCGCGTACGGGCGTTTAACGGCCCGGGTGCGAACGTGCCTACGTCCTACAGCAACGTCATCCAAGTGACCACGCTGGGGACGCTCGCCCGTCCCAAGACCCCGGGCGGTTTCTGGGCAGATTGGACGACCACCGCGCACGTGACGTATCACTGGACCCAGGTGTCCCAGCGTACCGATGGGACTCCGCTGACGAATCTCTCAAGCTATAGCATCTACAAGTCCAACAATCTGCTCACTCCGCGGAGCCAGTGGACCGCTGTAACCAGCCTGCCCGGCTTGACCTGGACGACCACGGCCACGGCGAGCACGGTCAATTATTATTGCTTAACGGCGTTCGACGCCAATGGCGTGGAGTCGGACTACAGCCAGATTATGGATGACACCGTGGCCCTGAACCATTTCTACCTCGCGGACGACAACATCACCCGCGCCCAGCTGACCCAGCAGGCAGCCAACGTCCTGCTCAAGGCCAACAATTCCTACGGGGTGGACATTACGATTATTCCAACAGAGGTGACCACCGACGAGGTGAATTACGTCGTGAAGTCCTATGACCTGGGCTTGGTTCGCGACGACAACGGTCTGTCGGCGGACAATATCGCGTTTAACCCGCCGGTGCTTCGTGGAACGCTGCATTATGATGTCCAGAACGGCAAAGTCGTGAACGGCTCCCCCGCGTCGCGCGCGCCGGTCATCGACGCGGCGCAGGCCTCGACGATGCTGTCCTTGTTCTGGAACAACGGCGTGGAATGGATCAAGTCGTCCGGGCTGGTCGATCCCACCGACGCCACGATGTCTTTCTCTGCGGAGCACGCGGGACGCTTCCAGATCCGCGTGGCGGCGCGCTCCTCGAGCATTACCTCCACCAAAGTCTATCCACGCATCATCACCCCAAACGGCGACGGCTGGAACGATAAGGTCATCTTCCAATTTGACAACCCACAGATGCTGCCGCTCTCCGGAAAGATCTATGATATCTCCGGCAGCTTCGTGGCCAACTGCAAACCCGGCCCCAGCCCGGATTCCTCGCTGGAGTGGGATGGGAAAGACAATAATGGCCGGGTAGTCCCTGGCGGAATTTATCTATATCAGGTAGACTTACAAGGAGGTACGCTTACGGGGAGCGTGGTGGTGGCGCGATGACGAAGATACGGCAAATCAGAAAAACGATAAACGAGAAACGAAATCAGAAAGACGTCTTTCTGCTCTCGTTTCTCGTTTTTCTGCTCTCGTTTCTGCCTTTACCATCCGTCCACGCTTACATGTCTCCTTACGCGCAGGCTCCCGTGCGTGGCGCGCGGACCAACAGTATCGGTGACCTGACGTTTACGGGCGTGTTCCCGCGGATTTTCACGCCCAACGGCGATGGATTTAACGACAAGGCTGTGTTTCACTTCGTTAACCCCGAGCTCCTCCCCATTTCGGGCAAAGTCTTTGATCTTTCCGGGGCGGAAGTCGCGTCCCTGGCGGAAGGAATCGATCCCACTAGCCTGTTGACCTGGGACGGCAAAGATTCCAACGGCCGCGTTGTGCCGGGGGGGCTCTACCTTTACCGGATTGACTTCCAGGGGAAGGTTATTACCGGCACAGTGGTCGTAGCAAGATGAACGGCGTAATTATCAATCTATGGAGGAATCTGTGAAAAAAATAAAGTCGCTGGGTATTAAATCTATCTTTCGAATTTCTCTCGTGCTCGGGTCTTCCGCTGGGATCATTGGGGGCGTCTATCTGATGATTCTTTCTTTTATGGACCGTCAATATGGGGAGGGGATTTTATACTTAATCTTGGGGCCGGTCCTCTACGCGATCCTAGTAGCCTTGATGAACGTTTTAATGGCCTGGATTTATAACAAGGCCGCCGAGCGCCTGGGCGGTATAGAAATCGATTTAGAGTAATACTTGAAACGTCCGCCAGACATCAGGCGGACGAGCGCCTGTTGTGTGGCGCTCGAATCGGTATAATGACGTCGTGTTAAAACGGCGTTACCTCGCTGGTTTCCTATCCCTCCTCAGTCTTATTGGCTTTGCCGCCTGCGCGCGTAATTACGTCACCAACCGTCGCGAACTGCACGTGATCAGCGAAAAAACTGAGATCGAAATTGGGCGGAAAGCCAAGGAAGATATCGTCAAGGAGTACGGCGCCTACCATGATCTGGAGTGGCAGATTTATTTGGACGAAGTTGGCCAGCGCCTGGCCAGAGCCTCTGATCGACCTAATCTGAATTATGACTTTACGATTATCGACACCGATCTGTTGAACGCTTTTGCGATCCCCGGGGGGTATGTCTTCGTCACGCGCGGCATTCTGACACAAATGGCGGATGAAGCCGAACTGGCCATCGTCCTGGGCCATGAAATCACTCACATCGCGGCATGGCACGGCATCGAATCACTTCAACGTGCGGGCATTCTTTCCACACTGACGGCCATCGGGGCGATCGGAGGCATGGCGGTGGGAGCGGGAGGAGCCGCGATCGCCATCGCCCAAGCCGCCGGAATTTACGAAAACCTCTATCTTGTGGGTTACGGCCGCCAGCACGAGTACGAGGCGGATCAGCACGGCATTTTCTACGCGTCCCGAGCCGGATATGATCCGGAGGCCGCGTTGACGTTCTTTGAGCGTTTGGACAAAATCGAAAAAGAAGAGGAAGTCGCTCAGCATATCAGCCCGTATTGGCGAGACCACCCGTCCACAGCAGATCGTATCAAGATGGCCCGTCATTGGATCGGTCTGGCGGAAAAGGACCGCACCTCCCTGGCTTACAATCGAGATAAATTTTTGACGATGCAGGCCCGTTTGCCCCGGGGTATGCCGGCAGAAAAAGGCGTGGTCGAAGGTCAGAAGTACGTCAACACCCCGTTCGGAATTACCATGGAAGTCCCGGAGGGCTGGCATTGGGACACCACCACCATCGAGTCCCTGGTTGGTTTTGTGGGGCCCATCCCCGAAGTGCGGGGGAATTTGCAGCGCATCCGGTTGTCCCATCCGGTCGGAGTACAGGAATTTGCCAAACAAATGGCCAAGCAGTGGGGGCTTTCTGAGGCGCTCTCCCGGGATGTCGACTACCCCGCCGGACATGGTCTCCTCTGGCAATACGGGGGAGACTACCTGCGTTATCGCACCCTCCTCTTAGTACGCGGCGATGCAGGCTACGCCCTGGCTTGCCAGATCCCTTCCGAGAAGTTCCTGCAGTACATTGTGGATTGCGAACGCATCATGCGCAGTCTGCAAATCCAGTAAAACACTCCGCTATAAACTCAACTAAAAATAAACATATTTTATATCTATAAAACAGCACATTTATGTATCGTTAAATAGTGTTAATTATATCCTTGCTCTTCCATTCTGTTAATCCTAAATATTACAGGTAACATGGTGTTTACCGTCCCGACATTTGGGTGTAACACTATTAGGGAATGCTTGGAGTGATATGCAAATGAGATGCGTGGTCAACGCCGCGCTGGGAGGACAGTGTGTTTAACCATAAACGGCAGATAACTAGATTACTGAAGTACTGGCTTGCTGGTTATCTAGTCATCCAATTAACCAGTCATCCATTTTCCGCGCAGGCGGCCGATCCCGTTCCTGCAAACCGGCTTGTCTACGGCGGATCCTGGGAAAGTCTCGTGGGCGTCGAAGGCGGCATCCCGAACCGGACAACCCAATGCGGATCGACAATCGCGCCATACACCGGGTCCGCCAGTACGATCAACACGGCGATCGCCAATTGCCCCGCTAATCAGTTCATTCAGCTTGGGGCAGGGACGTTCAATCTGAGTTCGGACATTACCATGACGAAAAGCAATATGACACTGCGCGGCAGCGTTGATGTGAAAGGGGCCCCCGCGACGATTATCAATTTTACGGTCGATGCAGGGATCAACTACAGTACAACTGGCTGGGATATAGCGAATGCCGGGCAGTACACTACGATCAGTGTGGTGTCGGGGGCTACGCGCGGGTCGTCGACTCTGACGCTCGCCTCGGCGCCCACGACCCTCGCGGTCGGGCAGATCCTCTGGATCAGCTGTCCGCCGAACACCCAGATTAGCGGCCAGAGCAGCTGGTCGGCGTGGTTCGGCACGAGGCCCTGGACGCAGGTCGTGCGCGTGACCGCGATAAACGGCAGCGCTATTACGATTTCTCCACCGATCAACGCGGACTACTTGAGCGGAGCGATCCAGGTTCATTACCGCGGCCCGTCGGACTCCCTGACGCTCTCCGGCGTCGAAAACCTGAGCCTACTTCGGAACAACGGGACGGTCGAGAACGGCACGTTCTATCTCGCATTCTACGGGACCGATTCTTGCTGGGCGAAGAACATCAAGACCTACTGGGTACGCGGCGGCGGGATTCACCATGTCTATGTCTATGCAACGTTTCGAACAGAGATCCGCCATTGCGAGATCTCCCATATCTCACCGGACCCGAGCAACAGTAGTAATGCCTATGCCATTCTCATCGTGCATTCGGCCGGCGCCTTGATCGAGGACAACTACTTCCACGACCTCCCGAACGTGATGCCGATGTTCGGGATGAGCGGCAGCGCGTTCGCCTATAACTACATCACCGACGAACCGTACCCGGCATCGCCCACATGGCTTTCGCAGATCGTGTTTTTCCATGGGTCGGACAACCACTACAACCTTTTCGAGGGGAACTGGGGCTTGGCGCATTACCACAACAATACCGGCGGAGATACGCATTCGCTGAACAACGTGTTCTTCCGTGAGCGCTTACTCGGCTGGGACGCCAACCCTCCGCCTACTGGAAAAACCGGCAACACCGAGACCATGTCGCTGGAAAGCCATCAAGACAATGTCGTGATGGCCGGCAACGTACTCGGCGAAAACGGCGTGCATACGGTCTACATCGGGGGCACACCGAACGGAGGCGGCGACAACGCGATCATTGATGCGGACCCCACCTCCGCGAGCACGTTGCTGCGCCTCGCGAACTATAATACGGTCAATTCCGCAATCCCTGCCGCCGAGGCGTTAGTCGCAGGAAACGCTCTGGTCACGAGTTATTTGCACGCGTCCAAGCCGTCGTGGTTCGGGAACCTTCCTTGGCCGTGGGTCGACCCGACCAACTACACTCAGTCGAACAATCCGCAGAATTTCCCGGCAGGATATCGGGCCGTCAATGGTGTCGATCCGGGTGGGAGTGCTCCGCCCTCCCCCTGCGATGTGAATGGAGACGGGGTAACCAACGTCGTGGACGTCCAGTTGGAAGTGAACATGGCCCTGGGGATTTCCCCCTGCACGAACCCGGACAGCCAGTGCACCGTCGTGCAGGTGCAGCGCGTGGTCAATGCCGCGCTAGGAGGGACGTGTGTCAGCCCGTAAACGGCTTCATAGCAGACCGACTATAGCAGAATCTGAAAGCAGAATCTGCTTTTTGCTTTCGTTAATCTACTGTCTGCTATGGGTTGTTCCGGCGCAGGCGGCGACGATCACCGCTGCCTCTTGCAACTATAGCGATGTCAACGCAGCCATCAATGGCCCAACGCACACCGCCGTGGACGGAGACACGATCACTATTCCTTCTGGGTCTTGCGCTTGGAGCAACGGCATTGTAGTGCCAAGCAACATCGGCATTACGATCATCGGCAACGGCACGCCCCAATCAGGTTCGGCTGTCACCGGAGCCAGCACCTCCTGCGGGAATACAACCATTACTATCACGAATGGCATTACCGCTTTCCGGATGACACCTAAATATGGGAACTCGACTTCCCGCCTTTCCTGTATGGATATAGCATCTGGCTCGGGCTCGGGCATTGCGGCCTCCATACTGGGAACTTGCTCCTCCAGCGGGTGTCCAAACCTTCGCATGGACAACATCACCTTTTCCAATTGGGCGGGCCACACAGAAGTTGGCATCTCATACGGGATCACGGCTATCGGCGATATTTTTGGAGTGATCGACCACAACACCATCAACGGGAGCGCGGGAAATTATCTGGAACTGGTGGAGCAATCCAACGCCAGTTATCAAGGTGTTGGGTACTATGGGGATAACGCTTGGGCTCAACCGGAAGCCTACGGCACGGCCAATTTCCTCTTTTTCGAGAACAATACATTTAATGACGCGGGGTGCTGTGAAAGCGAGGGCAGCGCGGGCGGCCTAGTGAACCAGGGAGGCGGGCGCGTCGTTGCCAGGTACAACCAGTTCAGTATCACGGACAACTACAATTTTTCGATGGGTTGGCACGGCACAGAGTCGAGCGGACGACCCCGCAGCACGAGAGCCTATGAGTATTACAAGAATACGTGGTCCTGCAATAGTACTGTAAATGGATGCGCGCCAGTTATCGGCGCAAGGGGCGGGACCGGCATAGTCTGGGGCAACACCCTCACCGCTACTACGGGAAGCACTTTCGATAACATATTAATAATGAATACTTATAGGACGCAGGGGACACCCTCTTCGACCTGGGGTGCATGCGACGGCTCGGCGGTCTATGACACCAATGACGGCACAACGTATTACTCCGGAACAATAGGCTCTATTTCCGGTAGTGGGCCCTACACAATTACCGTTTCCGGCAGCAGTCCAGGTTGGAATACAAACCAATGGTCGACTAACGGGAGCCCTTATTCCGTGCATAACGTGACCAAGCTTACCGGTTCGGAGATAATTGCCAGTGGAGCCAACACTCTGACAATACCCTACACCGGAGGGCCAGGAGCCTGGATTCCTAGTGTGGGTGATTCGATCCAGATACTTCGCGCCACCGTTTGCATTGATCAAGCCGGTGGACGCGGAAAGGGGATTCTGTACAACTCTTCAGATAATCCCGCAAATTCTACCCCGGCGAATAATGCTCCATCACCTACTTATCTTTGGATGAATAGCGAAAGTCCTGCTCCTATTGCCGTAGCCTATTCAGACACAGCCAGAGTGATACAGAACCGCGACTTCTACATGGAGACAGCCAACCAGACCGCCCAGACTAGCTCCGCGTCGCCGTTTAACGGCACGACAGGGATGGGTCATGGCACACTCGCCAATCGCCCAACCTCCTGCACGCCGTCACCGAACGGAGGGACAGAAGGAACGGCCTATTGGGAGACCGATCATAACCAGCTCGACTTCTGCATCGGCACAAACACGTGGAGTACGACCACCTCGTCGCCCGCGTCCTACACGCCTTACACCTATCCTCACCCGCTGGTTTCAGGATCGCCCCCGCCCTCCTGCTCTCCCTGTGACGTCAATTGCGATGGGGTGGTCAATGTGGTGGACGTCCAGTTAGAAGTGAACATGGCCCTGGGGATCTCGAGCTGCGCGAACCCGGACGGCCAGTGCACCGTCGTGCAGGTACAGCGGGTTGTGAATGCCGCGCTAGGGGGACAATGTGTCACTCCGTAACGAACAAGGGAAAAGGAAAAAGGTAAATGATAAAAGGGTGGAATGGATTTGTTCAAAAAAAGCTGCCCTTTTCCTTCCTTTTACCCTTTACCTTTTAACTTTATCCTTGCCGGTGCAGGCGGCCGCGACGCCGATGCTCGTCCAGCACGCTACGTGGGGTGTCAACGGCGGATCTAGTGAAACCGGTGGGAACACCTTTCGCTTCAGCTTGCCGAACGCGAGTCTGAGCGGGAATTGTCTGGTCTTCGCCCTGAATTATCACTACAGCGCAACCCGCAAAATTACCATCACAGATAACAAAGGCAATTCGTGGCCATCGACACCCTCCGTCAGCGTCACGGATAGCGGTAACGTGGAGACCACAAGTCTCTGGGTGCTGCCAAATGCAACAACCGGCACGCAGGTCATCACGGTAGTATTTGATGCTTCGATTCTAGGAGTGCAAGGAGAGCTCAGCGAATTGTATAACATCGCCGTGAGTGCTCCCGTCGATGGCACGACGAGCAATAACGGGTCCACTTCACCCACGATTACCGCAGGGTCATTCACACCTGGCAATAATAATGCTAACGGTGGGAACTTAATTTATAACTTTTCTGCGTCCATTAATAGCAACGGCCTGGGTCCGAGCGCTGTTCCAACCGGGATGACCGCTGGGTCAGGATTCACGCTACTTGCGACCGACTATAACTTGGCCGTTCAGGTGCAGACCAATCTTCAGACAACATCTGCGGCGATCAATCCCACGATCACAGTGTCAGGCATCGATGGCAACACCTTCAACAGTGTGGCTCTCGCATTGAAAATCGACACCACTAAGGGAACGATCCCAGGGAGCGGCATCCGGATCGTGCATGAGGCGGTCGTTCGCGAGGATACGGCAGGTGAAACGAGTCCCTATACCTTTGGCTTTCCATCGAGTGGCAATCTGCTTGTCGGGATGCTTGATGTAACGGCTCAAGGCAATGCCTGGTCGGCCACCTCTGATAGTAAAAGTAATACGTGGAAGCAAGTGGCGACGAGCGCGAATAATGTAGGCCAGGCAACCTATGCCGCCAATGCCACGACAGACCCGACATTAATGATTACAGTGACGTGGGTAGGTATAACTGCCAATGCGGAATGGCACTTTTACGATATTACTGGGGCGGCCACATCTCCGTTCGATAAAGAGGCTGACATGAGTGCGAATACGACAATCGGAACAATCACCGGTGCGCCTTCTATTACGCCTTCAACGGCGAACGGACTGGTATTAGATACGTTGACCCTTGGAATTGGCCCGGCTGATTCCATTAGCACACCGGGAGGTATTTTCGACAACGTACCCTATACAGGCGAACTCGACAATGGCACGGTCAACTGTGGTGATGCCTGGCAGCATGTCTACAACGCCGCCACGTCAGCGATTTCGTTCGCGTGGCATTTGACCAAGCAAACGAGTTGGGCGGCGACAGCGGTCGCGTTCAAGGCAGCCGTTTCGACCCCCTCTCCCTGCGATGTGAACGGGGATGGCGTGGTCAATGTGGTGGATGTTCAGCTGGAAGTCAACATGGCCCTGGGGATCTCGCCCTGCACGAACCCCGATGGCCAGTGTACGGTCGTGCAGGTCCAGCGCGTGGTCAATGCCGCGCTGGGAGGACAATGTGTTGTTCCGTAATCTACCATCTAACCTTCCATCCAACTAGCCATCCAGCCGATCTTTTGGTACTATTTTTCTTCCGAGTTTTGCGGGTGTAGTTCAATGGTAGAACGTGAGTTTTCCAAACTCATAACGTGGGTTCGATTCCCATCACCCGCTCCAGTTTTTGCCGGGGTAGCTCAGTTGGTAGAGCACTTCATTGGTAATGAAGAGGTCGGCGGTTCGATCCCGCTCCCCGGCTGTTTTTTTGGTAAGATGAAGGCCGTTTCAGACTCTATCAAGGAGAATTCAAATGTCCAAGCCTAAATTTGAGCGTACCAAACCCCACGTCAACGTTGGGACGATCGGACACGTGGACCATGGGAAAACGACTTTAACGACTGCGATTTTGAAGGTGCAGTCGAAAGAGAAGCTGGCGGAAGTGAAGTCGTACGCGGACATCGCCAAAGGCGGGGTGGTGCGCGACGACTCCAAGATTGTGACGGTGGCGGTGTCGCACGTGGAATACCAGTCGGTCAAACGGCATTACGCGCATATTGACTGCCCAGGACACGCGGACTACATTAAGAACATGATCACCGGCGCGGCCCAGATGGATGGGGCGATCCTGGTGGTGAGCGCGACCGATGGGCCGATGCCGCAAACGCGGGAACACGTGCTGTTAGCTCGCCAGGTGAACGTGCCTTCTCTTGTTGTGTACATGAACAAGTGTGATCTGGTGGAAGATAAGGAACTCTTGGATCTGGTGGAGATGGAAGTGAGAGAGCTCTTAACGAAGTATGAATTCGCGGGAGACAAGATCCCGATCATCCGGGGGAGCGCGACCAAGGCGCTGGCGGGCGACACGGGGGAATACGGCGAGTCCTCGATCAAGAAGTTGATGGAAGCGCTGGACAACAGTATCCCGGAGCCGAAGCGGGAAGTGGACAAGCCCTTTTTGATGGCGGTGGAAGACGTGTTTTCGATCACCGGTCGCGGGACAGTGGCGACCGGGCGGGTGGAGCGCGGGAAAGCCAAGATCGGGGACAACGTAGAGATCATCGGGATACAGGATACACGCAAGAGCGTGGTGACGGGGATCGAGATGTTCCGGAAGATCATGGAAGAGTGCATCGCGGGAGACAATGTGGGGATCCTGCTGCGTGGGGTGGAGAAGAACCAGATAGAGCGTGGGCAGGTATTGGCGGCGCCGGGGAGCATCACGCCGCACAAGAAATTCAAGGCGAGCGTGTACATATTGAGCAAGGAAGAAGGCGGGCGTCACACGCCGTTTTTCAAGGGGTATCGACCGCAGTTTTACTTTCGGACCAGTGATATTACGGGGAATGTGACGTTGAAACCCGGGGTGGAGATGGTGATGCCGGGGGACAACATCGAGTTTGAGGCGGAGCTGATCACGCCGATCGCGATGGAGAAGGGCGTGCGGTTTGCGATCCGGGAAGGCGGGCACACGGTCGGCGCCGGCGTGGTCACGGAGGTCATCGCATAGCCATGGCGGAGCGCATCATCTACATCCTCGCTTGTCTGGATTGCAAGAATAAGAATTACACGTTTTCCCGAGGACGTGCCAAGGAATACAAGGTGGAAGTCAAAAAATTCTGCCGCGCTTGCGGCAAGCACACCGCTCACAAGGAAACGAAGTCGTCATCCTGACCCGCCGTCGCTAAAGCGATGGCGGGCTAGCCCGCCGAAGCCTTGGCGAAGGTGGGTTGACAACAGGGGGTCATTTGAGTAATATTATCACGCCTCTCGACTGATCGGGGGGCGTTTTTATTGTTATTTGAGCGAAAGAAACGATATTTGGGAATGATGGGGGAATCGGTTAACTGGTAAACCTCGGGTCTCCAAAACCCGGACTGGGGGTTCGAGTCCCTCTTCCCCCGCCACTTTAAGACAGGTCTTCATGCTTCAGCAATTTATCCGGTTTTGCCAGGAAGCTTATCAAGAGCTAAAACTCTCTACCTGGCTCTCCCGACAGGAAATGGTGGCTTCCACGATCGTCGTGATTGT
>Ga0207025_1074_pt1 | contig 15915 bp, 11 predicted proteins | sample Alteio_BWMinCont_45_FD_153261 | JGI IMG/M metagenome (GOLD analysis project Ga0207025, IMG submission 153261) | Enriched cells from forest soil in Barre Woods Harvard Forest LTER site, Petersham, Massachusetts, United States -... | ecosystem: Environmental > Terrestrial > Soil > Temperate forest >... | reverse complement strand
CGTGCAATAGAACGCGATCTTCGTTCGCAATACGGCGCTGAATACCGGGTAATAGGAAGTGATTCGCCAGAGGGCGCGCTCGATCTCCTGAAGCAGTTGAAAGTGCGTAACGACAGCGTGGCTTTGCTGCTTGCCGACCAGCGCATGCCACGCATGGACGGTGTGGAATTCCTGCAAGAAGCCATGGGGATCTTCCCCGGGGCGAAGCGCGCTTTGCTCACCGCGTACGCGGACACGAACGCCGCGATCAGCGCCATCAATCATGCCAGCATCAACTATTTTTTCTTGAAGCCGTGGGATCCCCCCGCGGAGCATCTGTATCCGCAATTGGATGATTTGCTCGACGACTGGCAAGCTTCCTTCCGTCCAGCATTTCAAGGGATCCGTGTGCTTGGCACCCGCTGGTCGCCCCGATCGTATGAGTTGCGGGACTTCCTGGCCCGCAACCACGTTCCTTATCAATGGATTGACGTCGAGCTTTCCGCCAATGATCCGGAAACCATGCGCCTCCTGGAAGCTCTGGGGCCAGAGGCGACCCACATCCCCGTGGTGCTCTTTCCCGACGGGACCAAGCTTATTGAGAGTGTACCCGCGGACGTGGCGCAAAAGGTCGGGCTGCGGACGCGCGCTCAAACCAGCTTCTATGATTTGGCGATTGTGGGAGGGGGGCCAGCTGGCTTGGCCGCTGCCGTTTATGGAGCTTCCGAAGGCCTGCATACCGTGATGATTGAGCGGGAAGCGCCCGGAGGTCAGGCTGGAATGAGCTCCCGCATCGAGAACTATCTTGGATTTCCGACCGGCCTCAGTGGTGGCGATCTGGCCCGACGTGCCGTGGTGCAGGCCCAGCGTTTCGGAGTGGAAATCCTGTCGCCGCAGGAAGCTGTTGGCGTCCGAACGGAAGGGTCCTATCGAATAATCAAACTGGCGGATGGGAATGAGATCTCGTGCCACGCTCTGATGATCGCGACTGGAGTGCAGTGGCGGCGCCTGGAAGCTCCGGGGATAGACAGGTTGCAGGGTGCGGGAATTTACTATGGTGGCGGCGCCACAGAGGCTCTTTCATATAAAGGTGAGATCGTCTATGTGGTGGGTGGCGCGAACTCGGCGGGTCAAGCGGCCATGAACTTTGCCAGATACGCAGAGCGCGTCATTATTCTTGTGCGCGGCGAATCGCTCTCCAGCACCATGTCACGATACTTGATAGACCAGATTCAAGAGACGCCTAACATCCAGCTCTGGGCGCATGCCAGCGTGGCCGAAGCGCATGGTGAGACGCATCTGGAAGAGGTCTCGGTGCTTTGTTCCGATACCGACAAGGTTGAGCGCGTGCCGGCGAGTGCTATGTTTGTTTTCATTGGAGCGCTGCCGCGGACGGATTGGCTGGCGAATGTCGTCGAGCGGGACGAGCGCGGTTTCCTGTTGACTGGTCCTGACCTTATACGTGATGGGCAACGCCCGAAAGGATGGGCGCTCGACCGAGATCCATTCTTGCTCGAAACCAACGTTCCCGGCATCTTCGCCGTAGGCGATGTGCGTCATGGTTCCATAAAACGCGTCGCTTCTGGTGTTGGTGAAGGATCGGTGGCGGTGCAATTCATCCATCAGTATTTAAGCAAGGTGTAAATGGTCGACAAATCGGAATTACTTCGCGTTCCGGCATTCGCCGATCTGCCCGATGATCAGATCGCCTGGTTCCTTGGCAATTCGCAGGAAATACATTTTGCTGCCGGAGATATATTCGCCCGCCAAGGTGATCCGGCGGATTCGATGTTCGTGATTCTCGAGGGGCAATTTCAGGGACGCGGCGAATTCGGCGGCGAGACTATTGTATTTTCAACAAAGCCGGGCGATGTGACTGGGGTGCTGCCCTTCTCCAGGATGAAACAGTTCGGCATAACTGGTCGCGCTGTCACCGACGGCCGGGTTCTGAAATTCCCGGCTTCATTGTTCCCCGATCTTGTGCAAAAGATGCCCGAGTTGACCACGCGCTTGGTAGGTTTGATGTCCGACCGCATCCGTGAAACTACCCGTATCGAACAACAGCGAGATCGGCTGGCTTCTCTGGGGAAACTCTCCGCAGGACTTGCGCATGAACTCAATAATCCGGCTTCCGCCGCGAAGCGCGCGACCAGTCAATTGCGTCACATTCTAAAGAAGATCAGGGACGCGAGTCTTGAGCTGGGAAGGCGTGACCTGACCTCTGCGCAGAAATCAGAAATCGACAAACTGGAAGCTTCTTTTACGCAACGGGATGTAGTTCCACTAGATGCGCTGACCATCAGCGACCTGGAAGACCAGATTGATTCCTTGTTGCGCAGTCATGGACAGAACGACTTGTGGCAACTGGCCGCCGACCTAGCGCGACGGAACATCCAGCCCCAGGTGCTCGAATCGTTGTTCGCGAACCTCGATGGGGACACGGCACGTGCCGCCCTAGTCAGAATCGCCGCTTCGGCGGAGGTCGCCAGTCTGTTACACGAAATCGAGAGCAGCACGTCGCGGATATCGGATTTGGTCGGCGCAATCAAGGAATACACCTACATGGACCAGGCGCCGGTACACAACGTCGACATCGTAAAGAGCTTGGAAACTACCCTTACTATCTTGAATCACAAACTGAAACAAGGAGTGGTGGTGCAGCGCGATTACCTGCGCGTTCCCCTTCTCGTGAATTCGTTTGGCAGCGAACTCAACCAGGTCTGGACCAACATTATTGATAACGCCATTGATGCGATGCACGGAAAAGGGGAGCTTCGCATTCGTACATACCGCGACGACGGTTGCGCTGTAGTTGAGATTGGAGATAACGGTCCAGGAATTTCCCAGGAGCTACAGCCCCACATCTTTGAGCCTTTTTTCACAACCAAAGGAGTTGGAGAAGGTACGGGCCTCGGGTTGGACACTGTCCAGCGAATTGTGAAAAAGCACCGGGGAACTATTCAGGTTAATTCCAAGCCTGGTGACACGCGTTTTCAAGTCTGGCTCCCTTTAGCAGAGTCCCCGCCCTAACCTACTTTCGTGAGTGATCCGGCTAACCAAGTCCTGGCTAATAGTTAAAACACCTTCTGAGGCTAAATCTCCCGTTGCGAAAAGTTACTTTGGAGACTAGGCCGGCTAATGTCCATGTTGCCTTCCCCGCAAGCTCCGGATCAACCCCGCCGAGTCCTCCCATCCTCCCCTTCTAAATCCATTGTGTACGGAAATCGAGACAAGAGCCTGTTCAGTTCGGCCTACATTCATACCTGCCGAGCATGTTGTGTTCCAAAGTGGACAGACCTGACGCTCGAACGAGCCTAGACTGAGCAAGCTGGAAGAACATCTTGGTATAGCACACTGCACATCCGCACCGGTCAGCGGATCAGTATATGTGCAAGGAAATGATTTGAGCGTTGATTAGGATACGAATGGAAATCCCCGCTTGAATTATAATCTCTGTGTTCTCGTCTTGCTGGCTTTGTCCTTTTGCGAAAGCTTTCCCACATCTGTTATAGCGTGCAACCAAGTTCCTGCTGGCCAAACGTTCCGAATCCGACTTTCCCAGCCAGTCTCGTCCTACAGCTCTAAACCGGGCATGCCGGTGCGGGGATTCCTCATCGAGTCCCCTCAGTGTGATGGCCTGTCCGCCTTTTCAACGGGCACGGTGGTCGAGGGCCATATTGCATCCGTTCACAAAGTGGGACTTGGATTTCGTCACGAAATCGCAACGCTGGGAATTGAGTTTGATCGAATCCTACCTGACAATGCGGCCCCTATCGAAATGCTTACGCAAGTGCTCGAAGTGGACAACGCGCGCGAGGAGGTAAGGGATGGGGTGATCCGCGGCATTCGCAGCACGAACACGCCGCAAGATCATCTCAGTAGCAGGGTTGAATATCTTTTGATGTGGGATCCCGACTTGTACTGGATTGTGCCCGCCTACAGGGCAGTCTTCCCCGTTTTGCCCGAGCCGGAACTTTATTTCCCGTCCGGTACAGATTTATCCTTGAAATTATCCACGCCCTTGCTGGTCGCAGCTAGTGTTCGCCCCGCAGCTCAGAATTCGGAATTTGACCAAACAGACAGGGACGCACTCGATGAGAGAGTGCTGTCACTTCCCGAACGCACTTCCACACCACAAGGCCACGACGCCGATGTCGTGAATCTGGCGTTCATTGCCTCGCGGGAACAGATCGAAGGTGCCTTCAAAGCTGCGGGATGGAAGAGCACTGACGCAATGTCTACGCGAACTGCGTTGCGCGAAATCAGCTCTTTCCTCTTGTTGCGCAACTATCCTCGTGGCCCGATGTCGCAACAATTGCTAGGCGACCACGCTTCTGACTTTGGTTGGCAAAAGGGCCTCGACAGTATCGCCAGACGTGATCACTTGCGAATTTGGAGCGAGCCGGAGACTTGGCAGGGGCGGCCGGTTTGGCTCAGTGCTTCCACGCGCGAGATCGGAGCAAGTCTTTCGCTCCGCAGAAGAAGCTTCATTCATCACGTGGACCCTTCGATCGACGTGGAACGCGAGAAGGTCGTACGCGATCTGACTTTGGCGGGCTGCGTAGAAGCGGTGCATAACGCCCCGCGTCCGGGAATGCTACCTTTACTGGAAAATGCGACAGGCGGCGAACTGCAAACGGACGGCGCTGTCGCTGTTGTACAGCTCAAGGATTGCGACACCCTTATCTCCGAGAACGATGTGACATTTCCCACATTAACCGCCCGGCCCAGGTCGAAGCTCGCGCGTTATGTTCGGACGCAAGTCCTCTCGATTCGGGACATCTGGCGCGAGAATGCCGCTTACGGTGTCTTTGATCTGAGCCGGATGATAGTCCGGTCCGTTCGGCGCAGTCATTCGAGGAGTGCTCGCCGAGTTATTGCTGCGGACAGAGGCAAGTGAGGAAGGATCGTCGCAGCTAGCGGGAAGGACAAGAGAAACGTGCAGGGGTTCCCGGGGCCTCTTGGATTTGAGATTATTCCCTCAAAGATCGTCCTCTAGATCGACATGTCCCAATGCCTGTCGCGCCTCGTGATGGTGTTTGTACTAAAGTGATCACACACTTGACGGAATGCCGCTGACTTGGTGGCAACCAGACGAGGAGTGTCTGCAACGGCTCGTATTCGATCGCAGATATCACGGATGCGCGCACCGGACGATCGGAAACGCGGATAAGCATCGATCAATCCCACGATGCTGTATGTCGGAACCTTGAAGGGACAGGCTGCCCAAGCCGCGCACCGATGAGGCTCCGTTAAGCCCTATTTCCAGCCATCCATCGCTTTTCTTTGGAGTGAGTCCGGGCCAAGTTCCGACAGCTCGATTCTCAAGCCGCTGGGACCGGTCACGTTCGCGATCATGGACTTTGTCGATGAGGCGCGCGGGTCCTCGACGGTCACACCGCGCTGCTTCAGAGTGGCTATCGTGGCTCGTATATCCTGCACATGCAGACCGACGTGGCTGATGCCCAGAGGGCGATTGCCGGCTGGTTGTATCTCGATGAAGGTATTCGGGCTTGCCTGCACGTAGGCTAGCATTGGCTGCCCTTTGTCATCGCGGACCGTAAAGGCCTCGCGAAACCCCATCTTTTGCGTAAAGAAAGCCATGGCCTCGTCGAAGTTCTCAACGTTGATCCCGACGTGATTCACGCCGTTCATTCCAGCGAGCCTGTTTCCCTGGGCGAGAGTTGTGGACATGGCTGACCCTAACAGAAGTCCCAGCACGAAAACGATCGAAGTACGCATATGGAACGCTCCTTTTTTCCACCTGTCATGGGCTGTGTTGGCAAACACTGGCGAGAGAATACCACTTGCTGCCGCTGAACTAGAAGATGGTGCTTACGCTGGCAATTAAAGTACCGACAGCCTAATCCGCCCGGCGATGGGGTTCTACCGTCTCGTCCACTGATCACATTGGTTCTTCTCCCATAGGGACGGTGATACCATCAGCATTATTGGGGAGCAGTTTATGAGGTTGCGACGCAACATTGTTTTCGGGGGTTTCGGACCTTTCGGCTTGGGGCTATGCCTTGCTCTTTGCGCGATTGGCGTTCTGGCTCGCGCTGGCGGCCCGCCATCCGGTCGGCCTGGCCGGGCTGATCCCACCTATCGGGCATCCGTCGAGAAATGGCGCCAGGATTATGAAACGGGCCTGAAATCGGAAGAAGGCTGGCTGACCGTAGCTGGGCTTTTCTGGCTGCATGAGGGAGAAAACAGTTTCGGGACGGACCCTCTAGGCGACGTCATTCTGCCTGCGAAAGCCGGCCCCGCCAAGGCCGGCAGCTTTTCCTTCCGCGGCGGCAAGACGGTGGCGCACGTGCGCCCGGGCGTGCGGATTACGATGCGCGGCCAGCCCCTCAATTCTGTCGAGCTTCACGCGGATTCTCGGGATGAGCGTCTTCAGATGGGTGATCTGACCCTGTACCTTCACGCCAGCGGAGTGCGGTATGCGATCCGGGTGAAAGACAAGAACAGCAAGCTTCGGACGGATTTCTCAGGCTTGCACTGGTTTCCCGTCGACGAGTCTTACCGGGTCGTGGCGCACTACACGCCTTATAATCCGCCAAAACAGGTCCAGATACAAAACATCCTGGGAGATTTCGACAAGGTTGCCATCGTGGGTTCCGTTGCGTTCTCTTTAGAGGGCAAGGAGTATCGCCTCGACGCGGAGCAGGAAGAGCCGGGAACTTTGTCTTTCGTATTTCGCGATCTGACGAGCGGAAAGCAAACCTATGCGGCCGCGCGGTTCCTGGATACCGACGCACCCAAAGACGGCACGGTCGTTCTCGACTTCAACAAAGCCTACAATCCGCCGTGCGCCTATAACCCTTACACGACGTGTCCGCTTCCGACGCCCGGCAACCGGCTGCGCGTGGCGATCCCCGCAGGGGAAAAAATCTACAAAGCCCACAGCGATTAGCCGACCGGTTCAGTCGTTCTCTATCCTGTTATCTGGATATTAATGGGAGGCGTGACGCGTTGGCCGGGTCGCATCCTTGGGCGCGCTCAAGCTGAGAGGTTTCCGGAGGAACACCTTTGTACCGCTGCCACAAGCCAAGTGATGCCACTAGCTCGAAGCCGCGGTCACGGATAAATATCTCTCTGCGGAGCGTTCTACGGCTGCCTTGGCGTGATCGGAGATCAGAAATCCGGGTACTGCGGCATAGAGCCGATCGAACTCGAGAGGCTCTAGCCTCTGCATAATTGTGTGCACTGCGGCGGGTGACAGGGGGATAAAATTCGGATAGCTGTACATGAACGTAGCCCAGCGCCGGTCCATGCATACACGCGGCTGATCTCCTGCGAACAAGGCGCCACGGCCGCTGGCATGCCGCGGCGAATGAAGGACCTGGAACCCTTTGAAGTGCCCACCGGTGCGGCTCAGCGTGAGACCACCGATGAGTTGGCGAGCCTCTCCGCTCCAGAAGTGGATGGCTTTGTCCGGGCGCATGACCCAATTCCTGCTGTCTTCATGCAAGTAGATCGGAACATTCTCGAATGCGCGGCTCCATTCAACCATCGTCGTGTAGTAATGAGGATGTGAAATCGCGATGGCAGCGATTCCGCCGAGCGACTTTACGGTTTCGATGGTCGCCTTATCGATCAGGGCGATGCAGTCCCACAACACGTTACCTTCGGGCGTCTGCACGAGATACGCCCGTTGCCCGATGGCAAACTTCTCGGCAGTTTCAATCGAATGGAGGTTCTCTTCCTCGCGCCTAACTTGATTTCGATACTCGCCCGCTATTGCCCCGAGGGTAGTCCACCGCTGGCCATCCCAGCCGACGAACTGCCGCGGATCCTCGCAGATGGGGCAGTGCTGGGGCGGCTCTAAAGTCTCAGAAAACTGCGTCCCACAGGTTACGCAAATTGCGTTCATTACCGAGGATTCTATCAGCATCAGGGCGCTTCAGCGCTGAGCCCGGTCGTCAAAAACTCCACAATCAAGGTCGGTCTGCCACCCGAAACTCCACTGAATGGGCGGCGCTATCTGAAGACCTTACGCGGAGCCCGGGAATAGGGATTGTGCCAGAGCCCCGGAGTGCTCGCAGCGAAACTCGTCGCTCCGTGCCACCTAAGCCGGCCTCAAACTCGCCTCATCGCAAACTCTGACAGATCATCGCTTGGGCAATTCGAAGAGGCGCGCAGCGTTACCGGAAGCCTGGCTTCGATGCGGGAGGTCTGGATCGCGCGCTCCGCTTTTAGCGGGGTGACCGAAATAGGCGTCGGGTCCATTGGCTGCCCGCATGGTATCTGGAGATTGACATGAGAGAGCGGCTCGCGTAACGTCACGTCCAGGTCGGGTGGACTCGGAGATTCCAGTTGCAATGAAGAGGTTCTGCAGACAGGCTGCGACCGCCCAAAACATTTAGGAGGAAAATTGGAATGGGAAACCGGACTATGGCCGGAGTTCTACTTGCCCTTCTAACACTCTCCCCGGCGCTGTTTGCACAGAGTGCTAAGAAGCCCGATTCCGCCTCAAAACAGAACACGAATTTTGATCCTCATGACCTGAATGGATCCTGGATGGACACCACAGGCAAGGTCGGTGACGACAACCCCATCCCTGAGCCGCCTTTAACACCGTGGGCCAAGGAACACTTACTCATCAAAGGTGGCATTTCGCATGCTGGGTTGAACGCAACCTCGAAAGGCGTGCAGTCGAGCGGATCGCTCCCGACAGGTGCTGCAGCCGTAGATGCAAACGGTGTGCCGGCGAACGTTCCCGGCGGTCATTATCCTGGTGAAAACTGCGAACCGCAGGGGGTACCGGCACAGTTTAACTTCAGTGTTTTTTACCCTTTTCAATTTATCGTGCTGCCAGATCGCATCTATCAAATGTTCGAGGACCACAACGAATGGCGAACGATCCGGCTCAATCGGGACCACCCCAAGGATGTATTCCCCAGCTATATGGGAGACTCTGTCGCGAAGTGGGATGGGAATACGCTGGTAGTCGACACGGTCGGCTTCAATGGCCGGGACTGGATCAGCGAGAATATCGGGCAGTATATGAGTGACGCGTTTCACCTGGTCGAACGGTACCATCTCACCGACGCTAAGCACCTAGAACTTGAAATGACCTATTACGACCCGAAGGCGTGGGGCGACAAGGCCTGGCCGGGTTTTAAGAGAAGCTTCACCCTGGATTCTAAGGGCGACTCTCTCGAAGAGAACATATGCGATCCGGCACACTTGCACGAATATGACACCGAGGTCGTAGACCGCATTAACGCTGGCAAGTGAAGGCTTGCGAAAATCGGAGCGCAAACGAAGAACCTCTGCTCGTTTTGTAGCTTGCCCCCTTTGCCGCGAACCGATTGCTGGAGTTGGTTACTGATCCTGCTTGCGACGCACGACTGTGCTCGAAAAGAGTTAGTCGCCGCCGGAGTGACGGGTGTAGGATGCGGCTGATTTTGGGCGGTCAAAACAGAAATCCCAGCTAAGCCAATCGGCGAATACCAAGGACTTTTTCGATGACATCATCCGCAATCGGTCTGCTGACGGCGCTGACTCTCGTCGCCGGCGGCGCGAGCAGGATCGGACAATCGACGGCCGACACGGTGCCAGCCCACGTGGCAGCCGCGAAAGCCGCGGCCGGCCAAGAGCACGCCGCGCTTTTCGATACCCTATGCGCCGAACCCAAGCCGGCCGCAGCCCCCCAGCCAAGTCAGGCGCTTGCATCGCCAGGGCCTCCTAACCGTTCCCAATGGCACGCCGAGCCCGTGAAAGTCTTTGACAATCTCTACTTTGTAGGCCAGACGGAATATTCTGCATGGGCGGTCACGACATCGGCGGGGATCATCATCATCGATACGATCTGGGACTACTCCGTTGAAGACGAGATCGTCGGCGGCTTAACCAAGCTCGGACTGGATCCGAAAACAATCAAGTACGCGATCGTGAGCCATGGGCATATCGATCACGCGGGCGGGGCGAAACATCTGCAGGATCATTTTGGAACACGCGTCATTCTCTCTGCGGCGGATTGGGATCTGCTCGATCGCGATACCGGCACGTGGCCAAAACCGAAGCGGGACATGGTGGCGACCGATGGGCAGAAGCTAACGCTCGGCGACGAGACGCTGACGTTCTATCTGACCCCAGGCCACACGCTGGGGACGATTTCGACGCTTATCCCCGTGAAAGATCGTGGCCAGCCGCACCTCGTCGCCGAATGGGGCGGGACGGCGTTCAACTGGATTCAGAACCGGAGAGCTTACATAACTCCCGAAAGATCAGATCGATTCTGGTTCGAGACCTACAGCACGTCCGCCGAGCGTTTCCGCGACATCGTTGCCAATACGGGCGCTGACGTGCTCATCTCGAACCATACGATTTACGACGGATCGAAGAAGAAACTTCCGGCATTGGTGAAGCGGAACCCGGGTGACCCAAATCCCTATGTCATCGGCAACGGCAGTGTGCAGCGGTATCTAACGGTTGCAGACGAATGCGCGAAGGCAGGTCTCCTTCGCGTGCAGTAGACGCGTCCGTCCTAGGAAACGATCGGTTGGGGCATTGGAGCCGCGGCAGTCGGCTGCTAATTTCCTCAGTAGTCCGTACCTGCGCAGCGTGTGTCCGGGTTGTCTTTCATTCGCCGGTTCGGAAATAGGGAAAATCTCACGCGATATACGATGCTTCAGTATATGACCCGCAGCCGATACATGTGGCGACCTTTCTTAATTTAAACCGTTTTTAAACCGCTCAGACCGTCTGCGGGCGAGTATGCGCTTGATTGCTCTACGGCGACCAGCAATCCGGCGTCTGCATCCCGGCGTTCAGTGATCCTCCATACTTCAAGAAAGGGAGACTCGATAGGGCGAGTTTTGACGGTTAGCCCCAAAAGAACCAATTATCGTCCAATGTAAGGAGGCGCTAGAGTTCACCCCTTAGTGCTTCAGTCGGAGATTGCGGGGGAGATGATGCACTTGAGCGATAGGGACTGGCTTAATGTCTCCCTACGAACATGCTTGTTGATGGCACTGCTCTATTGCATCTATCTGGCGGGCAGACAGGGCGTAGCTGCCTTGCGCTTCCGGCAGAGCTCGCCGCAAGCTATCCAAGCCGCAATTAGGTGGGACTCAAGCAACCCGCAGAATTACGATGCGCTGGCTATCCTGACGCACCATTTTTCGGCTAACGCGGACCCCGAAGAGATTGTTCGTTTATCTGAAACGGCCACGCGTTTAAGCCCGTACAACGCCCAATATTGGGCTGATCTCGGTGCAGCCCAAGAGTGGGCCGGACACACGAATGATGCCTTGCTAGCTTTCGATCGTGCGCAGGAACTCTTCCCCAACTCTCCGGCGATAAACTGGCAGGCCGCCAATTTTGACATTCGTTCTCGCAAAATACCGGACGGACTACGCGCCCTCCAAAAGGTGCTGCTTGGGAATGGCGTTGATGGCGTTGCGCGTCGGGACGTGTTCGCGCTCGCCACAAGGGCAGCACGTGACAACCAAGCGATCCTCGAGCTGACGCTTCCGCCTCGCGCGCCCATCACCCTTGACTATGTCAATTTTCTCAGTGAGGCGGGCGATATCGATGTAGCCGAACAGGTCTGGGCCCACCTGCTTCACATGAATCTGCCCTTTGACTTTCATCAGGCTTCTCCGTATTTTGACGCTCTCATCCAGCACCGGCAATTGGCCGAACTGACAAACGCATGGTCTACCCTGGCCGAGCGCTTCCCAGGAAAGATCAGTGGGCATACCTCGGGAGCCAATCTCATTACAAATGGAAGTTTTGAATCTGAAATTCTCAATATGGGTTTCGATTGGCGCGTCATACCTGTGGAAGGGGCTATCGTAAGCGTAGATTCACTGCAGTCAGTTGAGGGTGCCCGTTCACTTCGGATTGAATTTGACGGAACGCGCAATCTTAACTATTGGCAGCTATTCCAGTTCGTCCCGGTTAAGCCTAGCACCCGCTATAGGTTTTCAGGCTATATGCGCCTTGAAGGGATTACTACGGACAGTGGACCCAGGTTTGAACTCTACGATGGTTATGAAATGGCAGAGTTCTTCGTCTCGACCAAAAACATGATTAGAACATCCGATTGGTCGGTACAACAACTCGAGTTTGAGACCAGGCCCAGTACCGAACTCCTTATCGTAAGAATGGCCCGTCCCTCAAGCCATAAGTTCGATAATCAGATTGCTGGCACGGTTTGGATCGATCATGTCAGCCTCGAACCAGAAAACTAGACGGCATTGGTTGAGCGCCGCTGAGTTTGGAGCGTCCGCCAACGCTGATAACAAGGGAGTTTTGTCGTCGAGTTTCGGCCCACCGACAACACCACCCCATAGGGCTTGGACATGTTAGGGCACTGGTGAATCAAATATAAGGCAGGTGTAGTGTTGACTGAGTGGCGCAGTGCCTCCGGGGAGCCTAGGTCCGGATATGAAAGGTAGCGAGGTCGTGGCGAGCAAGGACAGAAACACCATGAAAGGCCCCGCGTCCTGGGACTGGCAGGAACCATACTTTTCCGCGCTTCGGGAGAAGGCCCCGGATAGATTGGCTGAGCGACTGGTCATCGCAGAGAAAGCAATCCTTACGCGCCTGGAACTTCTTCGCGATGCTCCAGATAACCTTCCTGAGGTCCAAGCCCTGCGAGAGGCACTCGATTCTTTGTACTCGCTCATGCCGAGGACATACGAGCATCCGGGGAAAGTAGTGGGGGACCCGGAAGACTACGAAGGAAAACGATTAAATCGGACGAACCTCGCGGTCCTTATCTGTCTAGCAACGGTGATGGCATTTACCGCCGGTTGGATCCTGGCAAGAATAAACGCCAAGAACGTCCAGACTATCGAGGCGGGCAGCGAGCCAGCGGCGGGTATAGCGAATTCCGATAACAGCACAATTGCAAGCGTTCCGGACGTCCAAATACTCGATGCACCCCCTCAGGGATACGGCGCCAAAGTAACTCCAGCGCGCAATGCGTCTGACGCTCCCATCGTCGTGGAGAGGAATACGCACGCACAACCGGAGACGAACGAGCGCTCGGCAAACACCGCGATTGCCAGGGATCGCCACGCCACTTCCGCAAGCGCACGAACAGGAGAAACTATCGAAACTTCTCCAACTAGCACGACTCAGAATCCGTCCAGTCGGCCGTCCGAAAATCCGCCGCCTCAGGCCTTGGGAAGCTCGCCTCCGCAGTCTGAGGAAAGTGGCGGTACTTCCCTTGTGCCTTCGGACCAGCCGAACATTGCGCCAGAAGCTCGCGATGAGCGTCAGGCCAATCAAACGCCGCCGATCGAGGCGCGGCGAAATCCGCAGATTCCCTCCGGCATGGTTTCGGTCAGCTTTGGCACATATCCTTCCATTCGTGTGCCGCCTGAACTTAAATCTCAAGCATCTGCGGCGAGCCTCCAAATCGGATCGTTGATCTCACGTGTTGATCCGATCTACCCAGAAGATGCCAAACGGCAACAGATCGAGGGCACCGTTAAGGTGCACGCCGTTGTCGGAAAAGATGGCGCCGTTCAGGGCATGGAGGGGATAAGCGGGCCGCCCTTGCTCGTGTCCGCAACACTAAGCGCTGTTCGGCAGTGGCGTTATAAGCCAACGCTGCTCGGGGATCAGCCAATCGAAACTGGGCAAGACGTTACCATTGTTTTTCAGCTTGCAAAGGAACCAGCGATACCAAATTGAATCGAGAGGGAGAAATCGGGAGAAAAGAAAGATAGACCAGTCAAGAAGTTTGGATGCCTCTGAGATTCCTGGAGAACCGCATCAGCATAGAGAGAAACGAGAATTTGTCTTAGGGCGCGGACGGGCTTACAGGCGAACCGCCGTGAGCGGCTAGCGCGGCCGCGACTCCCACTGCTCCCGCACCTGCGGCACCCACAATAATCCAACGCGTATTGTTTTTTTTCGGCTTCACGGCCGGGGGAGTTGTCGTCGCCGGGGACGCGGGAGCCTCGGGCGGAGTGATGGGCCGCTTTTCGGTGGACAAGTCACCTTGTGGTGAAATGCTCACGGATTGACCGGCTTGAATAAAAATACCATTTGCTCCCTGCAAGGGAATAACACCCACGCTGCCGTCTAGACAACTGACGAAGAACGAGCCATCGGCAGCCATGTCAATGTTCGATGTGGATTGCTCTCCTTCTGTTACCGCCACCACGACGGAGTTCCCGGTTCGCAGGTTGATGCCTGTGGCTCCGCTCAAAGAACTCATCACGACGCTGCCCGATTTGAGCTCACCGACATATTGAGGGGCGCCGGTGAAAACAACCTGGGTGTTCGAAGTAATTTTGAGAGAACCCTTGCCGCTCAAAGTAAATGTTGCGGCGCCGGCTCCCCCCGTGCGAACGGCGTCGCCGGAAAAAATTGTCGAGTCGAGCGGAGCCGGAGCATCATTCACAAAGACTTCTCCAAACGTGCTCAACGAGCCAAGCGCCACTCCCGGCTGCTGCGGTGCGCGAGCAGCACTACGAGCCCACACAGGAAACAGAAATTGCAGCGCGAGCACGTGGATAGCAATGAGCGCGGCGGGCCAAGCCTTCCGGTGGTTCTCATTTCGCGCCGGCTCGGCAGTAGTCCGGTCCATAGCGATAGTCTCTCCCCCGGAGCCCTAAGGGCTAAACCTTACTTAGCATCTCCGTCCGCCGCCTGTCCATACGCAGAAGACCCCATCTGGGGACGGCGCCTCGTTTGGGAGCTAAAATATGAACTCCATGAAGGTATTGCACATTGTCAAGACTGCCGTAGGAGCGGCTTGGGCCTATCATCAGGTGCGCGTACTCTGCTCCCTCGGCATCAAAGTGGTGGTGGCACTGCCCTCTGTGACGGAAGGCTTGGCCCCCCGCTATCGGCAGGCGGGTGCCACGGTTATTCCCGTTAATATGGATTTTGGCGTTCAGCATCTCTGGCGTGTTCCTGGGGCGCTGGCAGCATCCCGGCGTCTGGTGAGGGAGGTGGCACCTGATCTGGTTCACCTGCATCACGTCGGTACAACCTTAGCTACGCGAATCGCCCTGGGGAAGAGTTCGCCGATTCCTCGCATTTTTCAAGTGCCGGGGCCTTTGCACTTAGAGCATAGCGTTTTCGCAGGTCTCGATACGCGGCTTGCGGGTCCGCAGGACTACTGGATCGCGACTTGCCGGTGGACGTATCAGAAATACCTTGATCTCGGGATTCCATCTGAGCGGGTTTTCCTATCGTATGCCGGCACAGATATAAAGCCTTTCACAGGTATACGAAAGGGGCATTTGCGAAACGAGCTCGGAATTTCCAGTGAAGTTCCGCTTGTCGGGATGGTTGCGTATATCTATGCGCCGGTTTGGTTCTTAGGGCAAAGGCAAGGCCTGAAAGGGCATGAGGATTTCATGATGGCGCTCAGGCTAGCCAGACAAACTCTTCCGGGTCTCCGCGGGGTCATCATTGGGGGGCCGTGGGGCAACGCCGCATGGTACGAGTCTCGCCTGCGAGACTTGGGGGCAGAGATTTGTAATGGCTCTTTGACTTTCGTGGGAGCCAGGGCAGACGTGCCGGTGATTTATCCTGATCTGGACTTGGCCGTCGTCCCATCGCATTCTGAAAACTGTGGCGGGGCGGTCGAACCGCTCCTCAGCGGAGTGCCCGTCGTCGCCACAAATGTGGGAGGCCTGCCGGATTTGGTCCAAGACGGGAAAACTGGTTGGCTTGTCTCTCCACGCAATCCAGAAGCGTTGGCCCGGGCGATGCTGGATGCATTGCAGAACCGAGAAGAAGCTCGCCGCCGCACTTCCGAGGGACAAAAGCTTGCCGAACATCTCTTCGATGTGGAGAGGGTCGGTCGCGAAATCGCCGGTGTATACGAGAAAGTGCTCACGCGTTCGACCAGGTCCAATTGAGATATGCTCGAATCGATCGCTCAATCTCGGCGCCAGAATGCCAGGTCATGGATAAGATCTCGGGCTAATGAGTGTCTGTGGAACCCCTAAT
>Ga0207025_1073_pt1 | contig 16011 bp, 21 predicted proteins | sample Alteio_BWMinCont_45_FD_153261 | JGI IMG/M metagenome (GOLD analysis project Ga0207025, IMG submission 153261) | Enriched cells from forest soil in Barre Woods Harvard Forest LTER site, Petersham, Massachusetts, United States -... | ecosystem: Environmental > Terrestrial > Soil > Temperate forest >... | reverse complement strand
CGAACTCTTTCATCCTTTCTTGAATTGGCAAATTTACCGATATGTCCTCATCGCGAATGACCAATCGAAAAGAAGAGCGGACATTGCTACGCGCCAATGAGACTGGTACCAGCACTCGAAGTTGTGCATCAGCGCCTAGTGAAAGCTGGGCTCGGCGATGTTTGTCTTGAGCTGCACAGTCGGCAAGCCAACAAACGCTCTGTGATTCAAGAGATCGATCGGACACGGCGCGGCTCGACCTCAACCGCCGTGTCCTCAAGAATGTTGGCCTTGAGGAACTCGATTGCTTCGCGTGTTGCCCAACGACGGGACTTCATTATCTGGTCGGAAGCGATGTCGTAGTTCGTGAACTGATACCCGGGTGTGATTGAACGGCCGCTAGTCGAACAATACCCCGGATACCGCGATTACATCCACGAACGAGTTCAGAGGAGGTACACCGAAATCATCGATTCGACGCGACGAGCTATCGCGCTAGCACGGACAAACGTGTCCGTTTCCGGGAGCGCCAGGGACAAGCGACAGTGATGATGAAGAAAGAAAGAGTGGCTATAAGTCGAGGCCTTGCGTCGGCCCGTGGCGCGGCCGCTCTACATGATGACCGCGCTGGCAGTAATTTTATTCTCCCTGGCTCATTCGATCGCGGAGCAAAAACGGAGCAAAAAGTTTTTGCTCCTCTTCCTCGACACCCGCTAAGTCTTTGAAAATGTGGTGGGCGCACCAGGGCTCGAACCTGGGACCCGCTGATTAAGAGTCAGCAATTATCTAAATTTATTCAGCCACTTAGCAAAAAGAAAACTGTCAAACCGCCTTCCAACAATCAATGGCTTAGCTCGGATTTGTCAAACCGACAGACCGCCCTTCCCGCTGTCGGCAAACAAATTCCGCGCGTCCTGCAATGGGTGTTGAGCATCCTGGCGCTTCTCGCCCTTGGCGCCTGCACGCCCCGTTATTCGACCGCCGACTGGTCGGCGTACATTTCCAAAAAAGAGACACTTCAATTTATCGCTCCCGCATCATGCGGCACGCTCGCCCCGTTCAACCCGGTTGCCGACGATGCCACCTTCTTCGCTGTCAGCAGCATGCAACCGGTTGCGGGCCAACCGTGGCGATACGACGTTGTCTATCTGACGGATGAAGGGCTCCGGCGTGATCGGTTTGACATTAAACAGCGGTGGACCGCGTATAGAAACTATAGCGCTCCTTCAAGCGCTTGGCGCGAAAATCAGAACTGCGCGGTGCTGGTTGAAATCCCGCGTTCGAAGGAATCGGCACGTCCTTATTATATCGAGCAAGCCGCAACCAAAGAGGCCGACTACCACTCGCACGCTGCCTCGGCAACGCTCGTCCTAGCTCTTGTATTTACGGTATTGGTGCTCGCTGTGATCCCAAGCACATGGGGATTCGAGCGCGCCGATCACTGGGCAATCGCCGCGGCTTTCGCAGTTGCCATTCTAATGGTGAGCCTCTTCGCCTACACAATCTGCATCAACGATCCATGGGCGACGTTCAAGAAAGCACTTGGGTACTACAAATTCTTCGACGATTTGCCTCGTGCCGCGGGTGGCGATTTGCTGCCCCTGACGCCGCAGCAGCTATATTTCCTGATTGCCGGCCCCCCGCACCCGACCGATACGCAATTCGCGTTCACGCCGTTCGCCGTCATCACCGGCTGTTTGGCAACAATATGGCTGATCGTGGTCTCGCCGTTCGTGGTGATGGGGCTGTACTGGCTCACCACGCCGCTGCCGCTTGAAGAGGCTCATCAGCGGGCACTTGGTGAAGGCCGCGCGCCGACCGCGGAGGAAATCGTGGCCGCAGTCTTGAAAGCGAACGTCGGCAAGAGCGCCTGGCAGTTGAACATCATGCGCCGCAAGGCCGAGGCCTTCGCGCGCAACCTGCACAACATCGCCCGCTATCTTTAACGAGGAGCATGACCATGCCGAACGATCAATACAGACGACTACAAGCACCGGGCACCACCTTGCCCGCCCTGCCTTCTCGCGCCGTTGGTATCCGGGTCGGCAACCAAGTCTACATGCCGGCGTTGCCCCCCGATGGCGCCACCGCCGAGGCGCTCCGCGGAAATCTCAACGCGCACCTTGGGGCGGTTGCTGTTCTGGATCGTATCTATGCGGGCGCCGCGGCCTTGGCGGCCGTCCGGACCGTAGTCTACGACCCTAACGCCGAGCGCGAAGCCCGGGAGGAGAACCGGGCCGAGGTCCGCCATGAGCGTGAGATCGCCAAAAGGCGGCGCATGCAGGAAATCCTCGATGCCGAGCTCGCAGTCCTCGAAGCCCAGCATCGTTTCGAAGCCGTGCGAGACTTCAAGGACGACAAATTCAATGTCGGGCACGCGCGATACAGGCAGCGGGCGGCAGAAGCCGAGGTCGGCGAAGCGGTCGCGCGCGAGGGCCTGAAAGGAGAAATCCTGGAACCGGAGTTCAAACCTGCCAGCACAAAAGCTCCAACTTTGGCCGAGCAGTTCGCCCGCATGGTCGATGACGTTGAAACGGAGATCAATGAAGCGGAAGCCGCGGGGCGGCCCACCGACGCAATGCGCGCCGAACAAAACATGCTCAATAAGCTGCTGCGGCGTGAGTTGCTGAAGGGCGACTCATGAATTTGCAGAAACGAGCGAAGGCGCTGCGGCAACAAAAACGCCGAGAACTCGAAGCAAAATATCCAACATTGCGTGCCGCACCGAAGCCGATTTCGGCGCGCCTATTGCCGCTGGCGCCCGCGGTGCCCACATCACAAGGCAAACGAATCGTCATCGGCCGTGACAGCCACGGGCAGATCTGCGCGTTGCCGGATGCAAGCCGCTTTCTGCACACGCATATCATGGGTGTGCCTGGGTCCGGTAAATCCACCGCCATCACCCACGAGTTGCGGCAGGATATCTACAACAATGCCGCGGTCGTGCTGCTCGATCCGCATGGCAATGATCCCTCCAGCGTTCTGAACAAGACCGCTCGGTGGCTCGCCTCAAGCGGTGTCGGTGCACAGCGCGTGGTGCATCTGTTTGATCCGTCATCGCCGCGGACCTGTGGTTTTAATCCACTGCATTGCCCGGCAGATACCGACCCGAGCGTGATTGCTGGCAACATGGTCGAGGCCGTCGAGCGCGGATGGGGCGACGAAGATACGCAAGAGCGGCCCACCATGCGACGGGGCTTGCGTGCGCTCTTTACCGCGCTTGCCGAGCTAGGGCTGACGCTGCTCGAAGCCCCGCTGTTCCTCATGGTCGATGACCCCTACCGTGCCCGGGCTTGGGCTCTGCGGAAACTCAAAGACGAAAGGGCGCGGTCGTATTTCGAGCGGCTTAGCTGGCTCGCCGAAAATCCACGAATGAGCCAGACTTTCGATGTTGAAACTGTCGGCGTGCTCAATCGCCTTGAAGAGTTCACGAGCTCGGCCGCAATTCGCCGGGTGTTCGGGCAGCGCGATGGTATCGATCTGCGCCAAGCCATGGACGAAGGACATGTTGTGCTGGTCAACCTCGCGGGCAGCACCAGTGTCTATGAGAAGGAAGGAGATTTACTAGGCCGGCTATTTTTGCGCAGTCTACTGTTCAACGCTAAACGCCGCACCAATAAGCGACCCTGCTTTGTGTGGATGGACGAGGGGCACCGTTTCCTCTCCGGCGACGTTCCCATCATGTTCGAAGAAATCCGTAAATACTCGGTTGGAATTTCGGTCGCGCACCAAAATCTCTCGCAATTAGGAAAGCCCAGCGATCGCATCCGCGAAGCCATCTTGGCCGTGCCGCAGAACCGGCTGCTATTCCGGCTCAACAGCATGGCGGAAGCGCTGCTGCTAGCGCCCGAGATGGTGAAGCTCAACTTGGAGCTGCCAGTCACGGCATTGACGAAGCCCACGGTCGTCGGTCACGAAATCCGCCGGATGCGCACCGAGGGCACCGGCGACGGCGTGACGGCGACGAACAGCCATGGTCGGACCACAACCACGACGCAGTCGGAAAGCGCCGGCAGCTCGGTCGGTGGGTCGAAAGGAACCAGTCAAAGCAAAGCCGACAGTCATTCCAAGACCAAAGGCACCAGCCGTTCGGTCGCGGATGGTGTGGCGGACGGCACGTCCGTCACCCATTCAAGGTCCACCACCGTCGGCACCACCGACACGCAATCCGAGAGCCGAAGCCACGGCGGCGGTAGCAGCTCGGGCGGCAGCCACAGCGATCAGCGCAGCTGGTCACAGGACCAAGGCCGGGGTGTCGCGGATACCAATACGCTCGATCCTACCTCAACGGACTGGCCCGACCGCACGCGATCCTCCAATTCCTCAAGTGGGCGAAGCGGGGGAGCGAGCGATACCGAGAGCTGGTCGGAGCAAGACAATTGGTCGGCGTCGACCGGCTCGTCGCACAGCGACAGTGAGATGCACACCGAGGGCATCGCCGAAACCGAAAGTCGCACAGTCTCGAAGGTCATCACCGAGGGGGAAAGCGAGAGCGAAAGCAGCGGTACGACCATAACCAGTGGAGAGAGTCGCGGCAGTAACTGGGCCACGACCAACCAAACGGGAAGCAGCATTGGCGTTGGCGACACGACCGGCATCAGCACCGGCATCAGCAAAACGCGATCATCTGGATTTTCAGAAAGCTTGGCGCCGATCATGGAAGATCGCGCCGGCGCCGTGCACAGCAAGGAAAACATCGTCCATATGGCCGCGGAGGTTATCACCCATCTGCCGACCGGAACGGCGCTGGTGAAATCCCTGGTCGGAAACCGAGTGGATACAGCGGTGGTGCGGCTGCCGTTCGTCAACGACGCGCCCGAGCCCAGCGTGGGACACGCCTATCGCCAACTTCTTGAACAAACCCCGTCGGCGCAGCCAAGCACGGAGGTCGATCTGCAGATCGCGCAACGACACGAATGGATCAAGACACAGGCTGCTGATGCTGTAGTCATACCCCATGAGCCGGAAACACCGAGGGAGTTTCGCGTTCCCGTTCGGAAGCGGACCGCTAGGCGTCGTTCGCATGATAAGCCAACTGATCTGCCTGGCGCGCCCCCGGTCAAAGGCTGAGTTATAATTGGAAGTATGGAACTGGTGATTGCTACGAGACCACGGGTGAAGCGCTTTCATCGAGCTGAGACTCCGGCACCGTTTCAATTGACGGACCGGGATTTACGATTGCTCGCCCATGTCGCGCGGCATCGTTTTCTATCTTCCGCACATTTGTGCGCGCTTGATGGTGGCAGCCCGCAAAACGTACTGCGTTGTTTGCGCGCCTTGTTTGACCACGAATATCTTGATAGGCCCGCGGCACAGAAGGTGAGCCTGTCGGAACAAGGTCCACGGCCATTCGTCTACGGGCTCGGCAAAAAGGGCGCGCGAGCGCTACGAGAGCTGGGCCACCGGATTGATGATGCGCTCGATTGGACGGAGAAAAACAAAAGAGCTGGCGCTATTTTTATCGAGCACACGCTCGAAGTGGCAGACTTTATGACTGGCGTGGAGCTTGCGTGTCGGACTCGTGGCGACGTGGAGCTTATGCGCGAGCACGAAGTCCTTGCGCTGGCTCCAGAGGCGACCAGGACGGCGCGCGAGCCGCTGCGCTGGAAGGTGGATAAGACAATGATGGGGAGGCGGGAGACCTTCTCCGTTGTCCCCGATGGTTTATTCGGTTTGCTGTTCTCGGATGAGACGGCGGCCTACTTCGTGCTCGAAGTCGATCGAGGAACGATTCCGCTTGTCCGCACCGATGTTGCGGGCACGCCGGCCTGGCGCAAAAGCATTACCTATAAGCTTGCGACCTATTGGGAAGGCTGGAAGGCGGGGCAGCATGCAAAACAATTCGGTGTGAAGCAGGTACGGATGGCGATGGTGACGAGCTCGGCGGAGCGAGTGGAAAATATGCTCGCGATCGTTGACGAGTTAACCGAAGGTAGGGGATCGAATTTCTTTCTGTTTATTGATCGCGAGGCACTTCGCGCCAGCAATCCGATCGATGCGAAGTGGACGACAGGGAAGCGAGAGACAATACGGCTGACCGACTGACTGAGTGTTTTCGGGAAGCAAAGAGCCAAATATTCGAAATCCGCAGGGCGTCAGTAAACCCCTGTAGGTACACATTGGCAGTACCGCTGCTGTTGACTCGCGTTTGCGCGAAGGGCTATGTTGCATAATTGAAGGGGCCCACGAACGGGGGTGGGGGGGGAGGGGTGTAGGAGAACCGAATGAACGCTCGTTGTTGGGTGTTTACGACAGGACCGTACGAAGAAGATTGGCCCCAACTTGGGCACAGACCTTGTGATCTGAAACATCTGTTGGCGCTCGTTCAGTTGGCGCCAGCTGCCAAAGAAGTTACGTCAGTGTTGGGAATGCGCCGTGAGAAATTCGTATTCGTCAACGATGCGTCTGCTGGCCTCTATCTCGCAAGCAATCCGATCGGTCGTGGTTGGTCATATGTGGCCTATTACGGTCTGACAGCGCCCACCTATCTGCTGCGCCTTCTCGCGACGCCCGAGGAAGCTTTGCAGCTGCTAAGTAATCCGCGACACAGGAAAGAGATTTTGGAAAACTGTGAACAGATTTTCCGTGCATGGGTCACCGTCGGGTGACCCCCTTTTTCTGCGCCGCGACTCGGTGAATTCGGGAACAGTGCGACGTGCGCTGAACCATAGCGCTCGATTGAAATGGTTCCTGTTTTGTTCTAAGATAACCTAGGATGTTAAGGCAAGTGACGGAGGTGAAATATGACGAATAAGCTACTGGACGGAACTAAAGATGGTTTGGCTCACGCTCTACGCGTAGGACCGGGCGGCAAGCCAACATGGTCAATACCCAGCGGCGAGGACATCCGTGCTTTGCGGGACAAGCTTCAAATGACCCAATTGGAATTTGCGCAGACTTTCGGATTTGATCTGTCTGCGGTCCGCAATTGGGAGCAAAGACGCGCAACCCCGGAGCGGGCGAAATCGGTGTATCTCAAGATGATCGAGACCGATCCGGTCGGAGTCATGAATCTCCTTAAGAAGGTTGAGCAAAAGGAGACGAAAAATAAAAGCCGGAAACAACTCGAACGAGTTTGAATCTGAGTTTATCGGCGCAATCAAAAAAAGGTACCTCGGGGTCCCTTTTTTCTTGGCTGCAGTACGGAGCGACGGCGTTGTGTGTGATTTCCTCACGTTCGCGGCTCCGATCATTTGTTCTGGCCAAGCGGCGTCAGGGCTGCGAAGCATGAAGCTTGACCTTCACGCCAGCGCGAGGCGTGGGCGCAAGATGACCGCGGCTATGCGGACGACGCGTGGCGCAGTGTATCGAAATTTTTAATCGGCTCGGATGCCACTCTGGGCCGATTTCTTTTTAGGGAAGTAATCCTCGGATCATTCTAAGATACGGCCTCCAAGGATATTTTATCACTTCCCACTCGCGTTTGAGAACGATGCGAGACAGATCAATTACTTCATCAATGTTAGTTTGATCCGATAAACGTTCTAATAGTGGATTATCCAAAAATTCCCGCAGCTTCTGTTCGAGTTGAATATGCAAATCTTCCGTTCGGTTGAGCCTCAATCTAATTCGTTGATAAGTGAATAGCAGAGCAATTCTGGCCTCGCGTTTTTTATCTTCAAACTTTGCGCTGTCTTGTATGTAATCACGTACTGCGTAGCCCAAAGATTCAAGTTCTTTAGCAAATTCGGCCAGATCATCACGCAATGCATTGATCCAGTCTTGCCGATGATTTGAGACAGCAATCAAATGTCCGACAAACGCTGAGATTATTGTCCCGACGCCGATAGCAGCTACTAATGCAATAAATGTCTTCAAGTTTTGGCTCGACATTTCTTAGATTGCGCCGGGTCGCCCTTCGGAGTCATGCTCTTGAGACGGCTTGTGGGGCGTGTTCAGTGCCGTCTTCACCAGCCTCTCAAAGCGTGTTGCGTCTCGGCTTCGCTGAATTGTTCATCAGACCGTTTCATAGAAAAATCATACCATGAGTAGACTGCCAAAGCCAGAAAGCCGCCCTTCGGCACCTCGATTTCACAAAAAGAAGATGGAAAGACGCGTGGACACTCCAGAAGGCAGAGCTTTAGCAGAGCTTCCATTTGATACTATGAAGAAACTTGGGCGCGACTTAGTTGATGGTGAAGAACGCGCTGCCCTTCAACGTGATCTTGAAAATGGAACGGATAGGACAGCAGCGATTATTGCAGCCTCATTAGTTGAGCATCTTTTGGAAAACACCATTTTGGCATTCTTGCCTCGAAGCGACGCGAGAACAACCGCAAGGCTATTATCGAGGGAAGGTGCATTAAGCGGATTTTCCAGCAAAAACTTTCTTGGCTACGCATTGGGCATTTACAACAAAAATGTTCTCTCTGATTTGGAGGCTATAAGAGAAATACGAAACGATTTTGCGCATTCAGCAAAGCCTATCGACTTTGAGACCCATGAAATACTGAAACATATAAAAAAGCTCAGCAGGCAGAAACCGGATGACAGTTTCCTCCAGAAAATGTCATTAAATCGGGCGATTTATCTTTCTACTACAATGAGCCTAGAGAGTTTCTTCATTGCGAAATATTCAATCAGAGTGACGGAAAATGCCGTTACGAAGATAATGAAAGTCGCGCCGAAAGGAGCATTGGATGACCTTTTGAGCAAGATAAACGAACTAAAGGCTACCGCGGAAAAATCTGTTCGTGATTTTCCCTGAGGCTTGACCGGAATTGAGGTGCTGTCCGAATTAGGATACTCGCCCTGGCGAATTAGGACACTCTCGCTACCGCTACCTTTTGATGAGCCGCCAATGATCAAAAAGAAAGAGGCCGCCAACTGAGGCGGCCTTGGATTTCAGCGTAGGGATTTTAGAAGACGCCAGCGATGTTCGTCAGGAAGCTTTGCTTCCCAGAACGTCCAGCCATTCACGCTGTTACCGGTGATCGCGTCAGCAGCGGCCGATGGGCTGGTTTGCGCCTGGTCGTTTTGAATCCACTCGCCATCGACGATTTTGGCGACATGGGTTGCTCCTTTGTAGTTCGCACGCAGTTCCGTCCCGTGTGGCAAAGTGACGTTTTTATAAGACCACGCCTTTTTCTTCGGCTTCAGGTTTTCAATCGTCGGCGCCGCCGGCATCTTCAGGAGACCGCGGATCACTTCGTCATAAGTCACGTCTTCGCTGGAGCGTAGCAGCGTGAGTTGTTTGTACGTATCGAATGAAATGTCGATCATAGGCATCGATCCTCCAAGTAAATCGCGCACTATCGCGCTGAAAAGAATAATAGCGCTATTTTCTCGGAAATCAAACTAAATAAAATCAGGCCGTTCGTTCAATAGGGACCACCTTCGTTCTCAAAAGGGACCAGTACCGGAATTGAGGTACTGGCCGAAATAGGCCACCCGTGATGGCCGGAAAATCAAATCAGGCCACTGGCCAAACCGCCTCTGTAGAGGATGCCGAGAAAGAAGCTGGGGGAGGGTCTTAACGGGGCGGTAGTTATATTAGAGTACTCACAGGTACTCACGTCACTGTGACCATAAAGTCACACCCATGCCTACATTGGCAACCATAACCTCTAATCGACGTTGGTAAGGGGAGCGACTGTCGCTAGGGTACCCGCTAGGTTCAAGCGATGGGTACCCGGAAGGTACCCGCAGGGGAATCGCCATGGTCCAAGCACTCCAAAGGTTTTGTCACTCAGTGATGGATGCGGTGTGGCCCGGATTTATTCATCCTGACACACGCCAAAAACCAGAAGAGTTTTACATCGGCAAATATCGCGCGGATTATTCCCCGGTGACCCCGGAAGAGATCGCCACCATCAATGCCGAAACTGACGCCTTTCTAAAGGGCTGCAAACCGATTTCGCGGTGATTGCTCGCCGTGGTACTCCTTTCCTATGGGGTACACGTTTCACAATCCTGACGAGCTTCCCAAGCCGTTTGATATTGTCTGGTGCAAATTTCCCCTTCGTGGGGAGGTGGAACCTGGTCCCGTTGCGCGCCCCGTTTTGGTGCTCGCGTCAACAAAACTCCAATATGAGCATGATGGCGTATTTCGCGAAATAGGTGCCCTTATTGCTCAGTATGGCGGCGACTTCAAACTCAACCACATCCCTGACAATCTCCATATCGCCGCCGGAGAATTTAAAAGCCTCGGCTTGCACAAGGCGACTGTGTTTCGATTGGACCTTGGCAATCGGGCGCGCCTCATTTGGTGCGAAGAGTATTTCGTCCCGCAGGGATACGTGAAAGGCCAAGGGATGACTGCTGGTCGTCTAAACGATGAACAGCAGGGCCGAGTCCTAGCGTGCCTGAAAGCACGCGGACTCCAGTATCCGCTGCCACCGATTGTTTAATCTCGGCCACCGTCGATTACGCGGAACCGCTTGCGGCGGTCCGGGGCGGTCGTGACAGGCGTAATCGGCTGTGTCGCCAGCGCAGCGTCCAGCAGGTCGCCAATCGTCCAGACACGATCCGAAATGCCGAGGCCGATGCCCGGCGTCGTGCGCAGGCTTGCCGCCCGCGCCGAACAATATGATGACAACAACCGGAATGATGCGACAAAGCGAGGAATAGCCTGAACCATGTGCGGACGTACTACTTACAACCTGACGTGGGAACAGATTGTAGCTCTCTACAATTTGACGCTTCAGAAAAAGGCCCCCACAAATCTGCGTCCGCGTTTCAACGTTTGCCCCACGACACAGATTGACACCATTGTTGGCCAGAACGGTGGCCGTGAACTTCAGTCAATGCGCTGGGGCCTTATTCCCCAATGGTGGAAGAAGTCACTCAAAGAATTCAAACTCGCCACATTCAACGCCCGCGCGGAAACGGTGGCAGAGAAGCCAATGTTTCGTTCAGCATTTAAACGCAACCGCTGCATCATTCCGGTGTCCGGATATTACGAGTGGCACACAGAGGGAAAAGAAAAGCAGCCGTACTACTTCACTGCTGCGGACGGCTCTCCGATACTTTCGATTGCCGGACTCTGGGACGAATGGAAAGACCTTGATAGTGGGGAAGCAATTAAGTCCTGCACCATGATGATTACCGAGCCCAACAAGTTCGTTGCCAGAATCCACGACCGTATGCCGGTGTTATTGGAGCCGGACCAATTCACGCCCTGGCTCTCCGGCATAGCAGGCGTGGAAATATTGAAGCCAGCAAGCGAAGATTTCTTGAAAATGCTGCCGGTATCGAAGAGGGTCAACAGCTCACGAACAAGCGACGAGGATGCGACCCTAATTGAAGAACTTAGTGAATAATCCAGAGGCGACTTATGAAGAGCCAGCCCGAACCAGACAAGATTGAGCAGAAGATTATAGATAGAGCCTCGTCCATCCTGCAAGAAGAGGCGCTGTGGGCCGACAACAGGTCTTATTTCACACGCATAATAGGGAGGAGAAAATCGGGCTCTGATGCTTCGAGCGAGAATGCAATAAATGAGAATTTGTGGACACAGACATTCGTTGCTCGGTTTTCTGGGCTAGGCACTAGTCTTCGATTTCACGCCGACAATCGCCAAAGGGAATGGATGTATGACGTAGTGTGGCGAGACCTAAATACAAGCGGTGACTGGTGGACGACAATTAGCGTTCCGCTTGTCCTTTGTTGTGATTGGTATAGAAGCAGATATCCCGGACATACCTCTTTCGTATCGTTGGACAAGCTGTTAGTCGCAAGAGCAGAACATCGAGTGCTAATTTGTCAGAATACATTACCAGGAAATGCATTTGATAACTTTGCCTCTTACATTCGTCATTGCAACATCACAAAGAAGAGGGATCGCTATTTGTTTCTTTGCTATGTTCCGGAGGAAAAGAAGTTTAAATCCTGCGTCTTCGTAGCCTAACTATCAGCGACATGCTTCGTCCCGGCGCTTGACCGATATCACCCATACGATGTCGTTTAAAACTTCAAATCGTATGCGGTAGTCGCCGACGCGGAAGCGATATTCGTTGGAGCCCGTAAGTGGTTCAGCAAATTGAATGGGATCGGGTTGCGACACATAAAACTCGATCTTGTCGATAATTCGCTTTTGGTTGGCGCGGGAAAGCTTTTTGATGTGCTGCCTTGCGGCAAGCGTAACATAAACTTCCATCGAGATTATAGGTCGAGTTCCTCCTTAAGCTGCACAAGCGAAACACCTTCGCCGCGATGTGCTTGGGAGCGAGACTCCTCAAGATCGTGATTGGAGCCAAGATCGGCAAAGTCCTCTTCAATAGCTCGCAAGGAGTTGAACGCTTCTTGCTGTGCAGTTTGTGACCACCCCTCGACGCGCTTTAAAATACTTTTCAATCCGTTCGTTTCCATACTGGCCTAGTATATCACATTGGTCATATTCACGCGCGGCGTCGGTTGATGCTGTTTCGGAACAGCGGTCCTCGGCTTATCGCTTCGTCGCGGAGACGAGCTCGGAGGGCGTGAAGGTGCCAAGGAGCGGCTGCATATCACCATTGATATCAAAGTACGTTTCTTCTCCAATCTGGAGCGGCAACAAAAACCAAACGGTGGTGTTGCTTGTGTCAAAGAGATAGGCCTCATCCGGCCTGTTGGAGCGGCTGGCGGTAACGGCAAGGTAGGCGTCCGCCACGTTCGCGGCGGCTGTAATGAATATGTCCGGATTTTCAAGAATGAGCACTGTGCGAGCTCCTGCTTGTTTTTTCCAAACCGCAAGCTTGTCAAAGCGCTTTGTGCTGCACGCTCTCTCCACACGGTTTTGTAGCTGCGCTTGGCGAGCAGCTCTGTCACCCGCTACATCGTGCCTTATCATCAACCGCTTGAATCCGGGAGCGGTGTTAGGGACTTCGCTCCGGAAACGGTGCAGACTTACGGGAAACGGCACGTTTGTGATGTTGACCGGAGGCGGACTATTTCGACAGTCGGCATAGGGGCGTAGCTGAAGCGTTGGCGCTGTGTTTTTGATGAAGTCAGTCAGGGCCTCTTGGGCCTGTCGAACCTCACGGCCGGACCTTCCCTGAAGCCCTAATGATGGAAGGCTCAGTTCCCATACCTCGCCGTTCGGCACCACGGCTCCGATAGCGGCTTCAATCGGCCCGAACACCCGCTCGGCTTCTTGGTTGAGCTGTATGAGCCCTTCGAAAGGCTCGATGCCCGTGTGTTCGATGGCGTAAAGCGCGCGCCCGACGTTGCAAACCAGCTCAACCGGCCCGGCGTGATGTTCTTCTTCGGGCCAGCGGACATTGGACCGCTCCGCGCGCTCGCGGGCTTCCAGATGGCGCAGAACAGCGTCACAAGCTTTGCCTTCGTTGAATTGCATGCGTCCAGAGGTATGCCAGCCGTGATGAAACAGCAAGGCGTGTGCTAATTGTAATCTGAAGTGCAACATTGGTTGGCGAGCCAAAGGTCGCGAAATAGATATTGCGCGACCTATATTCTGTGGCTCAACAGAGCCATTAAATGAACCCCTACCCTTTTTGTCGATGTGTTGTAGAGCTGCAGCTCGATTTGATTGCTGGCCGCAGAATGCCGCGCGGCATTCAGTGAACGGAAAGGATGGCAAACTGAACTGTGAATTCTGTAATAAAAAAAGGCGACTCCTGAGTCGCCTTTTTGAGATTGGCCTTAGCCAACAAGTTCGGCTCGTCTTGTTTCGGAGATCAGCGCTCCGAGGATGACGGCGGAGAAAGGTCCGGGCTTATTAATCCCTTGCTCCCAGCTCCTGACCGTTTGAACAGAAACACCAACTTTGTCGGCGAACTGCTCTTGTGTCATTTCGAGTACTTTTCTAGTCCGCTTGATCTCTTTGGGTCCAATTTTGACTTTCGAACCGTTAGAGCCGCCTGAACGCAACGCAGATGCAGCCTCCTTCAGACTGTCGAGGATCGAGTTGGACATGACAGACCCCATAAAGAACATAAACCTTTCAATTGTGCATTGTTAATCGGGGGTTGTGTCAAGACGGTACTGTGTTGTGTGATTTTCGAAGACGCTCTCGTGAATGGTCATGCATAGTCTCTCCTGTGCTTGGTTGAGGACGCGAGTTACACGGCGACACGCACCGCATTACAAATTTCAATGATTTCTTGCTTGAGGCTTTCTAGTTCATACGTCGGCAAGATCTTGCGAGTAGCGAGCACCGGTCCGCCGACATCGAAGACAACAATTCCGTCGTGTTCAACGTTTGGCAAAAAGTCTGCGAGCGGTGCAAACAAGTATTGCCAGGTCAACGTGAGCGGTTGTTTTTCCATCAGCTTGTTCAGCGCCCGAATTGCGGGCAGTCCTTCAACAAATTCACGTCCGCGCAGCGGCTTGTCTTCTAGAAGTCGTTCAACACTGTGTAGTTCGTCCCTTCCGTATTTGTAGTAGCGCATCGTCTCGATCACTTTTGGAGCGAACCATATACTGGCACGCATAGGCACACCTCATGATGCGAAACCCTCAGCAGACTACCATCCGATGGTAGTTCATGTCCATACATGAAATGCTTCGAGATCGGAACCAATAAATGCTCATTTTGCAGGGATGTTCCTGAGTCCGGGAACCAAAATGAAGCCAGTAACGTTCGGGGTACTTGGCGAACCATGGGCGGACATGCCAAATTGCGCGACCTATATTCCGTGGCTCAACGAAGCCATTAAACGGACCCCTACCCTTTTGCTCGATGTGTGGTAGTGCGACTGTTCAATCATTCGGCGCGGCCGGCCGAAATTTCGGCGGCTCTGATTTATCACCTTCTGTTTGCGATTGCGTGATGGAAACAGCGGCGGCTCTATTTCAATGGGCCTCTGATCCAAATTGCTACGGTGGAGCCACGCTCTGTATGGCGACTGGCTGGCAAGCTCCGGTGCCGGCAGTGGATGAAATTCCGGCGCAAGAAGTTCGGCGTCATTCGCCGACACACGAAAGACCACCAGCGTGCCAGCATTACCCAGCACTGCGGCGCGGACATTGGGATGAACCTGTTCGAGATATTGGTTTGCGAGGCAAAAACGCATTGCAAACTTGCGCGACTCCGACAGCAGCGACGCGAATGTGTCGGTGCTGAAATTTTGAAACTCGTCGACATGGACGAAGAACGGCGCTCGCTTCTCGGGCGCCAGTTCGCTACGCGCCATGGCGATGAGCTGCAAATGCGAGATGAGGAGCGAGCCGAGCAAATTCGAAGCCTGCTCCCCTATCTGTCCCTTGGCCAGGTTAGCGATGAGCACGCGCCGTTTTGCTAAATCCGGTGGCGCGACAGTTGCCATTGAGATGCGATGATTGTCCATCGCGTACGCGAGATCGAATTTCGGCGAAGTCTGGCCCAAAATATTGCGCAGGACCGGCGAAGCCGCGATCTGCCCCACCTTGTTAAGAATGGGTGCAGCGGCCTCCGCCTGAAAATGCCGGTCGTAACTGGGAAATTCCTGTCGCCAAAATTGGCCGATTGCAGGATCGGTCACGCGCGCGATTACGCGGTCGCGAAACGTCTCGTCCGTGTAGAGCCGCGGCAGGTCGATCAGGTTTGGGTGCGGGCTCGTAAGCAAGGCGGCAACGCCGTTGTACAAAAAATGCTCCAGCCGCGGCCCCCAACTGTCGCGCCACAGATGCTTGAAGGCCGACACGATTCCGGAGGCGGCAAGCGCGTGGCGCTCCGGCGGGATGCCGGAGAGCGGGTTGAAGCCGACCGGGAACTCGGTGTCGGCAACGTTGAGGTAGCAGACCTCGTTGGTCCGCTCCGGCGGCATGGCGTCGATAATGGCCTCAGCCAGGTCGCCATGTGGATCGATGACGGCGACGCCCTCGCCGGCAATGATGTCGTGCATGGCGAGGTTGAATAAGACAGTGGATTTACCGCTGCCCGACTTGCCGACGATATAGACATGGCGCTCGCGCTCCTCGCGCGAGAATGCGACGCCGGTGCCGATCGCTGTTTTTGCGATGATTGGTGGTTCTGGTTCCATAGTCCGAGGCAGCGCCCGGTGCGAAGCACTCCGGTTTTAATGAAGTGCTGGTCTCGGTCGTCCTGTCCGATTGGCTGCGGTCGTGTCGTCAAACCGCTGGCCTGGGCGGATAGGTCGAGACCCGCCGGGC
>Ga0207025_1072_pt1 | contig 16138 bp, 14 predicted proteins | sample Alteio_BWMinCont_45_FD_153261 | JGI IMG/M metagenome (GOLD analysis project Ga0207025, IMG submission 153261) | Enriched cells from forest soil in Barre Woods Harvard Forest LTER site, Petersham, Massachusetts, United States -... | ecosystem: Environmental > Terrestrial > Soil > Temperate forest >... | reverse complement strand
TTACAAGAACCACGGCTACCAGAACATCAAAATCGGCGATCCCACCCAGACGTTTAACGCGGACAAGACACGACTTACGCTGCGCATCCCAATCGATGAGGGGCCATTACTTCACTTTGGGACTGTGCGCTTTGCCGGCAACGCAATCTTTCCCAGCTCGAAACTAATACCGGCCATACAATTTAAAGCCAGCGAAACGTTTAATCAGGATAAACTCGATGAAAGCATCGCCAAACTGCAGGACATTTACGGCGCCCAAGGCTATATCCGAGTGCAGATCAAACCGAATTTTAATCAGGACCCGGTCAAAGGCATCGTGGACATTGAGTTTCACATCGACGAAGGCGAGGTGGTGTATGTTGACCACATCGCCGTGGAAGGCAACACGCATACCAAAGAGTATGTGATCCGCCGAGAAATCCAGCTCAAAGAAGGGGAACCGTTCAGCTCGGTGAAGGCGCGCAAAAGCGTGGAACGTCTCTATAACTTGGGCTTCCTCGACAACGTCGATGTGGACGTGCAGCAGCCTGTCTCGCCCACCAAGGCCGACGTGATTTACACGGTCACGGAGGGCAAACCCGGCGTTCTTTCCGCCGGGGCGGGGTTCTCCTCGGTCGACGGCCTGATCGGGACCCTCCAGGTCCAGCACACCAACTTCCTCGGGCGCGGCCAGCGGGTGAACTTGCAATGGCAATTCGGGGGACGCGTCAACAGCCTGGATCTCGGCTGGACGGAGCCGTGGTTCCTGGGAAAACCGATGACCTTTGGGGTGGACGTCTTCAAGACGACGCGCATCCAGCAACTGGGCACGGATTTGAACGCTTATGATTCCCATAACCTGGGAGCCAGCATCACAGCGGGACCTCGCTTCTCCCAAGTCTACAGTCTTTTGTTCACGTACTCCTATGCCAATATCGTGCGCGATACTATCGACCCCAGTCTCGACCCCACGACGCAAGCTCTTATTCTCGGCTCCACCAATACCACCTCCTTCCATGCGATCAAATCAAACCTGACCGAACAGCTGATTCGAGACACCCGAGACAACCAGTTTGATCCCCAGCGCGGCATGCGTTCCTCCCTCGCCATCACTGAAGGGGGGATGGCTTTTAATTCGGTACCCTATAACAAGGCCATTGTGGATGAGAGTATCCACTTCCCAACTTTTTGGAAGTTTGTGCTGTCGCTACACGGCCAATGGGGCATCATCAAACCTTACGGCACCGGGACTCTGACGGATATTGTTGACGACCTGTTCCGCGTCGGCGGCAGCGATACGGTCCGGGGATATCAATTGGGCCAGGTGGGGGTCCCGACGGGGGGGCAAGTTGAGAACGTTTATAATGTAGAATATAAATTCCCGATCGCGCCGGACGAGCATGGCCGGACCCTGCTTCAGGGGGTCTTGTTTTATGATATCGGCGGGTCCTGGGTTACCATAAGCGATATCCGCTATAAAACGGGCAATGATCAATTAGGTCTCATGCAAGGCGTGGGCTTTGGCATTCGCTTCAAGACGCCGGTGTTTCCGTTGCGATTGGATTGGGGATACGCGCTTAATCGTCCGCCGGGCCAGGCTCCGTCGCAATTCTATTTCACGGTGGGAAGCCTCTTTTAATGAGACGTTATGCCGTCATTGCGAGCGAAGCGAAGCAATCTCGACGTTTGCTGAAACGACGAGATTGCTTCCTTGCTGCGTTCCTCGCAATGACGACTTACACCTTCGCGGTGGAAATACCTCTGGAGTCCGTCGCTCCAGTGCGGATTGGCTATATCGACCTACAGAAAGTCTTCGACACCTACCCGGAGAAAGCCTTCGCGGAGGGGGATCTGTTGAAAGAAATCCAGAAACGCAAATCGGAATTGGTGACTCGTCAAAACAACATCAACATTATGCGGCAGCAGATCGCCTCCGATCAGGCGGCCCTGGACCAGTCCAAAACGGGCCAAGCGGTCCTGGTCCCGCATGACGATGTCACGGCGCTCCAGCCGGCGCCTGCCGCGCCTGCATCGCCTCCGCCGGCGGTGTCGACCACCACCTCCGTGACTAAAAGCAGCGCCACCATAGAACCCTATCCCACGGATGAACCGCTGGCCGGTCTGCCAGGTCATGATGAGGGAATTAACCCGGCAGCTGGCGTCTCCAAGACACTTCCCGGGCTGCAGCCAACTGAACCCCCTAAGACCGGCGCGTCCCCGGTGCTGGATGCGTTGTCCGCCGCCGGAACGCCTTCTATTCTAAATGCCGAAGCACAGGCGGCCCTGCAAAAACGCATTGACGGCACCAAGCAGGCCCTAGATCGGACGATTTATCAATTTAAAGACTACCGTAGCAAAGCGCTGGAAGACATGAAGCAGCTGCAAACCCAGAAGACTTACGGGGTCATGGCCAAAATTTATGCCGTGCTGCAAAGCCTTGCGCGCGATGAAAACATCACGGTTGTGTTAGACAAAGCCTACGTACTTTATGGAGAAGATAACGTCGACTTAAGCGACAAGCTCATCGCGCGTTTGAACCAGGAGCAGGCGCAATGACGAACCCCTCCAATCAAAAGATTCATACCGCAGAGAAAGGTATGTTGGCCAGCGAGATCGCCGCGGCCGTACGCGGGTCTATCGAAGGAAGCGGCGACATTCGGATCGATGGGGTGGCGGGGCTGGACGAAGCCACAGAACACCACATCTCTTTTTTCCATAACCCCAAATACAGTGACCTGCTTAAAAAAACGAAAGCCGGCGCTGTGATCATTCCGAACCGCACCAACGGACTCAAACTGCCCTCTGGCAAGACCCTGATCCGCGTACCAAACCCTCCGTTGGCTTTTGCGCACGTGCTGTCGCTTTTTGAACGGCCGCTGGTTCAACATCCGGCGCCGGGGATCCATCCTCAAGCGGTCATAGACCCCACAGCTGAGATCGGCTCGAACGTAACGATCGGAGCTCGGGCGGTGATCGAACGTGGCGTTCGGATCGGCGCCGGGACGATTATATACAGCGGTTGCTATATTGGCGCGCACTCAGGCATCGGCCCCCATGGCCTGATTTATCCCAACGTCGTTCTACGCGAGTATACTCAGATCGGCGCGCGTGTCATCATTCAGCCCGGGGCGGTCCTCGGATCGGACGGATACGGGTTCGCCACGCATGAAGGGAAACACCACAAAATTCCGCAAATCGGCAAAGTGGTCATTGAAGACGACGTGGAAATCGGCGCCAACGTCACCATTGACCGCGCCACCACGGGCGAAACACGAATCGGCGCGGGCACCAAGATCGATAACCTGGTGCACATAGCGCACAATGTGCAGATCGGAAAAAATTGTTTAATCGTGGCGCAGGTGGGCATTTCGGGATCGACCAAAATCGGCAACCAGGTCATCCTCGCAGGGCAAGTCGGCATCATCGGCCACTTGCATATCGGAGACAACGCCGTCATCGCGGCGCAGTCCGGCATCATGAACGACGTGAAGCCCGGAGCGATGCTGTTTGGCAGCCCGGCCCGACCGCACAAAGAAGCGATTAAACTGCAGGCGATTTACAGCAAACTGCCCGAAATCTATGACGTGATTAAAAAGCTGAAGAAAAAGTTTCTTTCCTGACCATGAACACCCAGCACACGATCGCGCGCGAGGTGTATTTCCAGGGCATCGGCCTGCACACGGGCAATCTCTGCAAGGCGGTCTTCAAACCCGGACCTGCCTCAAGCGGCGTTCGTCTGGTCCGGACCGATCTCCCTAACCAACCCTCCATCCAAGCGCTTTATTCCAACGTTCTGGGTGTCATTCGTGGCACCACCGTGGGCAATGAGGTAATGCGCGTACATACGATTGAGCACATGCTCTCGGCTGTTTACGCGCTGGGAATCGACAACCTCATCATAGAACTCAATGCCAATGAACCCCCGGTCGCGGACGGCTCCAGCCAGGGGTTCTTTGACACCCTTAAAGAGGCCGGCGTAGTCGAGCAGGACGCCCCCCGCGAAGCCGTGCAGCCCACGGAGCGTATCGAATATCGTAATGGAGAAACCGAAATCATTCTTGAGCCGGCGGACAACTTGCAGCTGACGACCGTTCTTATCTTCAATCACCCTTTGATCCAGCGCCAGGAGGTCACGATCGTCATCGAGCCTGAGGCGTACCGACGGGAAATCGCTCCCGCCCGCACCTTCTGTTTCGACTACGAGGTAGAAGCGCTAAAAAAGCAGGGGCTGGCGCGCGGCGGGTCGTTGGACAACGCCGTGGTCATCGGGTTAGACCGGATCCACAACAAAGAGAAGAAACTGCGCTTTCCCAATGAATTTGCCCGCCACAAGGCGCTGGACCTGCTGGGGGACCTATTCCTGCTGGGACGCCCTCTGAAAGGCCACATCACCGCGGTGCGCTGCGGCCACGGGCACAACATTAACTTCGTAAAGCAGCTCGCAGACCGTTATATAGAGAGGAGCAGTCTGTATGCCACCGACCGTTCTTGATTTTGAGGCCTTAAAGAAAGCCATCCCGCACCGGTATCCCTTTTTACTGATCGATAAAGTCACGATCACCGAACCGGACAAAACCGCCGTCGGCATTAAAAGCGTTTCTGGTAACGAACTTTTTTTCCAGGGGCATTTCCCGGAGCGGGCGATCATGCCGGGCGTCTTGATTGTCGAGTCTCTGGCGCAGGTCGCGTGCGCGCTCTTCCTCTCCAAACCGGAAAACAAAAACAAACTGGCGTTCTTTATGGGCATGGAAGAGATCAAGTTCCGCAAACCCGTGGTACCGGGAGACCGCCTGGAGTTAAAGATTGAAATTTTGAAGATGCGCGACCGCTTCGGCAAAGCCAAGGGCGAAGCCTTTGTAGAGGGACAGCTGGTCACCGAAGCCGTGTTCACTTACGCGGTGGTGGACAAAGAGGCCCCCCAAGGATGAGCGCCGCCATCCCCGAGATCCACTCCACTGCCGTCATCCATCCTTCCGCACAAATCGCGGAAGGCGTGGACATCGGGCCCTATGCTGTGATCGGCGAAGACGTCGTCCTGCACCCCCGGGTGCGGGTCGGGCCGCACGCGGTTGTGGAGTTCGCGGAGGTAGGGGAAGCCTGCCAGATCCACGCCGGCGCTTTTGTAGGGACCGCCCCTCAGGATTTAAAATATCGGGGGGAAAGTACGCGCGTTGTTCTGGGATCCGGGTGCGTCGTGCGCGAATGCGTCACCTTAAACCGCGGCACCGCCGCCACCGGAGAAACCCGTATCGGCGCACGCTGCCTGTTCATGGCCTACTCGCACGTGGCGCATGACTGCATCCTAGGAAACGAAGTGATCCTAGCCAACTCGGTCGCCATCGCCGGGCATTGTGAGATCGGGGACGGCGCCGTGATCGGCGGCATGGTGGGCCTACATCAATTTGTCCGGATCGGCAAACTCGCCATGATCGGCGCGGGCGCCATGGTCCCGCTCGACATCCCTCCCTTTGTGATAGCCTGGGGCGACCGGGCCCGGCTGAATGGTTTAAATCTTATCGGCCTGCGGCGCCGCGGCTATAACGCCGAAACCATCGCCTCCATCAAAAAAGTTTATCGAGACTTATTTTCCTCCTCTCAACCTGTCGCGGACAATCTGGCGCAACTGCGCCAGCAACCGCAAACGGAACCCGTCAAAGAATTCGTTGAGTTTTTGAAAAAGAGCTCGCGCGGTTTCTGCCGGCCTGCCTTCGCCAAGGCTACGGCAGGCGAACCCGCAGACAAAAAATCCACGGACGAAGAATAAGCTTTGAAGAAAATTGGACTGATCGCCGGTAACGGTACGTTTCCTATCGTCTTTGCGCAGGAGGCACGGCGCCAGGGAGAAACGGTGATCGCTGTCGCTCTGAAAGAAGAAGCCGACCCGAAATTAGAACAGGCGGTCGACGCCATCACCTGGCTCTCCCTGGGTCAGTTGGGGAAAACCATCCGTTACTTTAAAGACCAGGGTGTGACGCGCGCGGTGATGGCCGGCCAGGTCAAACACACCCAGCTTTTCCGGGACATCGTGCCCGACCTTCTGGTGGCCAAACTCCTGGCGAAGGCCATCAACAAAAAGGCCGACACTCTGTTATCCGCCGTGACCCGTGAGTTTGAACAGGAAGGGATCCAGTTTCTGCCATCGACAATGTATCTGGACCATTTGCTGTGTCCGAAAGGACCACTGACCCAACGCAAACCCAGTGCCACGGAACTGGCGGACATCGACTTTGGGTTACCGCTGGCACGCTCCATCGCCGGCCAGGACATCGGCCAGACGCTGATCGTAAAAGATAAAACCGTGGTCGCGGTTGAAGCCATGGAAGGGACCGACGCCTGTATCCGCCGCGCCGGTCTGATCGCCGGGCCAGGCTGCGTGATCATTAAAGTCGCGCGTCCCAAGCAGGACCTGCGCTTCGACGTGCCTGTGACTGGCCCCCGAACGCTGGAGTCCATGAAAGAAGCCGGAGCCGTTGTCCTGGCCTTGGAAACCGGCAAAACGCTTTTACTGGAAAAAGAGACGCTCCTCAAGGTGGCCCATGCCGCTAAGCTCTGTATTACAGGCGTTTAAGTCTAAAAAGAATCCGGAATCCGCCCGGAAGGTACGCATCGGCCTGGTCGGCGCCGGCCGGATGGGTCAACTTCATGCCCGCTGGCTTCGCCAAACCCCGGGCGCGGACTTCGTTGGCATCGTGGATGCAGACGGCAGTCGAAGTCAAGCGCTTGCCAAAAAAACTCATACCAAGGCTTTCAACCAGGCCTCAGACCTTCTGGGTCAAGTTGATGCGGTAGTTCTTGCTGTTCCGACCCATGCGCACTTCTCGGTAGGCAAAATATTCCTTCAAGCGGGGGTTCATTGCTTGATTGAAAAACCTTTGGCCTCAACGCTTTCTGAAGCGGAAGAGTTGATCCAAGTGGCCGACAAGAATAAGTGCGTGCTCCAAGTGGGGCATATTGAACGTTTCAACCCAGCCGTCATGGAAGCCGCCCGCTTTATCCGCGACCCACAGTTCATCGAAGTCAACCGCTTGGGACCGTACGACCCGCGAGTGGCCGGGATCGGGGTGGTGATGGATTTGATGATCCACGATCTGGACATCGTCCTGTTCCTGGTCGGCTCGGAGGTCACGCGGGTGGAAGCGTTCGGGGCCAAGGTGCTGTCCGACCACGAGGACATCGCCAAAGTGCGCCTGCATTTTGCCAACGGCTGCATCGCCGACCTCTCCGCCTCGCGCATCTCGCTCAAAAAATACCGATTTATAAGGATTTTTCAGAAAGACGCTTATCTTTCGCTGGATTACGCGGCGCCGCAACTGAAGGTCTACCGAAAGAAAGCGCCGGTGCTGAGAAGTCTTATGGATGTGGAGATCCTCAACCCCAAGCTTTCCAAGCAAGAACCGCTGGCGCTGGAACTGGATCATTTCCTGGAATGCGTCCGGGAGGGGAAAACCCCGTTGGTCTCAGGGAAGCATGGACGAGACGCCCTGGAACTGGCCCGCGAAGTCCTGGACAATCTCAAAATCCATGCCTGAGTGTAAGCACGTCCTCATTGTGGCTGGGGATCCTTCCGGCGACCAACACGGGGCGGGGTTAGCGCAGGCGCTAAAACAAAACGTTCCCGGTCTTCGCATCAGCGCGCTGGGGGGAACGCACCTTCGCCAGACGGCGGACCAGTTTGTTTATCCTTTGGTAGAAGTAGGGGGATTTGGGTTCTGGGAACCGCTCCTGAAGCTTCCTAAGCTCTGGACCGCTTGGCGCCAGCTTAAATCAATTCTACGTGAAGACCCGCCCGCCGTCGTAATTCCAATTGATTATTACGGTTTCAACATTCATGTTGCACGTCTGGCCAAACAGAAGGGCATTCCGGTGCTGTATTACATCAGCCCGCAGGTCTGGGCCAGCCGGCCTCACCGTCTAAAGGAGCTGGCTAAAGCGGTGACCAAGATGCTGGTGATCTTTCCATTTGAAGAACGGCTTTATCGCGAGGCGGGCGTTCCCGTGCGGTTCATAGGGCATCCTTTACTGGACCGGATACCAGATCCCAGCCAACCCAATGGAACGGTTTCGATCGGGCTGTTCCCGGGCTCGCGGTGGAGTGTGGTCGAGAGGCATCTTCCGATCCTGATCGAGACGGCGCGGGAACTGAGCAAGACCTTCGCCGGCGCAGAATTTGTGCTGTTTCGCCCTCTGGAGTTGGCGGAAGAGCGCTATCAGCCTTTCCTGGCCCAAACCCCGTGGCTGCGTGTGACCTGCGATCCTGATTATGCTCAACGCAAGAGGCTTTCGCTGGCGATCACGGTGTCTGGCACCGCTTCCCTGGAAAATGCACTGCTAGGTATCCCGATGATCGTGATGTATAAACTTTCGCCGCTCACGTATGCCATCGCGCGGCGGTTGATCCGGGTCCCGCATGTGGCCATTCCCAACCTCCTCGCAGGCAGGCTTCTGGTTCCGGAACTTCTGCAAACCGACGCAACGCCAGAAAAATTGGCGGCGGCGGCGCGGGTGTTGCTCGAGGACTCCGCTTCCAGCCAGCAAATGCGCCGTGACCTTCTCTTGCTACGCACCCAATTAGGCGAGCGCGGTTCCACGCAGCGCGCCGCCGAGGAGGTCGCGCAGTTGTTATGAAAGCCTTGCTGCTTTATTCGCTGATCGCTCTGGGGACCACGCTCTTCGGCAGCGCCGTACCGATGCTTAGAGCCACCTGGGCCGAACGCCACAAATGGCGCCTGTTGGCCTTCAGCTCCGGGGTCCTCCTGGGGATCGCGATCCTTCATCTCTTTCCCGAATCCCTTTCGCAGGCCGGGAAAACCGCCAGCATCGTGATCCTCGCCACCTTTGGCATCCTTTTTGTTATGGAAGACCTCACCGCGATGCATGCCGGGGGGGACTTTCTCCACCCGGACCATCTCTATCGGGTCTCCATGACGACCCTGGCCGCGTTGACCTTGCACGCGCTGGTCGATGGCATGGCGATGGGTGTCAGCCTCCGGCAAAATCTGGCATTCGGGAGCGCCATCTCCATCGGCGTGATCCTGCACAAATTTGTCGACGGATTGACGCGTACGAGCCTCCTGCATACGGCCCATTATTACAAGCTGAAGGAGATCTTCCTTTCGATACTCCTGGCGATGGCCACTCCGATCGGCGCCTACGTCACCTATATCGGAGCGGGGAATTTGTCCCGCCTCGCTGTGGGAATCATCCTCGGTATTTCTGCCGGCTCCTTCCTGTACGTAGCTGCCGCTGACCTTCTACCCCGGCTCCATGAATCTAAGGACCGCTACAACCTTGTCTATTTTCTGATCGGCATCCTCGCCGTCGGACTATTCCCCAGCTAATTGAAAACCCAACCCTCCAAGCTTGCGAATTGGTTCTTCCCGCTTCTGGTGGCGGCTACGACGGGCTTTGCTTTCTTCCCCGCCCTGTCCAATGGTTTTGTAACCTGGGACGATCCGGACAACTTGATCAAGAATGTCCATTACCAAGGCCTCCATTGGGTCAACATCAAATGGATGCTTACGTCGTTCTATATGGGCGTTTATATTCCGTTGACTTGGATTACGTTTTCATTGGACTACCTAGTTTGGAAACTCAACCCGTTCGGCTTTCACCTTACGAACATCGTTCTGCACGGGATGAGCGCGGTACTGGTTTATCACATCGCTTATCGGTTGTTGAATGAGGACCCCGGCCGTTCGCTCCGACTTGACTCCCGACTGTACCTGTCTCTTGCCTCCGCCATCGCGGCGCTGTGCTTTGCTATCCATCCTCTGCGGGTCGAATCCGTCGCCTGGGCGACTGAACGTCGCGATGTTCTATCGTGCTTCTTTTTTTTATGGACTATTCTTTTTTATCTAAAAGAAGCACCTCTCCCGACGCCTCAACAGGACGGCGCCTGGATCTGGCGTTGGGCATCCATAGCGGCCTATGCGCTCTCCCTTCTCGCCAAAGCGACAGGCATCACTTTGCCGTTTTTACTCCTTGTAATCGATGTTTACAGGTATCAACAGATAAACGTGAATGGCGGCCGGGCTCCATTCCCCTGGAAAAGATGCCTCTACGAGAAACTTCCCTACTTCGTATTGGCTCTGCCGATTGCTATTGTGGCGATGTACGGACAGAAACAGGACATGACCATGGCGCCGGTAGGGCTTTTTGATCTGCGAATGCGCATCGCGGTCGCATCCCATAGCGTTCTGTTTTACCTTTGGAAGACCCTATGGCCCATTCATCTCTCGCCTTTAAACCCCTTACCCGATCTCGAAGCGCTTCACCGCTGGCCTTATACCGCTTATCCAATCCTGGTCGTACTCGTCTCCGTCCTCCTGGCAAAAAAAGCCCGTCAAGTCCCCGCTCTATGTGCCGCCTGGCTATGGTATCTCATTGCTTTATTTCCCGTTTCGGGCTTTTTCCAATGCGGGTGGCAATTGACGGCTGATCGTTACAGTTACTTCCCTAGCTTGAGCTGGGCGGTCCTGCTCGGAGGGTGTTTCTTGCAGATAATGCATCACCCCGAAACGCCCCATGCACGTTTTTATGGAATCGCCACGGGAACGGTCGCTCTGCTCCTGGGATGGGTGATTCTTACACGCCAACAAATCCGTATATGGCACGACACCCTCTCCCTCTGGAGCCATGTGGTCCGCCTGCATCCTGAATCGGTCAGCGCACGAAATAATGTCGGGGCGGCATTGGCTGAACAAGGTCGCCTGGAGGAAGCCGTGAAGCAGTTCCAATTCGCGCTGCAAATGGACCCCGGCCACGAGGGGGCCCGGAATAATTTGAAGAAGGCATTAGACCTCTTGAGAAAGCAACACTCTTCCCTCCACTCGGTGAACGTAAAAAAGCTATGAGTCGACGAGTCATCTTCCTCATTTTTTTCATTTCCGGATACTGCGGGCTGCTTTATCAAGTGGTCTGGGTCCGGCTGGCCTTTTCTTCCTTCGGCATAATCACGCCGGTTTTATCGGTGGTCCTGGCTGTTTTCATGTCAGGCCTCGGGATCGGGTCGCTGGCAGCGGGGCGCAGGATCAAGAGAAGGACCTCCCAGCAAATGGGTACGGCTCTCCGGTGGTATGCCTGCAGTGAATTCATGATTGGGATCGGTGCGTTCACTGTACCACGGCTGTTCCATCTGGGAGAAACTTTGCTACTGTTCCGGGGGGAAATGCAATCCACGCGCTACCTGGCTGGCTCTGCGTTCCTGTTGGCCCTATCGCTCTTCCCCTGGTGCTTGTGCATGGGTTTTACCTATCCACTCATGATGGAGACTATGAAGGAACAAGGATCCACGGACAAAACCTCCTTTAGTTATTTGTATCTAGCAAACACCCTGAGCGCCATGGCGGGCGCTCTCATGTCGGCCTTTGTGTGGATCGAATTGTTCGGGCTGAAGAACACGCTTGTGTTGGCTGGGGTTTTCAACTTTGTCATCGCCGCGTATTGCTACTGGCAGGCCTCTCAGAATCGCGGGATCCATGTGAGGGTAACTCTCGCTGAAGAACCTGATCGCATCCAAGACGGCAGATTCTGGATTTCCACCATTCTCGTTGTCACCGCGCTCATCGCGATGAGTTCGGAAGTCATCTGGACCCGTGATTTCACACCCCTTCTCGGAACGACTGTGTACGCATTTGCGTCCATCGTTACGGTTTATCTCTTAGCCACGTGGATCGGATCATATCTCTATCGACGGCAGCTGGCCGAGAGACACATCGCCACGCTGGGTCATTTGCTCGCCCTCATCAGCGTCGCAGCTTTTTTGCCAATCATCTTGAACAATCCGGTCTTTGGACTCGGAGCCGTTGGCGCGTTGGCTAGTTTTTTCCCATTTTGTGCCCTGCTAGGATATTTAACTCCCTTCTTAATCGACCTCTATTCCCAAGGATCACCTGAAAAAGCGGGAACCGGCTATGCGTTCAATGTCGCCGGATGCGTTCTGGGGCCCCTTCTAGCCTCCTACATATTCCTTCCCTTTTTAGGAGCTCGCTTATCAATGCTGGTGATGACTTTGCCGCTGTATCTGCTTTTCATTAAATACTCCACTAGCCTTTCTCGGCCCACCGCCACGTTGACCCATGTTCTTTGCCTGGGACTCGTCCTTGCCTCGCTCTTTTCGATAAGTTATGAAGAGGCGTGTAGTCACCCGACACCGCACGACCGTATCAAGCGTGATTACGCGGCGACCGTGCTTTGTTGCGGGGAAGGATGGCACAGGGATCTCCTGGTCAATGGGACCGGGATGTCCCGTTTGACCTTCGTCACTAAAGAAATGGCCCATCTTCCATTGGCCTGCTATCCCGGAAAAGCACAGTCGGCCCTTCTGATCTGTTTTGGAATGGGAACAACCTACCGGTCGTTGCTCAGCTGGAACGTACGAACCACCGCGGTGGAACTGGTGCCCAGCGTCCCGAAGGTTTTCAGCTTTTTCTTCAACGACGCCGAGACGGTTGTGCGCAACCCCCTGGGGACCCTTGTGGTGGATGACGGCCGGCGCTTCCTCAAACGGACCCGCGAGACGTTCGATGTGATCACGATCGACCCGCCGCCGCTGGTGGAAGCCTCAGGGTCCGGGTTGCTTTACTCGATGGATTTTTATTCACAGGTGAAGGCGCACTTAACACCCAATGGCATTTTCCAACAATGGTGGCCGGGAGGAGAAGAACGTATCCTGCAGGCGGTGGCGCGGTCCCTCGCACAATCCTTTCCATACGTGCGAGTCTATAAGGGGCGCGGGAAGCACGGCTTTCATTTTCTGGCTTCGAATAAACCCCTGCGAGTCCCTTCCGCCAGAGAATTTGCAGCTCGCCTTCCACCCGGCGCCGCCCAGGATATCCGCGAGTGGGTCCCAGGGAAGCGATTGGAAATGGGGATTCAGGCCATGATAGCCCGCGAGATCCCGCTTGCGCGTATGCTTCCGCCGGACCGCACTGCTGTGATCACCGATGATCATCCTTATAACGAATATTACTTCCTGCGTCGCGTTTGGGACTGGGGCTGTCATCAATTGGTCTTTGTCAATTAAATCTCATCCTGTGCCCTGTGATATAATTTCATCGTGAAAATCATTTTGAATGGAGCCTCTAAAGAATTCCCAACGGAGCATCTAAATCTGCAACAGCTGCTGGACCATCTGGTCATTCCCGCGGGGCGCGTGGCATGCGAGGTGAACTTGAAAATCATCAAACGGGCCTTTTACCTCAGCACCGTTCTTAACGAGGGAGACACCGTGGAGATCATTCAGGCCATCGGAGGCGGTTGAGGGGGGTGATGCATCAACCTCGGCGTATCACCCGGATCTCCAGAGGCTTTCTCAGTATCGGATTGCTCCTGGCGTTTCTATGGTATATCCACACCCCATTGTTTGTCACAGTGTATGCGACCCGCCTGCCCTCGGGTCCGTTGTTTGTCAGCGAAGACCCGCTTCACCCCCGACTCGCCCGCCTGCGACAGCAGGAACAACTCGACAGAGTGCTGCAAGGCTCACCATCCGATCTCGAGCGGCTCTTGCGGTTGGCACAATGGACCTCTCAACAGTTTAACGCAACCTCCCCGTTTCCAAACTACCCGCCGTGGGACGCCCTGGAAATCTTAGACCGCATCCGCCGCAAGCAAACCGGTGGCTTCTGCGCCCAATATGCCTTAGTGTTCGGACAAGCTTGCGAAAGTTTAGGATATGGCGTGCGCTTTGTGGGGGTTGTCAATCAGCCCGGCAAGAGCGGACATGCGCTGACGGAAGTCTATGTCCCTTCCCTGAGCCGATGGGTGGCTTTCGAACCGGAATTCGGACGTTACTATACGGACACAAACGGCAAGGCCCTAAGTGGACTGGACCTGCATTTTTTCGCGGTGGGAAAACGGCGGGGATCGATTTTGCAAGTCCCATCCAAAAAACCTATGGCACGTGACTGGCTTAGTCTTTTCTATAACTATAAATTTTGGCTAAGAAATAATTTTATATCTGTCCCTGTCTATCACTATTATCAGCCCCGGGACGGCGGTCGCGAACTTGTGTTTGAAGGCTACCAGTTGCGCTGGCAGGACGCTCAAACGGCAAACGCCCATGAAGCGGTTCCTTCCCTTCATTCAAACCGAGTGGAAGACTTTGATTTTCCATTTGATCTAAACAGGCCGACTGAAGATTGGATTTGCCGGACACCGGCAGAATTTGCCCGGTTTGCGGAACAGGCGGTTCCCTTGAAGCTATACCGCTTGCAGCTGCCCGCCGCCCTGCTGACGCAGATCGTTGAACAGGTCTTTGTTCAAAACCCACGCTTTGCGCCCTTGAGATAACACCTTTCTGCCGCCATGGTATAATCCCTTCGATATGGCAGACACCCACTTAACCATCGCCGGAAAAACCTACACCTCGCGGCTGATCCTGGGCACGGGGAAGTACAAAAGTTTTGAACTTATGAAGCAGGCGTTGGCCGTGGCGCAGCCGGCGATGGTCACAGTTGCCATCCGCCGCGTCGACATGTCTGACAAATCTTCCCAGTCCTTCTGGAAGTTCCTGCCCGAAGGGTTGCCTATTTTGCCCAACACTGCCGGTTGTTATACCGCGGAAGACGCCATTCGGACCGCGCACCTGGCCCGCGAAGCATTGGAAACCCCGCTGATCAAAGTGGAGGTCATCGGGGACCCTAAAACACTTTACCCCGATGTGGAAGCTACTCTGGTAGCCACACGCACCCTCGTCAAAGAAGGCTTCGTTGTCCTGCCGTACACCAATGATGACCCTATCATGGCGCGGCGGTTGGAAGAGGCAGGGGCGGCTACGATCATGCCGCTGGCCTCACCGATCGGCAGCGGACAAGGAATCCTTAATCCGCTTCCAATCCGTTTTATCTTGGGGCAGGCCAAAGTGCCGGTGATCGTGGATGCTGGAGTGGGGACTGCTTCGGACGCTGCGGTGGCGATGGAATTGGGCGCGGCAGGTGTGCTGATGAATACGGCGGTCGCAGAAGCCCAGGATCCTGTAGGAATGGCTCAGGCTATGAAATGGGCTGTTGAAGCCGGGCGCTTAGCTTATCTTTCAGGTCGCATGCAAAAGAAGTTTGCCGCTTCACCCTCCAGCCCAACCGCAGGCCAGGTCACCCCGGTTCCTGCGCGCTAAGACCCTCCTAGTGGATTAAGCGGCTACCAAGCGGGGTCCGGCTTTGGTTACACGTTGCGACTTTATACAGCGCGTACAAACTTTCAAGGATTGAACTCTTCCTTCAAAAAGAACGCGGGCGCGGTGCAAATTGGGCAGGAACCTCCGGTTGGTGGCCCTATGGGAATGACTGATCGTTTTACCAGCCATGGAACCTTTGCTACAGATACTGCAACGCCAAGCCATACAGGGACTCCTTTGCGGAAATTTAGAGACGCTATTGTCGCAGATTCTCCCTCGAGAAAGCAACCCCTCCCGATGCAGTACTTCAAGGGTGTCGGACCCGCACGCGCCGAACTTCTGGCCCGGATGGGGCTTCATACCGCCAAAGACCTGCTCACCACCTATCCCCGCGACTGGCAGGACAGACGTTTGCGCTTTTCTATACGCGAAGCGCCCTTGGGTGAAAAAACCACGCTGACAGGGAAGATCCTAGCCATCAAATACTCGTCCTTGCGCAAAAACCTTGGCATGATGACGGCCACGCTTCAGGATACCAGCGGCGTTATCAAGGCTGTTTGGTTTAAAAAGACCAATCCACGTTATGACGTCTTTTCTTCTCTCAAGGGCCAGCTGGAACCGGGGCGGATGCTGATGATCTTTGGGATGGTGGAGTTGGGCATCGAAGGCCGACAGATCAGTGTGGAGGAATCGGCTGTCCTGAGCGCACCGGACGCGGCGCTGGCTCCAGAAGATGCCCTGCACTTAAACCGAATCGTCCCGCTCTATTCGGTATCGGAAGGGCTCAGCGAACGTCTGCTGCGATCCCTCACGGCACGAGCTATACCACTGGCTTCGCAGCTTCTGAACATCATACCGACCTGGCTCGCCAAAAACCGGCAGCTGCCGGAAAAAATCTGGGCGCTGAACAAGATTCATTTCCCAGGCACCCTGCTGGAGAAGGAACGGGCCCGGGAGTATCTGGCGTTTGAAGAATTCCTTATTTTGGAGCTGGCCCTGGCGCTTCTGCGGCGGAGCCTCAAACAGCGGCCCAAACCGCACCAC
>Ga0207025_1070_pt1 | contig 16327 bp, 19 predicted proteins | sample Alteio_BWMinCont_45_FD_153261 | JGI IMG/M metagenome (GOLD analysis project Ga0207025, IMG submission 153261) | Enriched cells from forest soil in Barre Woods Harvard Forest LTER site, Petersham, Massachusetts, United States -... | ecosystem: Environmental > Terrestrial > Soil > Temperate forest >... | reverse complement strand
TCAAGTAAAGAACCTCCTCCTTCAGTTCAGTTTGTTGATACGAGCCGCATGTGGCTGGTTCTTCAAAAAGTTGAAGAAATGTATTATGACAAAAGTGCAATCGATGCCAACAAAATGCTTGATGGAGCAATTTCTGGAATGGTTGCCAGTCTTGGTGATCCTTACACTCTTTATTTACCACCTGTTCAAAATACAAATTTCAAACAAAATCTCGCGGGTCAGTTCGAAGGAATTGGTGCAGAGTTAGGGTTGAAAGGGAAAGATATAGTTGTAATTGCGCCGCTTGACGGTAGTCCTGCGAGTAAAGCTGGAATTAAGGCGGGAGATATTATACTGGGTGTAGATAATAAATCGATAGCGGGGATGGATCTTAATTCAATTGTTAATGAGATCCGTGGTCCGAAGGGAACAGCTGTAACACTCAACGTTGAGCATAAAGATTCTTCGACACCGGTTGCGATTAAAATCGTCCGAGACACAATACAGGTAAAAAGTTTGACATCTTGGACGAAGAAGGTAAACGACATTGACGGCATTAACCAAAAAGCAGATGGGCTGAACAAGGCAGGGAGCGATAAAATAATATATATCAGATTATCAGAATTCGGTGATAATACGAACGCAGAGTGGGCAAAACTTGCAGTTTCTATCAATAATCAACTGAAATCGGATAAGAGCATTAAAGGTGTTGTATTTGATTTACGAAATAATCCGGGCGGATATCTCAACGATGCTGTATACATCATTTCAGAATTCGTCAAGAGCGGAACAGCTGTTATGCAGGAAGACAGCGATGGTAAAAGAACAGCCTATCCGGTAACGGGTAAAGGACTCCTTACTGATGTTCCGGTCGTAGTACTCATAAATAAAGGATCCGCTTCAGCAGCCGAAATTGTGTCAGGAGCATTGCGTGATAACGGTCGGGCAAAGCTGGTCGGTGAGAATTCATTTGGAAAAGGAACTATCCAACAAGCCGAAGATCTCGGAAACGGAGCAGGACTTCATGTCACGATTGCAAAGTGGCTGACGCCAAATGGTACATGGGTGGGTAACGGAAAAGATGGTAAGGGACTCACACCTGATTATGCGGTGCAACTCGATACGAAAGATCCGAGTCATGATACGCAATTAGAAAAGGCTGTAGAAGTTCTAGTCCAACAATGACATGCGAATTGCTACAAATTTGATGCGAATTAATGCAAATATTTATAATTCGCAAGAATTAGCATTTAATTCGTAGTAATTAGCATCGTATGAAAAAGCTTATTCTTTTAATAGTACTTTTGGTAGGATTACTTCTGATTATTAGTGCTGTACAGCAGTATGCTCCATCAATTTTCCAGTCAGGTCAATTACATTTTGCCTCTTCAAACAATCAGCCAGTAAAAATCGTTACAGAAGAATCTGTAACAATTGATATTGTCAAAAAATACGGCCCGTCTGTCGTTACCGTCAGCGGTACCGCAACTCAATCGAATTCAAATTCAGATCAAAATTCTCCTTTTGGTTTTGGTTTCTCTCCATTTTTTAATGCAAATCCTGGCGGTCCAGGTAATTCACAACCCGACCAAAATCAGGAACAAGCAATAGGATCTGGTTTTATCGTCACGTCTGATGGGTTGGTTGTCACAAACAAACATGTCGTAACGGACACAACAATGAAATACACGGTAACGACAAGTGACGGGAAAAAATATTCCGTTAAAAATATTTATCGAGATCCGCTCAACGACGTCGCGCTCATCAAAATCGATCCAAGCCAGAATACTTCAGAAAAGCTCAATCCATTGACACTCGGGGATTCATCGAATTTGCAAGTCGGGCAATATGTTATTGCAATCGGAACCGCGCTTGGTGATTTGAAAAATACAGTCACTACCGGAGTTGTTTCCGGACTTGGGCGTGGTATAACAGCAGGGAGTCCCTATGAAGGATCGGTGGAACAGCTCAACAATGTTATCCAAACCGACGCAGCAATAAACCCCGGTAACAGCGGCGGACCGTTATTTAATTCGTCCGGCCAAGTAATCGGAGTAAATACAGCTGTCTCTCAAAACGGTCAGAATATCGGATTTGCGATTCCGATTAATGTCATTAAAGATTCTGTACAGAATTTCCAGAAGAATGGACAGATCAAACGTCCTTTCCTGGGTGTCTCATATTCCCTGATGTCACCGGATGTTGCGGCAATGAATAATTTGCCCCAAGGTGCTTATGTTCAGGATGTACAACAGGGATCACCTGCGGATCAAGCGGGTTTACAATCCGGAGATGTTATAGTCAAAGTAGATGGAAAACAAATTACTGATAACAATACCTTGGCAGATGTCATTACCAAAGCAAAAATCGGGCAGACTATTACGCTCACAATCTATCGTGATAATAATACTCAGGATATTCAAGCAACACTTGAGGCTGCTCCACAGCAATAAATAATAAAACCTTTAATTGAGGTTTATCCGAATAGAGCTTTATGAAGCGAAGAGTTTAACTTATTATAAGCTCAAGTAATAAGAACATTTAATAAATAATTCAAAATGGTACTTGCAAAATCAATCCACATCAGTTTATAATACAACTCATGGCAACAAAAAAGACTGCAAAGAAGACGGCTTCGAAAAATTCTTCAAGTAAAACAACTGCCAAAAAAACAACTCCAAAAAGAACGACCGCGAAAACAACGGTAAAACCAACAACTCCGGTTGCTGCAATTGAGACAGAAAAACAAAAACCATCAACTCAGACACAAACGGTAAAACTCCGAAAATCATACGTCATATTAATTATCGTTATTGTCCTTCTTGGCGCAATACTGTATTATTTCCGTGGACTTTTTGTTGCAGCAGTTGTTAATGGCCAGCCGATCAGCCGTCTTGAAGTCGTCCAGCAAGCAGAAAAGCAAAGCGGCAAACAAACACTTGATACACTTGTACGGGATGCATTGATTGAACAGGAAGCAAAGAAAGAAAATATTACCGTGAGTGATCAAGAAGTAAATACTCAAATTACAACACTGCAAAACAATCTTAAAAAACAAGGACAGACATTGGATCAGGTTTTGGCAGCTCAAGGTATGTCAGAGGATGATCTTCGCAATCTTATCAGACTTGATCAGTTGGTCCAGAAAATGGTTGCAAAAAATGTAAAGGTAAAGGATCAGGAAGTAAATGATTATATCGCGAAAAATAAAGACAGTCTTCCTAATACGGATGATGCAACGCTGAAAAAACAAGTAAAGGCGCAGTTATTGCAGCAAAAAACAAATGAAGCAGTGCAGACATGGCTTGCAAACCTCCAGCAGAAAGCCAATATTGTCTACTTCGTACAGTACTAGATTGGAATAAAGAATAATGATCATGAATTATGGTTTTTATTTCTTAATTTATTTACCCAGATTCCTAATTCATAATTCCTGATTCAACTTTTTCCTCTTGACAACAACATTCAATACTAGCTATTCTAGAAGTAGAGTTGAGTTTTTAATAATACTATGGCTAAGAAAAAAGTTATCAGAAGAGCAAAAGCAGCGGCTGGGACAAAGAAAAAAAGTACCGGTGGAGTGAGTTATACAGCAATCGAACATGATTTTATTATTATTACCGGTGGGGGATTGGTAGTGCTGATTTTAGTTGTATTTTTCCTGCTTGGTGGATTTTAGGCCTCGTCCAAAAATAACTTATCCTAACTTACTCGTTTTTTTGTGAGCTGCTTCATTGCTGAGCTGTTCAAGTATACGCTGACCTGACATACTATCACAGATCAGCGCCTTGCATCTCCCAAAAAATCCTGAGTAATTTTGTTCAACTTATTTCCGGACGAGGCCTTAATTTTCTTCTGATTTTCTGGACGCTTCAAAAATTGTCTTAGTATTTTGTAAATATCCAAATCAAAAGATGCGTTTTGCAAGCTTTTATCGTTTATATTTCCATCAGCATCAACAGTGACTGTTCCAAGATAACACCAGTTATCGATAAGAAAGTATTCGCTTTTTCCAAGCAAGCCAAATTCATTTTGGACGCCTTCATTTTCTTGAATGAGAATTGCGCCGGTAAAAGGCCAGGGGAGAATTTTGTTTTCGATAAAAGCAGTTTGCAATCGGAGATTATATACCAGCGCTTTTTCCTTCCCCACACAGGCGCCATTGCAACGATTGAGTCGATAGGCAAAACAACCGCCCATTGTTTTTTCAAGCCCAAGTAATTTTTCGCAAAGCATATGGGTTTTTGCGATATCAGCAAGTGTTGCTTTCGCTTGTTTGCGTGAGCGATAAAATCCTAGAAAATCCTGCAGCGAATCCGCATTTATTTCCATGATTGGTTCTAGGTAACATTCATCATATCCTTGTTTGTTCGTCCGTTTTTTGATTGCAATGAGTTCATGTTTGATCCGGGATTTTTTATTATAAATCGGGAGGAGTTTTTTAATAAGTTCTGATTCAAGAAGTAATGCTCCCAATTCACCAGCTGTGGTAATTGTTTCGATATGTTTGACTTGCTGCGCGATGTTCATTTCTGTTGCAGATGCTATGTCTGAGGAGAAGTGACTCAGGACGCGGTTACGAATGTTGATACTTTTGCCGACATAGAGGGGAATGGTGGGAAAAAGTTTAGTTTTTTCATATTCAGAATACTCGAAAGACTCAGTGTGCCTGTTTTTTGGACTATCTGATATTCTGTATTTCTGATTTTTCGATTCATCCGAGTTGTCTGAGTTTTCCTGAGTAGTCATCGCCGGAGCAAGTTTATAACTTGCTCTAAAACTTTTCGGATTAGGTTGCTCCAATTCGCTAAAGCTACGAGGGGCATGCAAACCTGATCCGGTATTGTCAGTTTGTGATCCATAAAATATATACACCCCTGGTTTTTCCGGAAGTTTATCTAGTTCTTCAAAAGGCAGATTGATTGGCAGCGATGGTTTCTTCATCGTTTTCGCGAGCGCTTTTTCTAATTTTTCATGTGGGATTGTTTTTAAAATGTGTAGATAAAATTCATACAAAACTTTTGCGTCATCAAATGCTCTATGACGATTTGCACATTTGATTTTGCATCCTGAGATGACTGCATCCAGATTGTGCCGCTGCCATTGCGGGAAAAGCATTCGTGAGAGTCTGACAGTGCAGAAATGTTTGGAAGAATAGGTGATATTTTCTCTGAGCAGTTCATGCTTCAAAAAGGCATAGTCAAATCGTACATTATGCGCAACGAATGTACAGTCAGCCAGCATCTCAATAATTTCATCTTTCACTGATCGGAATGTCGGTGCTGTTTCTATATCTTGTTGAGTAATGCCAGTAAGCTGTGTTATTTCTTTAGGAAGATAGGATTGAGGGTTTATTAACGTTTGAAAAGTATCAACGAGTTGATTTTCCTCAACACGCAAAATTCCTATCTCAATGATCCGGTCATAGGATGAACGTGTTCCGGTGGTTTCTATGTCTACAAAAGCTATTTTTGAAGGCAGCATGGTGAAGAACATACTAGCAAAATATTAACTACGCCGCAACCCATTTTTGTTCAAGAAATGTCAGCTTAAAAGAGAAAATTTGTGGTATAAAAGTAAGAAATAGGTAAGAGATAACAATTAAAGATACAATCTTCGTAAGCAGATTATAAGTTGTTGACAAAAATAGATGACAGAATTATAATAAGTTTTTGTTACGCTTGCTTTGTAAGAAAAAGGTAAGAGGTGACAGAGGAGAGAATAATGGCAGCACCAGCAGAAACATTAACAAGATCAGTAGTAAATGGTTTTAGGCAGGGGACATTAAACGGTGTTGGCACTCCAGACAGGTATAATGGTTCGCTACGATCTCCTGTAGCATCTCTCCTAAATGTTACAGAAGTAGTTGGAGCAACTGAAAAAATAATTTTGCCTGAGGGATGGAGAATGGTCAGTGAGGCAGCTCTTGATGCTTCAGGTAAAACATTCACGTCATTGTTTAAGGGTCTACACGCGAGAGTAACACAAACTTTTCCTGTAAATACAGGTGTGACTGAGGTTATCTTTCCTGCAGGTACTAGTACAAGAATTAGAAGTTTGAGTACTGAAATTGGTGCTCATGCTCTCTCTCCGTATTTAACCATTGATAGAAAAGATCCTAAAAATCCCGATGTTAAATTAACTCTGCAGACGGGACAAGTAGATATAACTAACGCTGCAGTAAAAGTGTTAGGTAGGCCTGAAAGACCAACAGGCTTATTATTTATTTTACCTTCAAAGGATAAAATAAAAGCACGAACTATATCTATACATAGAGATGAAGGAGGAGAAGCCGATGTGAATAACACAATAGTACATGTACAACCTCACACGAAAATTGTTGATCGAGAAATAGATGAAACAATGCCAGGCTTACAAGATTCTGATTTAGATGCGATAGATCTTGCACATGAACTTTTTATCCAAAGGAGTCTTATCAGTCATTAATGGAATTTTCTTCTGGTATATCTCCAGCCAAAATTCCCGGTAGATTTTTCCACGACTTATTGATTCTGTGATCCGTCATGCGGTCTTGGGGGAAGTTGTAGGTTTTGATTTTTTCAGACCTATCACCTCGGCCGATTTGTGTTGAACGAAGTGATGCGATTTCCTCAGTTCTTTTTGCAATTTCTTGTTCCCATAATTTCGCGCGTAAGATTTTCATAGCAATTTCTCGGTTTTGATTTTGAGAACGTTCTACCGATGTTGTGACGACGATTCCTGTTGGTTTGTGTTTTACTCTCACAGCGGTTGAAACTTTATTGACATTTTGTCCGCCATGTCCGCCTGAGCGGAAAGCCTCAAATTCAATGTCATCGGGATTGATATGCAGATCAATGTCTTCCAGTTCGGGGAGAATAGAAATTGTTGCTGTTGATGTATGAACTCTTCCGCGTTTTTCTGTAACGGGAATTCGTTGAACTCGATGTACGCCGGCTTCATGTTTGAAAACACCAAATGCTCCTTGGTTTCCCGATATTTTTATGACATCAGCCTCAAGTTGTTCCACCTGAAAACCTTTTCTTTGAGCAGCTCGGGTATACATATTCATCAGCTCACCAGCCCAAAGCTTTGCTTCATCACCACCAGCAGCACCGCTTACTTCAAGAAGGATATTTCGCGAATCATAATTCTCTTCACTCTTTTCATTCGAAGATTGAATACTCTCTTCAATTTCTTTTTTCTGCTTTTCCAAGTCGGCAATTTCTTCTTTCGCCAATTCCGCCATGACAGGATCCTCCAAAAGCGGTTTCGTTTCTTGGATTTTTTGTTCAAGTTCTTCAAGCTGAGTATATCTGTAGTCGTTCATAATTAACTCAAAAATCAAAGTGAAAATGTCAAAAGTACAATTCAAAAATAATAAGTTTTAAATTTTGAGTTTTTACTTGTATTTTTGACTTTTGACTTTTAAGTTTTGCGTTAGGCATATCTTTGGAATACATTCATCATAGCATTAAAAACTTATGATTAAATACGGTGAGGGGTTGCTACTTGAGTCCAATGAGCATTTCGCGGAGTGACTTGGGGCCTTCTTGTTGTTTTCTTTGTTCTTCCTTTTTCTTGGTAACAACTTGCTTGTAGTCAGTTGCTTTCTTTTGCTTAGTTTGGAATTTTTGGATACGTGATGCTGTATCCACAAAGCGCTGTTCGCCAGTATAGAATGGGTGACATTTGTAACACAACTCGACATGGATATTTTCGCGCGTTGAACCGACAGTAAATTTATTACCACAGACGCATACTACTTGAGCTTTTTCAAAATATGTTGGATGCACATTTGCTTTCATAGGCTTATTATACAGGAATTAAGAGTCTGATTCAAGCCAGGAGTCTTCGATGTCAGTAAGATGATGGTGAAACGGGTGATACTTGAATTTCGCCTCTGCAATAAAAAGCCCAAGAAATACAAAAAGAGCTCCGAGTAAATAAGCAAAAGTAATTTGCTCATGCAATAGTGGAATAGCAACAAGTGCCGTAATGACAGGTCCGAGATAGGTAAAAAGCCCAACCTCAGCAGCATTAAGCTGTTTAACCGAAAAATTGTAAAAGATCTGAGCGAGGATAGACGAAAATAATGCTCCGTACAGAATACCGAACCACCCTCTACTATCTAAATGTGCAAGTGAATGTGTTACTTTTGCCTCATGAACAAAAAACGGGAAAAAGGTTATGGTTGCAATAAAAAATATCCAGAAGACGATAGTAGTTGAAGGATAGTGAGGTTTGAACCATTTTAAAAGAAGTGTATAGCTTGCAAGCGAGAGAACTGACAAAATAAAATACACGTTGCCGGTAATTAATCCCTTCAAGGAGAGATGATCAACCGGTCTAAAGATAATAATAAGTACTCCAATCAAGCTGACAAGTGTTCCAAAAATTATCTTTTTTTTAGGAATTTCATGAAGAAAAATAATTGAGCCGATAACAAGATATACCGGCATGGTAGAAGATATTATGGGAGCATTGATACTTGGAGATAAGGACAAGCCAAAATATACAAGGCCGATGTTGATGCTGATCCCCGTAAGCGTGAGAAGAGAAAGCCGCCAAAAATCATCAAATTTTATATTTATCTTTTTCCATGCGATTGGCAATATAATCAGTGTTGCGATAAGAAAGCGCAAAAAAAGCAATGTAAATGGCGGGGTTGTTTGCAAAGACCATTTAAATAGCGGCGCAGCAATACTCCAAATAACAGTACAGAGTGTTACAGCCGCAAGTGCTTTTTGATGTTTGGACAGCTTCATTTTATAAGAATCAGGAATTAGAAATCAGGGGGAAATATATTTTCCTTACTTCATGATTCTTGCTTCTTGATTCGATTAATAAGATCTTCAATTGTGGTTTTTTCTTGAGAATGAGATTGCATATCTTTAACAGTTATATTATTATTTCTAGCTTCTTCGGGACCGATTATTAAGACATAGGGAATCTGTTTTTGATTGGCATATTTAAGTTGCTTTTCGAGTGGATTTTTTTCCTTTATTTCACCAAGATAGAGTTCTGCACTGATATTTTGCTTTCTGAGTTTGGCAGCAGTCTCAAAAGATTTCTGTTTTAGTTCTTCAGAAAAAATTGTCACGAGCACTGTTGTTGTGGAGTTTGCCAAATTAGCGGGAAAGAGATTAAGTGCATCCATTGCCTCAACGATGCGGTCAAATCCAAAAGAGCATCCGACTGCAGGAATTTGTTTGCCAGCAAACATTCCGATGAGATTATCATATCGTCCACCACCACAGACAGAACCGGTTGTGTCTTCAACTTCGAATTCAAAAATAGCTCCAGTATAGTAACTTAATCCGCGAGCAAGCGTTGGCTCAAACTTAGTTTTTTCTTTTAAAGAAGGAAAATTTTCCAAATAAAGTGAAATATCTTTGATAGTATCTGTTTTCTCTCGGTTTCTAATTAAATCAAGAACATCTTTTGCCCGTTCTTTTGAAAACTTTTTATTAACAAGTTCATTAATGACGCCTTCCTCACCAATTTTTTTCAGTTTATCAATAGCCACTACGGCGTAATCCATTTCTTCTTTTGAAACAGAGCCGTTTTCAATCAGTTCTGAGAAAACACGTCTGTCATTCATCAAAACGGTAAAGTTTTTAAAGCTCAATGTCTCAAGTATTTTTGCTGCTACTACGATAATTTCAGCATCAGAGAGAGGAGTAGCTACTCCGACTGTATCGATGTCGCATTGGATAAATTCACGATATCTTCCTTTTTGTGTATTTTCAGCGCGCCAAACGGGCTGGATTTGATATCGTTTAAATGGTATAGGCAGTTCATTTTGATATTGTGCGACGACGCGGGCCAGGGGGACAGTCTGATCGTATCGCATTGCAACCTTTCTTTTCCCATTATCTTCAAATCGATACATCAGTTGGTCTCCTTCCTCACCATATTTGCCAGTGAGGATTTCATCATATTCCAGGCTAGGAGTTTCAAGCGGCTCAAAACCAAACGATTCAAAGACACTACGCATTTTATCTATGATGAACTGTCTTTTGCGCGCTGCAGTTGGTAAAAAATCTCTAAAGCCTTTTAAAATTTTTGGTTCAATTTTCATGTTTACAAGTTTTATCATCTCTTCCTTATTTTACCACAAAGAGGAGCAGCTACTTATAATCAATCTTTTGAAAAACAAGTGAATTGCCTTTAGGAGTTTTTTCCAGTTTCACTTGGTACTTTACTAGAGAAAATCTTTCATACCACAATGAAACCATTTTTGCTGCTTCTTTGTGTTCGGGAATTTTCGCTCCTTTTTTTGCAATCTGCAGCGATTCCCAGATACAAAATGAGAGACAGTTTGGAACAAAAGGAAGTTCAAGATCCAAGTTTGTGTAAATATCATTTCCAATAAGAACGCCTTGAAAATAGAGGACAAGTCCACCTTTTGCCTTGGCAGCATCAAAAGCTCGTTGGTTGTATTCAAATAAGAGTTTAGCATTTTCAGCACTCAAGTCGGCCTTTCTTCTTGAATAAAAAGCTGTTGTATCGTACCAGTGATCAAGTTTTAATAAAGGAGCAATTGAGTGCCAGTTTAAAATAGCATCTGGCAATGGTTTAAGCGCATAGTTTTCTGCAGCTATAAGCGCATCAGCAGGATCGCCAAAAGTAATTGCAATCCGCTCGGTCTCTTCGAATAGTATTGGGATTTCCCATTGAGTTTTCATACTAACTGCCAATCATCTGCAAATTTTTTGTCTTTATTTTTTTGTTTTTTTTGAGACATGGGATGTAATTCTATTGCTGGAGAATATTTACTTCCTGCAACAGTTTTCCCTAATGCTTCAGCTAATGAACGGGTATAGACAGGAATATTTCCGCAGCAAAGCCCGATATAATTAACACCAATATTTTTCGCTTTTTTAGCAAAATCAGCCAATGCAAAACGATCCATTTGAAAAGTTTCCAGTGCAATAGGATAGGCACCTTTTCCATCCTGTTTGAGGTTCTCAAAAGCAGGTGTTTTTTCTGTCGTTCGGTATGGAACTGGTTGCATCGCAACATAACAATTTACATTTTTTGAGAAGCTTACTCTTCTTTAATTTTTCAGTAAGAGTCAGAAGATCAATTGGTTTTCTTTCTTCATATAAAACAAGCATCTCTCCATAAATTATCCCGTTAATATCGCTGTAAAAATCTTCAGATTTGAGAATTTCAGAAACAGGAACAATTGCGTTTTTATCGATAAGAATCGCGCCCAAGACGCTCTCTTCAGCAGTATCGTTATGTGGGAGAATTTTAATACTCATAGCGTTTAGTAATTAGCATTTTGCGTCTTGTTGCGAATATGAGGTTTTTAGTAGTAAAAAAAATTAAATACTAAACGCTAAACGCTAGACGCTAGACGCTAACAAAATCGTTTCCATTTCTGCAGGAAGTTTACCAAGACTTGCGGAATATTTATTAGTTTTCTGTAATTTTTCTTTTTCAAATCCCTGAGCTACAACAGGTGCATTTTCTCCGCAGAAAAGCACTGCATTAACAGCGAGTGATGTAAGAAAAGAAGCATCAGTTGTCTCGTCGCAATTAACGACAACGACATTGTGTTCCTTTAATTTATGCTGCATTGCAGAAAGTAATGCAATTGATCCGACAACGACTTCCATGCCATCAATATTCATACTGTAAAGAACACTTTTTTCATTCCGCAAACCGATAATTTTGACTCCTCCAATTTCATATTCGCCTGCACCGTTCAGAATAACTGATTCGTCAGTTGCAAATTCAGCACCTGGCTCAAACATAAGAACTGCATTTGCACTTACTGCTGTCTGAGGATTTACAACAAAAGTAGCGGTTTTCCCTTTGACTCGAAGAACTGATTTTGGTAATAGAGCAATTTCCATGTAATCCATACTATAGCAGTTCAATGTTATTTTGCAAAGTAGTAAACAAAATCTTGTTAACTAGTTTACGTATTAAAGGGTTAAAGAGTTTGATAAATATAATAAAATTAACCCGTAACCAAGCTTTTTTGCATTGGTAATTTACCTTGACAAGTGGTTTGAATTAGCGTATTATCGAACCTACAACAAGCTAACCCTACGGCTTGGAAGTTGCTCTATATATCTCTGGTGTCGACCAAACTACTGCCGAGCTGTTATCAAACATGAAAGCTGAAAAAGTAATCTTATCATTTGTTGCTGTTTTCGTAGGTCTTATCGCTGCCGGTGTAGCTTTTTATCTCTACCAGACTACCAAAGTAGTTCCTGATCAAACAAAACCTTCTGCAACAAAAGTTGCTATGCATGCAAGCCCCACTCCAACTGGCTCTGATACGTTTACCGTTGACATGCCCCAAGATGAACAAGTTTTTGATAAAAAACTAGTTACCATAAAAGGTATGGCAGTAAAAGGAGCAATCATTACCGTATCAACTGATGATTCAGACCAGGTTGTTCAACCCGCTGACAATGGCTCTTTTACTCTGACACAAACAATTCCTGATGGCACAAGCGTTATTCAATTCAGTGCAATTTTTCCTGATGGCACACAAAAGACAATCGATAGAACGGTTACTTTCTCAACAGCTGATTTTTAAACTATGAAAAAAAATATTTTACTTATTACAACACTATTATTCTTTATTTTAATAAACAAATCATTTGCTGCAGAACCAACTCCTTCTCCGACAAGTGGAGCACTTAATTCGCAGATTAATCAACTAAAAGACAAAATTGCATCGCAGGTTTCCAAACTAAATCTTGTCGAAAAACGTGGCATAATTGGCTCAGTTCAATCTATCTCAAACAACCAAATTGCACTTACCGATTTGAGTGGAAATACTCGATATGTTGATATAGATGAGATAACAAAATATGCATCAGCTGCTAATTCATCATTTGGATTATCAGATTTAAAAAAAGGAATGTTGATAAGTGTACTAGGGATATATAATAAAGACTCGCAGAGAATTCTTGCACGGTATATTGACACAGAAACTGTTCCGACACGATACTCTGGAGAAATCACAAAAATTGATGGTAAAAATTTCAATGTTACAGTAATGACAACTGACCAAAAATCAGTCAAAGTTGAAATTGATACGACATCAACAGTCGATTCTTACTCAACAAGTGGAGATCTTACGAAATATGGATTTTCCAAACTCAATGTCGGTGATCGTGTTTTTGTTGTTGGATATCCGGACAAAACTGATGCAACACTATTTATTTCAGATCGGATGATTGATTATCTTGACGCACCCAAAGATGCAACTATTCAAATAGTCACTCCAACATCAGCTCCAACCATTGCTCCAACTAGTGGAGGTGGTAAAACTCTTAAGCCCATCAAACAATAATGAATCCTCGTTTACAAAAGCTTAGAAAATTAATAAGTGAAGAAAAACTTGATGGCGTACTTATTTCCTCTCTTACTAATATTACATACGTTTCAGATTTTTCTGGTTTTACTACTGAAGACCGGGATGCATATCTTCTTATTACTAAAAAGAAACAATACATTTTTACTCATCCTATTTACAAAGAAGTAGCAGAAAAAGATTTCAAAGATTTTATTCTTGTAGAAATGAAACGAAGTAATCCGTTTAGTCAGGCAGTAAAGCACATTGTTGAAAAAGAGAACATAAATAAGTTGGGCTTTGAAGCATTTGATTTAACTGTAAATGACTTTGAAAAACTGACAAAAGAAACGAATAAAAAAACTTTTGTACCTGTCGATTTGCTAAGTAAACTAAGAATAATAAAAGACTCAAAAGAAATACAAAAAATTAAAGCGGCTTGTGAACTCGGAGATAAGACTTTTACTTTTATCTATAAAAAACTCAAAACAGGTATTACAGAAAAGGAATTAGCAGTTGAAATTGAATACTTTATTAAAAGAAACGGAGCGGATATATCATTCGATCCAATCGTCGCTTTTGGTCCCAATGCATCACAGCCGCATCATATTCCCGATCATACAAAATTGAAAAAAAATAATTTTGTACTTTTTGATTTTGGTACAAAACTTAATAATTACTGCTCTGATATGACAAGAACAGTTTTCTTTGGAAAGGCGACGAAAGAACAAAGCGAACTTTATCATGCTGTTTTACACGCTCAACAAGCTTCGGTTGATTACTTAAAAATTGAACTAAAGAATAAGCGAATTGTTCAAGCATCTACAATTGATCAAGTCGGGAGAGATTATCTCACATCACTCGGAGTTTCACCATTTAATCATTCAAGCCATGGCATCGGTTTAAATGTTCATGAATCCCCCCGTCTCTATCCGAGTTCAAATGACACGATGACAAATGGTATGGTTTTCTCAATAGAACCGGGAACGTATGAGCCAGGGAAATATGGTATCAGAATAGAAGACATATTCGCAATTGAAAACGAAAAATTACTACAGTTAACAAAAGCTCCAAGTAATTTTATAGAAATCAAAAGCACCTCTTGACTTTATTTAAGTAAAGTGTTAAAATAATTTTACTTTATCTTAATAAAGTATGTTTTCCAAGATAAACAGTTCGACGCAAAATTTATTCCAAGCAATTCTCGCTTTAGAAACAGAAGATGAATGCAAAAAATTTCTACGTGATTTGCTGACCGAAGCGGAAATTAAAGAATTTGCAAATCGTTGGAAAGTTGCTCAAATGCTTGATAAAAAAATTTCTTACGAGGACATCGCAAAAGAAACAGGTATGAGTTCAACAACAATTGCTAGAATCAGCAAATGGCTCACCCATGGTATGGGTGGATATAAACTTATGTTAAAACGCACAAACGCAAAACAAAATAATAATCATCATAACCTCCTCAAGGCGGTATGATGTTTTTGTGGAAAAAATAAAAACTGACTACCGCCGAAAGGCGGTTTTTTTTATGGAAATATTAATTTATTAACATGTTATTTATTAATTATTTAAAGTAAATTAACTCGTTAACCCGTTAATAACTAATAAATAATAATACTATGAAACAACAAGACTTAATCATTATTGGCGGTGGCATTATGGGACTCATGACGGCCTATTATGCATCTGATTTGGTTGAAAACATAACTATTTTAGAAAAAAAAACTATCGGAAAAGAAAACAAAGAAGCCTCTTCTTTCAGTTATACAAGATCTATCCGAAGCGACTATCCTGATGAGTTTTATACTATGCTCGCCTATGAAGCGCAAAAGCTTTGGAGAGATTTGCAGACGAAATCCAGAGAGAAATTTTACATCGAATGCGGATGCATTAACATTGCAAAAAAATCTGTAACACCAGACCTTGCAAAAACATATGCAGGACAGAGCTATGCTACTCGAACTAAGTTAAAACTTGAAACCAAGAGCTTTAACAAAGCTACATTGATAAAACGATTCCCGCAATTCAACGCGGATTTCGGATCCCTTGAAGAGACCGGCGGTTATCTTTTGCTACAGATAATTAAAGATTTGCTACTCGATTTGCTCAAACAGCGAAAAGTAACAATAAAAGAAAACGTTATAATGGTCTCATTAAGCGAACGAAATAGAAAAGTTGTCATCCGGACAAAAAAAGAGGATTTTATAGCTGAAAAAGTGGCTGTTACTTCTGGACGTTTTGTCAATGATGTAGTTGGTTTGGTCAAAAATAATACTTTGCAGTTTCCTATTACTCCCTTCTGGCCAAAAGAATCAAAGTATTACTATCCGAAAAAAGCAATTGTCAAAAATTTTTTCCCAGACAAATTCCCCGTATTTGCCTATCTTGATGCGGGAATTTACGGACACCCTATTTTTGATGAAAAAAAAGGCGCGATAAAAATAGGCTACTATCAATCGCCGGAAATTAAGGAGAAGAGGCAAAATAAAATAAAATCAGTTGCAGAGTTTGTAAATGAATGTCTCCCCGATCTAAAAAATTCCCGTTGTGAAGATATTACTGATGTTGACCAATGCGCGTACGATCTTGTTCCGGATAATGAGTTTATTCTTGGTAAATTGCCAGGATACAACAACATAGTTATTGGGACAGGCTGGCGTGGAACAGGTTATAAATATGCTCCGTTAATAGGCAAAATAATTTCTCAACTTACGTTGCAAAGTAATAGTTTGTACGACATCAAACGATTTTCTCCTGAGAGGTTCGTAAAACGAAAATCAGAAAAAACAAAAACAAAAAAGTCCCGCTCGTGGAAGCTAAAAAATATTAATTAATGTTATGAAACAAAAAAGAATTCAACAAAATATTTTAGAAAGATTACAAAAAGATATTGTTATAGGCGCTGAAGGATATGTCTGGGAACTTGAAAGACGCGGATATATCAAAGCAGGTCCGTATGTTCCCGAAGTAGTTCTGGATTATCCAGACGCTGTCAAAGAACTTCACAGAGAATTCCTGTTAGCCGGCAGTGAAGTAATG
>Ga0207025_1050_pt2 | contig 16454 bp, 16 predicted proteins | sample Alteio_BWMinCont_45_FD_153261 | JGI IMG/M metagenome (GOLD analysis project Ga0207025, IMG submission 153261) | Enriched cells from forest soil in Barre Woods Harvard Forest LTER site, Petersham, Massachusetts, United States -... | ecosystem: Environmental > Terrestrial > Soil > Temperate forest >... | reverse complement strand
CGGCGGGAATCGAACCCGCGGTAAATCCCTATTCCATGCGGGTTTCAAGGGACTGCGTGTCCAAATCGTGTCCAGCTAGACTGGTTTTGTCGGCAGAATTCATGGTTTTGATCAGCCAAAACATAATTGTAAGTTTCATAGATTTGCTCGTTCGTTGTGTAAGACGAGGTGGTCGACGTAATAGCGATGTAATGAACCAGTAATCTCGCGAATTCAATTTCAGCTAGTTGAATAATAATGGATGTAGAGACTTCTGCTGTAGCCAGTCTCCTTACTCATCAAGTTTTGGCCGGGTCCGACTTCAAATATGGAAGTTGCCGCTCAATATTTGCGTACAATAAAAACTCCAAACAGCGAGAGAGCCGCGAAAATGCCGGCCAGTGTATAAATTCCCAGCCACGTTTCATCCAGTACCCTCCCAACCGGCAGTACTGAATCTCCTGGATCTTGCGGATTGAAATGTACGATGACATTCGAGTGCACCGGAAATTTCTGAACGATAGACTCGGCATCGTCTTTAGCACCACAGCCAATATTTCCGAAGACAAGCCGTTCGCCAATATACGGTTGCCCTGCAACGCTATATTGGTAGCGAACTTTGGGCCAGAAGGACGCACTATTGCTGCAGCCACGCGACGCGCCGGAATAGGTCACAGTACCTTCGCTGGTAGGCCATGCCGTTGCGCGGGTGGACGAAACGATGTCCATCGTATAAACACCGATCGCCGCCAGGGTGAAGATCAATATTGTGGCAATCAATACCAGCAGCTGTGTTTTGATTAGTTTTGCTCTTGATGGACTGGCCATAGAACTAGTTGTTATTATTCATTTTCTTGTTTTAAAATTCCGCAGCCTGCTTCTCTGTTTTGTTCTCGGCATGTTGTGCCCGTAATCTTCTGATAATCTCAAGTAAAATCAGTCGATACAATTCATCACCCAACACACCATCTTCAATACCTTGATCGATGTTTGGATTGTCGTTGACTTCAATAACGACCGGCCCTCTTTCGGTCATCTTCATGTCCACGCCGTACAAACTGTCGCCAATCAAATTGGCTGCCTTGACCGCCTGATCAAGAAGGTGCGGCGGAACCTGATCCAGTGCCACCGCGCGACTCATTCCGAATTCCGCCTTACCTTCTGCGTCGCGTTTGGCTACCTGCCAGTGACCTGTGGACATGTAATATTTGCTGGCAAAAATGGGCTTCTTATTTAAAACGCCGATGCGCCAATCGAACTCTGTGTACAGATATTCCTGTACCAGGATCAGTGATGAATGGTTAAGAAGTTCCTGGGCTGTGGTCTCAAATTCGTTCCTGTTGGAGACTTTTGAAACTCCCGTCGAAAACGCACCGTCCGGTATTTTCATGACCATCGGGTAGCCGATTTCCGATTCCAGCTGGTCGATTCTGGATATGTCATTTTCCTGCAGAACATAGGTGCGCGGCGTCGGAATTTGATTGATCCGCATTAAATCGGCCAGATAAATCTTGTTGGTACAGCGCAGAATGGAGACAGGGTCATCAATCACAACCAGACCTTCGCTTTCCGCTTTTTTTGCAAATCGATAGGTGTGATGATTAATGGCGGTGGTTTCCCGGATCAGTAATGCGTCGTATTCGGCAATATGAGAATAGTGTTTTTTCTCAATAAGAGTCACGTCGATGTCTAATTCCCTGCCTATCTGGACAAATTTTTCAAGAGCGACAGTATTGCTTGGCGGTAGTGACTCGTCCGGGTCATGTAGAATCGCGATGTGGTAGTGGTGCTTTTTGTTTGCATTGCCCATGTGCCACGCCTTTGCATGGAATGCTTTAAATGTCGCTGCAAAGTGTTCCTCCTGATAGGCATATAACGATGTAATTGGCTGTATTTTTACGGCACGGATTTTCCAGTTATCTTTGTGTTCGAATTCCACACGAAGTAAAGGAACAGGGTAGAGATTAAATAGGTGTTGCGCCACTTTCGCCAACGGCGTGAAGTCGGTTTTGCCAAAGAAGATGTCCATCGCAAATTCGGCAGGCATCGGCATGTTCTTATGTTTGGAAAATGATTCATTCAATACATAATCAAATTCGTTCATATCAAGGCTGTAAATTGATTTGTGCGAAAGATCATTAATTGATTTTATGGAGGGAATTACCTGCTGTGACCGTGCTTCAGCCAGGAGCGAACAGTAATAGCCTATGGAGAGATATTTGTAGCTTCTGCACAGGTTGATGATGGTAATGCCGGTAGTTGCAAACAGCGCATCCTTGCCCAAATAGTCAGTTGCGGTGATGACCTGTTCATTTTCAGAGCGCGGCTGCCAGTCTTGCACGTCCTCGACAACGATCACGAAATTTAAATTCGGTATTCGTGTAAATTTGGAAAGGGCAGCCCTGTCGACCTGGATCAAGTCATCGATTTTTCTCTGTTTCAACGATGATATCTCGGTTGGTTTTGCAGATTCGGACAATGTGGCGGTTGTCATTTGGATCCTGTCAATGGCGAGGCGTGTGCGCGCGTCAAATGGGTAAGTGGTTTATATAATCGATATGCGTCCATGCCGTCCTGATAATAAGACGGGTATTCGCCGAATTTCTGATAGCCGTGCGATTTAAAGAATGTCAGTGAATTCGGATTATCCATGCGAATTTCGAGACGCATCGTGCCGCAATGATTGCGCAATGCAATCTGCTCGGCGACGCGCAGCAATTCGGCTGCAACGCCCATTCCAAAAAAGTCAGAATGGGTGGCTATGGAGTAAACCCGGGACAGTGCGCTATTGGCGCGAAACAGCAATGTCAGGTAACCGCGTACTTGCTTATTTTTTTCGTCGACTAGCGTTGTCGAATTTGCCTGCGTCAGCAAATGCAGAAAGCTGCGCCTGTTAATTCGATCAAGGTGAAAGCTGGCGTTTTCAATAGACAGCAGTGCCGGAATATCTGATCTGACAGCAGCGCGTATCATGGTGTTGTTTGGGTTGGGGATCGTTTCGTTGAACACAGGATTTGCTCAGTGAAGCACAACTGAGTATGACATTTACTGTTCCTAGCTTACTCAGTGGTGAAAGCGCAGTTTCATGAGTTCTTTCACGCGTTGCACAACTGATACTTTGACAAACAACTCCACCTGCATCATGGTTGAATGCTGAATGGGCTTGATGCGCATAAAAATTAATTTGTCTTTGCACAGCGCAATAATTAGATGACGCGCTTCAGTGACTTGTTTGGTTTCGACCGAAAAATACACCATCGAACAACGTTCAACCTGATCGCCGTCATTTGGTTTTCTGTTTCCGGTGTTTTTTATGCGCTGATTGATACGGATCAGACGTTCACCGACTGACATAAACTCAAACTGTGTTTGATAGAGAGACAGGTCATCGAAATCTGAACTGGTCTGTTGAGCAGTTCTCCTAATGGTGGGATACATAGTTTTCTTCCAATGGTTTAACTATGATTCAAGAATAGCGAGGTCGCCGTAAAAATCTTCTACAATTCGATTGTGGTGGCGTAAAGAAAATATAAAAGTGAATTTGTCACGCTTGCAGGCAGCATGTGGCAAGTTTTGGTGGCAAGATATTCACAAATAGATTTTATGAATTCTTTATATCTGCACGTAATTTTTTTGCAGATATTTTGTGGATGCTTTTATATGCTGCGGTTTTATTGCCATCAATTCTGTTCAAGCAGGTCTTGAAGCGCCTGTTTTTGTTCAGAACTCAAGCAGACTCAAACAGATGAAACTCCAATTAGCACTTTATCATTTATGTTCAATGGCACTCGCCTATGGCGTGATCCTGCTGTTGCCGATGATTGTCGATTTCACCTTTGAAACCAATATCGAGCTAATGGTAATAGGCTGGCTGAATATAGGTATGATCGTCATGGTCAGAAAGCGCATTGCATTCCCTACACCGGATATGCGGCGTATTGATGTGGCTGGCGCATTGAAAACCTTGTGGTGGGCCCTGTTTTGGCCCAATTATCTGTTTGATGGTAAATAAGCGCGAAATTACGATTTATATATTTAATTTTTTTTACCAACGAGAATAGAAATCCAAGATCAATAATGAATGCCGAAAAGATCGGTCTGGTGTGAATCAATAAGCGATTTAAATCGTGTCTGGTGGACGCGGGTAAGAAACCCGCGGTCTGGCCCCACAAAACAAAAAAAGTCACTTGTTCCTAAGTGACTTTTTTTGATTGACGCGAATGGGATCGAAAAGCCCTAACGTAGGCCTGCAAAAGGCTTAGACGCAATCGTTATCAATTTTTTGGATCCACAAAAATCGAATTAACTATGCATTTCTCAAACAGCAACACTGTAGCGTGTCCAAATCGTGTCCAAGACTAGGGTATTCCAGGGTATTTATTATTTAAATATAAATCGTAAGTAATTGATTTTAAACGAATTATGGTGGAGGCGGCGGGAATCGAACCCGCGTCCGCAAATACTCTACAGACAGTTCTACATACTTAGTGCTGCCATTTAATTTAATCTTTACGACGCGGACGCACACGCTGCGTATTGACGAGTTACCTATTATTTAGTCTCGATCCAAGTAACCCGGATCAAAACGATTCCCTATGAATGACTCTACTGCTGTTGCCAGCCCGCCCTAGGGACGAAACGGTGTAGAGTTAGCTAGCCTAAGCTGCTAATGCGTACGAGTTATCGTTTGCAGTTATAAATTTCTGGATGTATTTACGAGGTGACCAGCCCTCGGTATGCCCTGCGCTGCTTTGTAACCCACGTCGAAGCCAGGTCGCCCCCAAAACAGACCACTATTGTATCGCATTTACGCGATGAATCTGAATAACTCTTCCGGCTTGTGCAAAAGCAGATCGGCATTCCATAGCGTTGGCTCGGTTTGCCCACAATATCCCCATCCAGCAGCAATGCTGTGCATGCCTGCCGCCTGAGCTGCCTGAATGTCACGCAAATCATCCCCAACATAGCAGCAGTCTTGTGGTGCAATTTGCAATTGTCGTGCAGCTTCAAGTAACGGTTCAGGATGTGGTTTGGAATAAGGTGTGGTGTCACCGGAAACAACACAATGCGCGAGTTGTAAGCCAAGCAGGGGGACTAAAGGCTGGGTAAACCGCGCAGCTTTATTGGTAACTATGCCCCAGGGTATAGTTCGCGCGGCAATCTGGGCGAGCAATTCAGTAATTCCTGCAAATAGAGTGCTTCGTTGGCAGATGTTGCGTTCGTAATTGTCTAAAAACTCTATTCGCATCGCTTCGTATCCCGAGTCCTCAGGTTTTATGCCGAAGCCGGCTGCCAGCAGGCCGCGCGCTCCGGCTGAGGCATGCGGACGCAAGTTGGCGTAAGGCGCTATTTCTAAATTGCGTTGTTTGCGCATTTGATTGACTGCAGCGGCCAGGTCAGGCGCAGTGTCAGCTAAAGTTCCATCCAGATCAAATAAAATTGCTTTAGCAGTGAAGTGAGGTTTCATACTGGGCGTCGGCAAGCAACCAGGTAATTCACACTGGTATCAGAATTTAAAGAATACATTTTAGTGATCGGGTTATAACCCATGCCGCGTAAAGTAAGCAGCTCTAATCCGGCCTGACGAATCGCGGATGCCAACTCAGCAGGCGTGATGAATTTTGAATAATCGTGTGTGCCTTTGGGGAGCATTTGTAATAAATATTCCGCACCTAAAACTGCATATAAATACGATTTTGGATTGCGATTCAACGTTGAGAAAAATACGTAACCACCGGGCTTGACCAGCTTGGCACATGCTTGGACGATGGAGCCCGGATCGGGTACGTGTTCCAGCATTTCCATACAGGTCACTACATCGTATTCACTTGATTCTTGCTCAGCCATTTTTTCTGCAGCGATGTGCTGATAGCGGATAGTTAGCCCAGATTCCAGACTATGAAGGTCAGCAACATTCAGCGCCTTTTGCGATAGATCTATCCCAGTAACATGCGCTCCTTTTTTTGCCATGGATTCAGCTAATATGCCGCCACCGCAGCCTACGTCGATGACTTTCTTGCCATTTAATGGCGCACGGGAATTGATCCATTCAAGTCGCAAAGGATTGATTTCATGCAGTGGGCGGAATTCAGAATTAATGTCCCACCAATGATGCGCAACATCACTGAATTTTTGAATTTCTAGAGGATCAGCGTTCATAGTTTTAATTTTGAAAGTGAGCGTGTATTTTAATCGTTTATTGCCAGTCGGATACGGTCAGATTTAAATCCGGATATAAAAAAACCCCGCCGTAGCGGGGTTAGTATTTGTGCGACTGAATTACTTGTTGATGGTACGAGTACCAACAACTTCAATTTCAACACGACGGTTTTTAGCGCGACCATCTGCTGTTTTGTTATCAGCAACAGGTTGTGTAGCACCTTTACCAGATGTGTAAACACGGTCAGCAGCAACTCCGGCTGAAACCAGGAATGCTTTAACTGCATCGGCACGGCGTACTGATAATTTCTGGTTGTATTCAGCTTTACCAACTGAATCTGTATGACCGGTTGCAACGATAGCTTCCAGGTTGATATCTTTTAACTTGGCAGCGAGATCAGTCAGCTTGGATTTGCCTTCTGGTTTCAATACTGCTTTATCAAAGTCGAACAATGCATCAGCAGCGAAAGTTACTTTTTCAGAAGTAATTACTGGTGCTGGTGGTGGTGTAACGACAACTGGTGCTGGTGGTGGCGTAACAGCAACTGGTGCTGGTGGAGGTGGAGGAGGTGGTGGCAGAACGCCATCGCAACCAACTACTGTTGCGTCTGCTGGAGTCCAGTAGCCAGTATGTACACACAAACCAAAAGTATCACGGACGATATTGCCGTTAATATCTTGTACATAGGCGCTGTGCGGAGTTGGAGCTGGAGTATCTGTATTTGTTGTTTGTGCAGACGCTGCAAATGAAAAAATCAATGCAGAAGCAGCGAGCGATGAGTAAGCGAATTTTATTAGTGTGTTCATGTTTCTCCTCTCGGGTGAGATTTGTTGCAGAAATTCTGCGCGGTTGAGGCAAAGGTTGAATAATACCATGCAATTTGAACATTACACGTACGTAAGAACGCGTAACGGGCGTGTCCGCAATTCTGCCATAAGGTTGGTTTTATTACTAAACCTGTTAAATTGGATAGGTGATATTTTTTCTACGCGTTGTGCGCTTGCAACAAAAAAATCTGCCGCCCTGATTTTTTGATTATTTCCTCTCAAGCAATGCACCGGCAAAAGAAAGTTTCGATACGTCATGTCACGGAGTTGTCACAATTTGTGACAAGGGCGCACTTTATTTGCTGCATGTGCACATTTTCTATTTTGTTATCAGCAGGGAATGGTGTTGAAGAATTGTTGCCTGAAATTGAGGCGAATTTGACGATGATAGAGCTGCAACATGTTAGAATGTGCGGTTTGGCGCAAGAGAGATTTTTCTTTGTGCGTCGATGTGCTCATGATGTCCTTGTTTGCTAATAATTGCTTAAATCCAAGTAAAATGACGGCAATATTTCAACCAAGAACCTTACCCTTAATGTCAAGTTAAAAGACTGCCTGCATGACTATGGATCAATTCGCTAAAGAAACACTCCCGATTTCCCTTGAAGAAGAAATGCGTAAAAGCTACCTCGATTACGCGATGAGCGTCATCGTTGGTCGAGCCTTGCCGGACGTTCGAGACGGTTTAAAACCTGTGCATAGACGCGTACTGTTTGCCATGCATGAAATGAACAACGTCTATAACCGTCCATTCGTGAAGTGTGCCCGCGTGGTCGGTGAAGTGATGGGTAAATACCACCCTCACGGTGATGCGTCTATTTACGACACGCTGGTTCGTATGGCACAACATTTTTCGTTGCGCTACACCTTGGTCGATGGTCAGGGAAACTTTGGTTCCGTTGATGGCGATAATGCCGCGGCGATGCGTTATACCGAGTGCCGGCTTTCTAAAATCGCCAATGAAATTTTGGCGGATATCGATAAAGAAACTGTTGATTTCGTTCCCAACTACGATGGCAAAGAAAAAGAACCATCCGTATTGCCAACCCGAATCCCCAATTTACTAATTAACGGTGCTTCCGGTATTGCAGTCGGGATGGCTACCAATATTCCGCCACACAATATTACTGAAGTCATCACCGGCGCTTTGCACCTGTTAAGTAATCCGGATTGCAGCATAGACGAATTGATCGAAATCATCCCAGCTCCGGACTTCCCGACAGCCGGCATTATTTACGGCGTATCAGGCGTTCGCGATGGCTATCGTACTGGCCGCGGCCGCGTTGTGATGCGGGCTAAAACGCACTATGAAGAGTACGGCAAAGATGGCCGTACCGCATTGATCGTTGATGAGCTTCCTTACCAGGTCAACAAAAAATCATTGTTGGAACGCATTGCCGAATTAGTGCGAGATAAAAAACTGGACGGCATTTCAGACATACGCGATGAATCCGACAAATCAGGCATGCGTGTGGTGATTGAATTAAAGCGCAATGAAGTTCCTGATGTGATATTGAATAATCTGTATAAACAAACGCAGTTGCAAGACACGTTTGGTATGAATATGGTTGCTCTGGTTAACGGCCAACCGAAATTATTAAACCTCAAGCAGATGCTGGATTGCTTCCTGTCGCATCGCCGCGAAGTTGTTACACGCCGCACCGTATTTGAACTGAAAAAAGCCCGCGAACGCGGACACATGCTGGAAGGTTTGGCAGTTGCTCTGGCAAATATCGATGATTTCATCGCTATTATCAAAGCAGCACCAACGCCGCCGATGGCAAAATCTGAATTGATGAATCGTGCCTGGGATTCTTCGATGGTACGTGAAATGTTGACACGTACCAGCGCAGACAATGCAGCTGGTATTGACGCGTTCCGACCAGCGAATTTACCCAAACATTATGGTATTCAGCCTGACGGTTTATACAAATTGTCGGATGATCAGGCGCAGGAAATTCTGCAAATGCGTTTGCAACGTTTGACTGGTCTGGAGCAAGACAAGATCGTCAACGAGTACAAAGAAATGATGGTGCAGATTGCTGATCTGTTAGATATTCTGTCCAAGCCATCACGCGTTACAGCCATCATCACCGACGAATTAACTGCCGCCATGAACGAATACGGCGTTGGTTCCAAAGATGAACGTCGTTCTGAGATTGTCCATAATGCGACCGAACTGGAAACTGAAGATTTAATTACGCCGCAAGATATGGTTGTGACCTTATCTCACACCGGATATATGAAATCGCAGCCGGTGTCCGAATATCGCGCCCAAAAACGTGGTGGACGCGGCAAGCAGGCGATGGCGACTAAAGAAGACGACTGGATCGAACAATTATTCACTGCCAATACCCATGATTACATTTTGTGTTTCAGTAATCGCGGCCGTTTATATTGGTTGAAGGTATGGGAAGTGCCACAAGGCTCGCGTAATTCGCGCGGTAAGCCTATTGTGAATATGTTCCCATTACACGATGGCGAAAAAATCACGGTGATTTTGCCTATCTCCGGAGATAACCGCACTTTCCCTGAAGATCGTTATATTTTCATGTCGACCAGTTTAGGCGTCGTCAAAAAATCGGCATTGAGTGACTTTAGTAATCCACGTAAAGCCGGGATTATTGCAGTTGATCTGGATGAAGGTGATTTCCTGATTGGTGCTGCACTCACCGACGGTAAACATGACGTGATGCTGTTCTCCGATTCAGGCAAAGCTGTTCGCTTCGATGAGAACGATGTGCGACCGATGGGGCGTACTGCACGTGGTGTGCGCGGAATGAATCTGGAAGACGGTCAGCAGGTCATCGCGTTGCTGGTTGCAGAAAATGAACAGCAATCGGTCTTGACCGCCACTGAAAACGGTTACGGAAAACGTACTCCAATTACTGAATACACGCGTCACGGCCGTGGCACCAAGGGCATGATTGCAATCCAAACCTCTGAGCGTAACGGTAAAGTGGTTGCAGCAACGTTGGTGGAATCTATCGATGAAATCCTGTTGATCACAACCGGTGGCGTGTTAATTCGCACGCGCGTTTCAGAAATTCGCGAAATGGGTCGCGCCACGCAAGGCGTTACTCTGATTGCAGTTGAAGATGGTACCAAGTTAAGTGGCTTGCAACGCATCGTGGAAACCGATGTGGAAGAAGTCAACTATGAAAACGGTGATGCTGAAGCGAATGTCGATGCTGGCAAAAATGAAGGAGATTCGGAGGAAGATTCCGAATGATCTACAACTTTTCCGCAGGTCCAGCAGTATTGCCTAAAGAAGTGTTAGAAATCGCCGCAGCAGACATGTTGGATTGGCACGGTAGCGGTATGTCGGTGATGGAAATGAGTCACCGCGGGCCTGAATTCATGTCTATCCTGTCTGATGCGCAGCGCGATTTGCGGGAATTATTAGCAGTTCCAGATAACTATCAAATCCTGTTTATGCAGGGCGGTGCGATTGCTCAAAATGCGATTGTGCCGCTCAATCTGGCTGGTCTGGCCGGTTTGCGTAAAGATGACCCGCAGGCGACATTGGACTATGTCTGTACCGGTTCCTGGTCAGTCAAATCCATCAAAGAAGCCACCAAATACGGCAAAGTCAATGTAGCAGCAGACGCCATTGCCAGCCATCACACACAAAAATTTTCTTCGATTCCAGACCCGTCTACCTGGAAATTATCCAGCGATGCAGCCTATCTGCATATCTGTTCGAACGAAACGATAGATGGTGTTGAATACAATTTCACTCCCAAAGCAAATGTACCTATCGTAGCCGATATGTCCTCGAATATTTTGTCACGCGAAATTAACGTGGCAGATTACGGCGTGATTTATGGTGGCGCGCAAAAAAATATCGGACCTGCCGGATTAACGATAGTCATCGTACGAGAAGATTTGCTGGGCTACGCTCTGCCATATTGCCCGTCTGCGTTTAACTGGAAAACTGTGGCTGAGCATGGCTCCATGTATAACACGCCACCAACCTATGCCATTTATATCGCCGGACTGGTTTTTCAATGGATTAAAAATCGAGGCGGTGTTGCGGCAATGGAAAAGGTGAATATTGCTAAAGCTGCGCTGCTGTACGATTTCATCGATGCCAGCAAACTATATGAAAATCGTGTTCAGAAAACGTGTCGCTCGCGGATGAATATTCCTTTCTTTTTGCGCGACGAAAATTTGAATGTGCAGTTTTTGCTGGCAGCCAAAGAACGCGGATTACTCCAGTTAAAAGGACACAGTTCCGTTGGCGGCATGCGCGCTTCTATTTATAACGCTATGCCTATCGAAGGGGTTCAGGCGTTAGTCAGTTTTATGCAGGAATTCGAAACTAGTCACGCATAAGTCCTGGCCATAGGACACCATTAATTCAGCTAGGAATGTCATGAATATTGATAAGCAACTGAAACCATTGCGGGAAAAAATAGACGCCGTCGATGCTGAAATTTTAGATCTGCTAAATACCCGTGCAGAACTGGCGCAGCAGGTAGGGCATCTTAAAGCAAATACCAACGCGCCGGTGTTCAGGCCAGAACGTGAAGCGCAAGTATTGCGCGGCGTGGCTGAGCGCAACAAGGGTCCGTTGGCAAATCTCGATATCCAATTGATTTTCCGTGAAATCATGTCGGCGTGCCGTGCTTTAGAGCGCCGCGTTACCGTCGCCTATCTTGGCCCGGCCGGCACATTCAGTGAGCAGGCGGTATTTCAACAATTTGGTCATGCGATTGTGTTATTGCCCTGCGTTTCTATCGACGAAGTATTCAGAACGACAGAAGCCGGCACTGCAGATTTTGGCGTCGTTCCTGTGGAAAATTCGACTGAGGGAGCGGTGAATCGCACACTTGATTTGTTATTGCAAACGAGTTTGTCGATTAGCGGAGAATTATCAATTCCGATTCAGCATAGTTTAATGACCGCTACCGGCGATTTTGTAGGCATTACAAAAATTTGCGCCCATTCACAAGCCTTGGCGCAATGTCAAACCTGGCTGAACCAGCATTTCCCCAATATGGAACGCGTCGCCGTTGCCTCAAATGGTGAAGCGGCGCGCATGGCGAGTGTGGATTCAACCGTGGCGGCGATTGCCGGAGAAACTGCAGGGGATCAATACGAACTGCAAATCGTTCATGCACATATACAGGATGATCCGCACAACCGTACCCGTTTTGCCGTAATAGGCAACTTACACTGTGCAGCCAGTGGAAAAGATCAAACTTCGCTGGTGCTGGCTGTGCCAAATAAAGCGGGCGCCGTATATAGTTTGTTGGCACCATTTATGCAATTCGGCGTTTCGATGACACGCTTTGAATCACGCCCGGCTCGCACAGGTAATTGGGAATATTATTTCTATGTAGATGTGGAAGGTCACCAGCACGATGAATCAGTTGCGCGCTCGTTAAATGAGCTGAGAAGTTCAGCCGCGTTTTTCAAAATACTTGGATCCTATCCGCTTAGTATTTAAAACATTATTTTTGAGGTCGACCTGGTGACGAATACAGACACAAAGCAATTTTCCAAGATCGTGATCTTTGGAGTTGGGTTAATCGGTGGCTCGTTTGCGTTGGCGTTAAAAAAGCAAAATGTTGTACAGCAATTGGTTGGCCTGGAGCGTAATCAGGTCGTGTTAGATCGTGCACTTGAATTGGGAATAATTGACGTAGCCAGCACAGACATTTCAGGCGCATTGCATGGCGCAGATTTGGTTCTGATTGCTGCACCAGTCGCGCAAACGGAATCAATACTGCGAGCAATTTATCCGCATTTGCAACCGCATACTGTGGTCACTGACGCGGGCAGTACCAAGTCAGATGTTGTTGCGGCTGCGCGTCGTGCGCTAGGCAATAAAATCCATCAGTTTGTTCCTGCACATCCCATTGCTGGCCGGGAAAAAAATGGACCTGATGCAGCAATTGTTGATTTGTACCTCGGGAAAAAATTGGTCATTACTGCGCTGCCAGAAAATCAGCAAGAAACGATAGCTGTAGTTGTCAACGCCTGGCAGCACTGCGGAGCTGTCCCGCACTTGTTAACCCCGGATCAGCATGATCAGGTGTTTGCAGCAGTCAGTCACCTACCGCATGTGTTGGCGTATGCTTTGGTTGATCAGATCAGTAAGCAGCCACAAGCGGACTTACGGTTTCAATATGCAGCCAGCGGATTTCGCGACTTTACCCGGATCGCCGGCTCGTCACCGGAAATGTGGCGCGATATCAGTTTGGCCAATCGGACAGCATTGCAAAAAGAATTGGCGATTTATCAGACACAACTGCAGCGTATTGCAACGGCCTTAGAGCACAGTGATGGTGATCAACTACTGAGCATCTTCAGTAACGCGCAGGCAGCGCGTCAGACCTGGATAGCGTCGATTGAATCTGCAGAAAAACCACCCAGAGAGGGTGGCGATTAATTTTTTTTAGCGCAGTTAATATTCACAATTATGAAAACCCCTCATTTTCCACACTTTCTCGATCTAAATCCTGTCACGCGAGTGCAAGGCGTGATCCAATTGCCGGGCTCAAAAAGCATTTCCAATCGCACCTTGTTAATGGCTGCACTGGCAGAAGGCAATACTGAAATTATCGAATTGCTGGCGTCCGATGACACTTTGGTGATGCTTAATGCACTGCAGACATTAGGCGTGCAGTGGCAGCAAAAAGGAGAGACTCAAGATTATCTGGTGCACGGTGTAGACGGAAAATTTCCGGTCAAGCATGCCGATTTATTTATGGGAAATGCAGGCACTGCGATACGTCCTTTAGTGGCAGCATTGGGAGTGCTTGGCGGTGATTACACCTTGCATGGTGTGCAGCGCATGCATGAACGACCAATCGGCGACCTGGTTGACGCGCTACGACGCGTCGGCTCAGAAATTACTTATACCGGGTTACCTGGTTTCCCGCCTTTGCATATTCAAAGCGGACAGATACGCTCGCACGGCTGGCAGGTGCGCGGTAATGTGTCCAGTCAATTCTTGACGGCCTTGCTCATGGCTGCACCGCTTATCATGGTTGAGCACGATATCGTGATCGAAGTGATCGGTGAATTGATTTCCAAGCCTTATATTGAAATCACTCTCAATCTCATGCAACGCTTTGGTGTCACTGTAAAAAGAGATGGCTGGCAAAAATTTATTATTGAAGCTGGTCAGTACTACCGTAGCCCAGGCAGTATTCATGTAGAAGGCGACGCGTCGTCGGCTTCCTATTTTTTAGCGGCAGGCGCTATTTGCGGCGGGCCAGTGCGCGTAACCGGAGTAGGACGCGATAGCATCCAGGGTGACGTGCGGTTCGTCCATGCCCTGGAAAAAATGGGAGCCAGCATTACCATGGGCGACAATTTCATTGAGGCGCGTAGCAATGGCGCGCTCAAAGCAATTGATGCCGATTTTAATGAAATTCCTGATGCGGCAATGACTATAGCAATTGCCGCTCTGTACGCCGACGGAACCAGCGTGTTGCGTAATATAGCCAGCTGGCGCGTCAAAGAAACCGATAGAATCGACGCAATGGCAACGGAATTGGCTAAACTTGGGGCGCAGATCGAAACTGGTCTGGATTACCTGGCAATTACTCCACCGGCTCAGCTTCAACCGGCAAGCATTGAGACCTATGATGATCATCGCATGGCCATGTGTTTTTCTCTTGCTACACTGAACGGAGCACTGCGCGCCGGGACAAAAATTCGTATCCTTGATCCGAAATGCGTAGCAAAAACTTTCCCAGCTTACTTCGACACTTTTGCAACCATCAAGCAGTATTAAATCAGCGGGCAACCTATGACGACACCTATTATCACTATCGACGGTCCAACAGCGTCCGGCAAAGGCACGGTTGCCCAATTGGTGGCTCAGTCCCTTCATTTCCATTATCTGGATTCAGGTGCGTTATATCGCTTGGTCGCATTATCTGCGTTGAGAAATAATCTGGCGCTGGATGATGAAATACCCATTGCTAAAATTGCCAGCCAATTGCCGTGCCGTTTTGTCGGCGAGCAAATTTTTCTTGAACAGGAAGACGTAAGTAACGCAATACGATCTGAAGAAATTAGCAAGGGATCATCAAAAGTTGCAGTTTTACCTCAGGTGCGCAAAGCACTCTTTCAATTTCAAAAAGATTTTGCGAAAGAACCTGGGCTGGTAGCGGATGGTCGCGACATGGGTACAGTGGTGTTCCCAAATGCTGCCTTAAAAATATTTTTAACCGCCAGTATCCCGGCGCGCGCAGAAAGAAGATTTAAGCAATTGATTAGCAAAGGATTTTCTGCTAATATAGAAGACCTTTTGCAGGATCTGACGGAACGCGATGAGCGCGATAAAAATCGCGTTGCTGCCCCGCTAAAACCTGCTCAGGGCGCCTATTTATTGGATACCTCGGAACTCACTGTAGAACAGGCCGTATCAGAGGTATTGCAACAATATGCTGCAAAAGCAGTAAAAACCAGCACTTAGTTCCGCAAAAAATATTGTATTGCAAGTAATTTGCAAAAACGCGGTGCACAGTACGGTTCAGTCTAGCGCAAGGCTATATTGGATCTTTTTTAACCTAACCCAATTTGATTCACCCAAGTGGTACTAATTTTTTAGGGTGCAACGAATTGTTTACTACCTACAAAACACATTATGGCAACAGTATTTATGTCGCAAGACCACGCTACCGGTTCCGATAGCTTCGCAGCTCTGTTTGAAGAGTCCCTGTCACGTCAAGATATGCGTTCTGGCGAAGTTATCTCCGCTGAAGTGGTTCGCATTGATCACAACTTCGTTATCGTTAACGCCGGACTGAAATCCGAAGCGTTTATTCCTCTGGAAGAATTCAAAAACGATCAAGGCGAATTAGAAGTTGTAGTTGGCGATTTCGTTTCAGTAGCGATTGATTCGCTGGAAAACGGCTTCGGCGACACTATTTTGTCACGCGACAAAGCAAAACGTCTGGCTTCATGGCTGGCGTTGGAAAAAGCCCTGGAATCAGGCGAAATCGTTATTGCATCCGGGGCACTGCCAATAGAATTGGCGTGCTTTAAATCCGCAATGTCCACATTGATAACGCGCCAATTTTTTCGCGTATCCATGAACTAAATTTTTAACCATCGCTAATTCTTGCAATCGGTCTGGCGCAACGTACAGCATGCGTGCATCAAGCAATTTGTCTAAACCTAGCAAAGTCGGTGTGCGACGCACTTCTTCCAATACAATTTGCGTCGCGGCTTCTCGTCCTTCAACATCCAGACTTGCCTGGTACAGCACTTCGAGCAGGTCTATCGAAGGCGCCTGTTCCAAATAATTTTTCAGTAAATTAATACCTTCTTGCTCTCGTTGCAGGGAATTATAGGCATCCATAATTCGTTGTGCGACCAACGATACGTGCGGAGCACTTTGTTGTTCAACGCGACGCCAGGTTTGCAGTGCCAACTCCGTTTGATTTTCAGTCAGAAAGATATCGCCACGCAGCATGGTAGCGCGAACGTTGCTGCGATCAGTGGCGTGCGCTTTATCCAAT
>Ga0207025_1069_pt1 | contig 16513 bp, 1 predicted proteins | sample Alteio_BWMinCont_45_FD_153261 | JGI IMG/M metagenome (GOLD analysis project Ga0207025, IMG submission 153261) | Enriched cells from forest soil in Barre Woods Harvard Forest LTER site, Petersham, Massachusetts, United States -... | ecosystem: Environmental > Terrestrial > Soil > Temperate forest >... | reverse complement strand
ATGCCCGTGATGTTTAACTCAGAGTTGTGCGCGGAGGTCAACAACGCGAGCAGGTTCCCCTGGCTGGGAAACTGGACGACCCAACTCGAGGGAAGTGCGTTCGACCAGAAGCACGCGATATTCAAGACCCGAATCCCCGTCGCGGCGGGCGCCGTCCCCGCGCTGGCCGCCTTGAGCGCCACCGCCACCGCGTTGAAGATATCGGTGGTGTCGGCCGTTGCCGTCACGCTCGGCGTAATCGACCCGGCGGTCGCCTGCACGAAGTACTGCGCCTCGCTCGTCCACCCCTGGTCCGTGTTCCAGGCGACATCTGAATGCAGGCGCAGAAAGCTGCTGCCTGGCACGTAGCCTGTGGGGTTGCTGCCAGCACTCGACGCCAGAGCATAGTAGTTGTGGATCAGGTTGCCGCCGTTAGCGTCGTTGTTCCCGGGCGTAAAACCGCTGGTCGAGAGCGATGCGCCCCTCTGACTGTTCGCGGTCGCCGTCCCGTTGACGGGGTTGGACGTCGCGACGTTGTAGTACTCCGTCACGTCAAACTGCACAGGAATCTGATCGGTGCTGAAGTTGATCGTGATAGTGGTCTTCCCAGCCCCGGCGTTCGGCATGACGTAAGTCGCCGCCACATAGTTGCCGCTCCCAGAGTCGGCCGTCGCAGCGGCAGCGCCCCAGGTCCCATTGACGTTGTCTGTAATCGAACTCGGAGCCGCACCGTTCGGATAACTGACATCCAAGACGAGGCAATTTCCAGAGCCGACCGGATTTGGAAGGGGGATCTTAAAGCCCTTGCCCGCGATCCCGATACTGACCGGATTGGCCGTCCAACTCGCATGCTGGACGAGCGTCGGCGTCGCCGCCTGCGCGGAAACTACCCATAGCAGACAGCAGATTAACGAAATAAAAAAGCAGATTCTGCTTTCAGATTCTGCTATCGTCGATCTGCTATGAAGCTGTTTACGGACTAACACACGTTCCTCCCAGCGCGGAATTGACCACGCGCTGCACCTGCACGACGGTGCACTGGCCGTCCGAGTTCGTGCAGCTCGAGATCCCCAGGGCCATGTTGACTTCCAGCTGCACGTCAACGACATTGACCACTCCGTCCCCATTCACATCGCAGGAGGAGGGCGGCGGGGGTGTCCCGCTGGCCAGACAGTTTGGCATGAGCCCTTGATCAAAGCAGACCCGCGCTGGGATGGTATTTACGTATCCCGATACATCGGGGCCGATCGGCGGCCAGGGAACGCTGCCAAAGAACGGGGGCACGCTCGCTAAATATAGGGAAGGAGGAATGGCCTGCTGTGACAGATTTTCCCAGTGGGTCGAGTTGGTGGCGAAGTCGTAGTTTCCGCCACGAATGAGGGTAGCGGCAACCTGTGGGTCGACCGTTATGTTGGGTGTTCCTACCGGGTCCGGGGTTCCAAGCACCCACATCGGAACATAGTTGTCGTTAAAGGGCGAAAATTCCTCGTATTCAAATCCTCCCGTCGCCTGTCCGATACAGGTTGTCTTTTTGGGGATGATGCTCTCCCCTGAGAATCCCATCACGTTTCCAATGACCGTGTACCACCAGTGGCCTGCTTCAATCTGTACGGCCAGGCGGTTCTGTATGTCTTCGTAATAAAGTGTGCAGGAGCCGGCGTAGGTGTAGGTGTTGAGCGGTGGAAGAGCGCGCCGAAGTCCTGTGAAGTGGTTTCGAAACACGGTGATGTAAATGGCATTTCCCCACCTCGCGTCGGCGCCTAAGTTAAACACTTCATTGCCCTCGAACATCTCGTAGTGCGGTGTGGTCATGTGCGACGCGTTGAGACCAATCTCCGGCTCGGTCGGGTACGTAGCACCCCAACCGTCTTCCATATAGTTGTAGCCGAACACGTTGCCGCCGCCAGAGGTACGCATCACATCTACTTTGTTGAAATTCCATGAAACATTGTTCTCCACCAGGTTGTCAGCCGCATAATCATTAATGCCGATACCGTACCCTGCTCCACCCGGGGTCGGGTTGACCGTGCTGTGAACGTAGGAATCACGCAAAACGCAGCGGAAGCTGCCATCGATATTGACGCTCGTGCCGTTGGATTTATCGCTCTCTACGTCTTTCACCCAGGAATAAGCGGCCGCAAACAGGTGAATGTTTCCGCCGCCGTCTCCGCCCTCTCCATAGTCCACATAGAGATCTTCGATGCCGGAATACTCTACCGCCGGCTGCATCGTGCTGCCGTCGCTGGAGAAACGGACGATATGCGCTCCATAGGCCGTCAGAAAGGCTGTGTGAAGGGGAGTCGTAAATTGGAGGGTATTGCCTGAGATGCCCTTGATTTCGACCACCTGTCCGATGGGTCGATTCGTTTCGCCGAACCATCCACGACTGGGATCCCCTAGAGGAGACGTCGCGCTCCACTGTGTCAGAGTGGGGTTCGTTAGTTGATCGATGGTAACTATCTCGCCGACTTGATAGCCGGGGTTGCTTGCCAGCGTGACCGAGATAGCGCCCGCAGAGGCATCGACCGCGAGGTTGACCGGCTGGACGTACTTATACCACCGGGTTCCAATGATGATGTCGGGGTAATTGGTACCTGGGACCTTCAGGAGTTTGGTGAGGGTGGGTCCTGAGCCGCGAAGGGTGATGCTGGATTGTGTGATGGAAAGCCCATTGCCTGAGAGATTGAAGGTGCCGGGGCCGAGCTTGACCACCTGGTTGGCGGGGCAGGTGTCCAGCGCGTTTTGAATAGCGGTCGTGTCATCCCCGCCGCTGGGAGCTAGCGTCTTATAAATAGTAGTCCGGTTCGGGATACCGCCCACCGCGTTGAGCCCAGGATTCCAGACCGTTGAGCGGTCGGAGGGGATGATGCTGGTATTGACCCCGGCTTGCGATAACGAGTCGATAGTCAGAAGGCAGAAAACAATCAGGATGACGTGCAGACGCAGGAAAGGGGGGACTCGGTGAAACACCCTATTTGATCGTGTCCCCCGTACCAGCCTGCCAGTAGGCTGGTCTGTCTGTCTCCGGGTTTCCTGGTCGATTCTTCGATTATTGGCTAGCATATTATCTTTCTGGTGCGGCATTCTCAACACATCCCATCCTCCTAGCTTCTGAAAGTAGATTAGTTTTATGCATATAGCAAGTCTGCGTCCCCAGTGTTACGCCCAAATGTCGGGACGGTTAAAACGGTGTTACATGTAACAATAGGTCTTCCAGACCGAAACTTCAAGTAAACAATTAACACAAATTAACATCTACATATTCAAGCTGTTATATAGATGTGAATCTAGTTTAGAAATATTTGATTATAAGGGGGAAGGGTGGTTCATTGGTTGGCTGGTTGGTTTGATAGGGGATGCGTTAGTTGGTTTGTTGGATAGTTGGTTAGTTGGGTGAATATTTTCCAGTTTTATGGCTCTAATGGAGTAGGAGTGAGTCAAGGTTGTTAGTTAGGTAGGTGGTTAGTTGGTAGGGATTAAGGTGAACTATGTTTATTCGAACTGAAGAACTTTGGGTCGTACAGCAAGCTGAAAAAATTGCTGATGACGTTTGGCGCGTTGTGGAACCATGGGATGTATTTCGCAAACGAACCGTCGGAGAACAGTTGGTGCGATCTTGCGATTCCATCGGAGCTAATTTAATTGAAGGCTCTGGTCGACATGTCGGACCTGACGCATTGAGATTTTTCTATATCGCCCGGGGATCTTTGAAAGAAACGTCTTACTGGCTTAGGAGAGTGAGGGAACGAGGTTTATGCGATCACTGTATGTCAGAAGAATTGATAAATCGCCTCGAAAACATCGCTAAAGCACTCAATGCGTTTATTGTTTCATACAAAAACAAGCTGAAAAATAAGCAATTACCAACCAACTAACCAACTAACCAACCAACCATCCGAAGTTAACTCACAAAAACCTCACAAAAATCTCACGCTCTATTTCATTCTGCTCTATATATCAGCCTGAATCCTATCATGCAATTGTTACAACTCAGATACTTTACGAAGGGTGATTTCACCTATATAAGTGAGCATGCCCGAGCGCCTGCGGCGCAACGCAAAATGCAAAACGCAAAACTCAAAAATTACGGCGGCCTGCCGTCTTTTTGCGTTTTGCGTTTTGCATTTTGCGTTTGCACCCCGCGCGTACGCGGCGGCGCCTTGTCCCAACAACACCTATTACTGGATCGCCACCACCGCCAAAAGCTGGAACACCGCCGGCAACTGGTCGAACACTTCAGGAGGAACCGCCTGTTCCGGCGCTTCCGTCCCGTTTTCATCCGCCACGGTTATTTTTGATGGTGGCGCAGGCGGCGACAATGGATTTTGCACCATCAACAAGAACAATATCACGGTTTCATCGTTTGTGATCACCTCAAATTTCTCCGGGGTCGTGGCCGATACCGGCAGCTTTACCATTACGATCAGCTCTAACTTTATACAAAACGGCGGCACGTTTAAAGCCGGCTCCTCCTCCATCACCATCGCGGGAAGCTGGTATGAGATCCCGATCGCGACCGTGACCTTTGTTCAGGGCACCAGCAGCATCACGTTCAGCGGGACCAGCACGGGGCTGGGGATCACCAATTCGGGAAAACCTTTTGCCAAAACGATTTTTAGCGGATCCGGAGGTTACTACACGCTGGTCGACTCGATGACCGTTTCCACGATGACAGTCAACGCCGGGAGTACTCTTGATCTCGCGGGAACGGGACTCAACACCTCCAGCATGACACTCGGCGGCGCCCTGTTCTTGAGAGGCACTGAGACGGCGAATATCACGACGACGGTGACCCCCAACATGCTCGCAGGTTCTTCCGTGACCTACAACGCTACCAGCGGATCACCCGTGATCCTGTCCACTTGGACGTACAGCAACCTGACCGTTGGCCCAACGGGTGGGACGTTTGCGCCCACCGGCGGCCTGACCGTTAATCAGAGCATGACGCTCTCTTCCGGAACATTCAATGTCGGCAGTTCCACCCTCACATTGAATGGGAACTTCACCATCAGTACCAGCACGATTTTCAGCGCCGGCACCAGCACGGTCGCGTTTAACGGGTCCTCCAGCCAGCAAGTCATCTCTTCTTCGAACACCTACGCGACCCTTACGATCAACAATACGTCCGCGGGGGGCGTGCGGTTCCGGGACAGCCTGACAGTCGCCACCTTTACGGCGCTTCAAGCGGGGACGACGCTGCAGTTCGCCATCGGGACGTCCAGCCTTACGGTGACCAGCTACTTGGGTCTCGGGCCGGCCTCGGGGGTGACCAGCCTTGCCCTGCGCAGCGCCAAAGCGGGGACGCAATGGAACCTGCAGCTGAACACAGGCGCTGCCCAGTCGGTCCACACGGTGGACGTCCAGGATTCCAACGCCTCCGGCGGGATCACGATCCTGGCCAACGACGGTTCGAGCATAGATTCCGGGAATAACACCAACTGGGACCTGGGGAAACGCTACTGGGTGGTGGGCTCCGGGTCGTCAGGCAGCTGGAGCACCGCCGCAAACTGGGCCTCGTCATCAGGAGGATCAGGAGGCAGCGGTGCGCCCGCGAGCTACCAAAGCGCCATCTTTGACGGCAACGGCAAAGGCGCCTGCAACATCACCAGTACGGTCAACATCTCTACCCTGACGATCAGCACCTCGTCCGCCGGCGGCTACACCGGCTCGATCGACGCCTCCACCAACACCATCACGGTGTCCAGTTTCACGATGAACTACGGCACCTTCTACGCCGACGGCTCCACGGTCACGGTCAACGGCCCGCTGCTCATCTCCAGCGGGACGTTCTACGGCGACGTTTCTTCAATCACCATCCTCGGTGACACCACGCTCAACACCGGCGTCGTCAACGCCGGCACAGCCACGATCAACATGGCGGGCAATTTTACAACGGGGGCCAACGTCGTTTATAACCGGGCTGGTGAGACGTTGAATTTAACCGGCAGCGGCATGTCCATGACGTCTTCCTTGTCCCACTTACAAATCTGGAACCTCTCGGTCCCCGGGTCGATCACCACCAACGGCGCCATGTTTTTTGATGTCTATGGCGCCTTGAATGTCTCCAACTCCCTCACCTTATTCAATAGTCCGGTAGTAATGGAGGTTGGGTCGACCGTCACGCTTTCCGGGATCTTGACCGATGGCGGTTCCGGCACCCAGATTCGTATCGATGATGCCGCGATTTTGGGGGCTGGAGGCACACTCTCCGCCCCTGTCCAGTTCGTGACGGGCGTAAGCCGGACGGTCCCGTCCCGGATCTATGGCGGGGCGGTCTCACTGGAGGATAGCTCGGGAGGCCCCGTGACCATCACGCCGGCGGGGAACGCCGCTTTTAATGGGGGGCTCACGATTCTGTTGGATGGCGGCGCCGCTAACTATACATTCGACGGCTCCGCGAACAATCCCAATGTCACGATCTCGACCCTCACTATTACTGTCACGAACACGGGGAGCCCGATCATCAACGCGGGGTCAGGGTCCTGGACGTTCCTGAATCAGACAATCCTGAGCACTGGCACCTTCAACGCCAACAGCTCCTCGATCACGGTGAGCGGAAACTTCACGATTAGCACCAATACGATTTTCAGCGCCGGGACCAGCACCGTGGCGTTTAATGGTTCCTCGGCACAAACGGTCCAGTCCTCTTCGAATACCTACGCGATCATGAACATTACCAACACCTCCCCGGGCGGCGTGCAGTTCCTGGACAGCCTGACGGTTTCGACGTTTACGGCCCTCTCCGCGGGGACGACGATGCAGTTCGCCATCGGGACATCCAGTTTGACGGTGACCAACTACCTCGGCCTGGGGCCGGCCTCCGGCACGAAGGTGGCCCTGCGCAGCGCCAAAGCGGGTACGCAGTGGAATCTAAAGCTGAACACCGGAGCTACACAGTTAGTCAGCCATGTGGATGTCCAGGACTCCAACGCCTCCGGCGGGATCTTGATCCAGGCCACCGACGGCAGCAGCCTGGACTCCGGCGACAACACCAACTGGGACTTTTCCACCAGCGCGCTTTACTGGGTAGGGTCCGGGAACTGGAACGGCGCCACGAACTGGTCTTTAACCTCCGGAGGGACCGGCAGCCTGGGTCCCCCCACAGGAGGTCAAAGCGCGATCTTTGACGGCAACGGCAAGAACAACTGCAGCATCACCAGCACGGTCAATATCTCTACCCTGACGATCAGCACCTCGTCCGCCGGTGGCTACACCGGCTCGATCGATGCCTCCACCAACACCATCACGGTGTCCAGCTTCACGATAAACCGCGGCACCTTCTACGCCGACGGTTCCACGGTCACGGTCAACGGCCCGCTGCTCATCTCCAGCGGGACGTTCAACGCCAAGGTCTCGTCGATCACGGTGAGCGGCAACTGGGAACAGGATAACGGCGTCTACAACGCGGCAAGCTCATATCTCTCGGTGGGGGGGAACTTCACACTGGGAGCGAGCGTGAGTAATTCAATGTTTGTAGCCGGGACAGGGACGATCTTGCTATTTGGAACTGGCAAAACCTTGACCCTGCCGGACTACAACTTTGGCGCAGGCCCCGCATTCAGTAACCTGGCTGTAGCCGGCAGCATCACCGCCACCGCGAACGGTGGTTCCATCGCCTTCAATAATACCGATACTATTTCCGGAACCCTGACGATCTCAAACTCGGACTTGTACGCCAATGCCGGAAGCACCCTCGCGTTGACCGGCACATTGAGCGATTCGGGCGGGGGAGAAAATGTGGACTTATGGGATGGGGCCGTTCTGGGGGCGGTCGGGACATTGTCCATATTGGTCTACATGGACTGGAATAATCCGAATATTACGACAGTACTTCCCGCACGCGTTTACGGGAAGGGAGTCACGGTCAATAATGGTTTTAATGGCGGGAGCACTATCGTGCGCCTGGCGGCGGGCGCGCACACGTATAACGGAGCGTTCACGATTCAAAGCGGCCAGTCGACAACCATTGACGCCAGCACTTTTAATCCCAACGTGACGATCACCACATTCACTTTTAACCCTACCGCTGCCACGGTGGTCAACGCCGGGTCCGGGAACTGGACGATCCTGAATCAAATGACGATGACCAGTGCGAATGCGACCTTCAACGCCAACAGCTCCTCGATCACGGTGGGCGGCAACTTCACCATTGGCAACAACACGATCTTCAGTGCCGGGACCAGCACGGTCGCGTTTAACGGCTCCTCGGCACAAACCGTCCAGTCCTCTTCAAACACTTACGCCATCATGAACATAACCAACACCTCCGCGGGGGGTGTGCAGTTCCTGGACAGCCTGACGGTCGCCACTTTTACCGCACTCTCCGCAGGGACAACGATGCAGTTCGCCATCGGGACATCCAGTTTGACGGTGACCAACTACCTCGGCCTGGGGCCGGCCTCCAGCACGAAGGTGGCCCTGCGCAGTAAGAAGAGCGGGACGCAATGGAATCTCAAACTGAATACCGGAGCAACGCAACAGGTGCGTAATGTGGATGTCCAGGACTCCAACGCATCCGGCGGGATCTTGATCCTGGCCACCGACGGCAGCAGCCTGGACTCCGGCGACAACACCAACTGGGATTTCGCCGGCGACACGCATTATTGGGTGGGACCCGCGGGAGGCAATTGGAACGGCGGGACGAATTGGGCTCTGACCTCTGGCGGAACCGGGGTGATCGGCCCGCCCAACAGCAGCCAAAGCGCGGTCTTCGACGGCAACGGCAAGAACAACTGCAACATCACCAGCACGGTCAATATCTCTACCCTGACGATCAGCACATCAACCGCTGGCGGGTACACCGGCTCGATCGATGCCTCCACCAACACCATCACGGTGTCCAGCTTCACCCAGAACTACGGTACCTTCTTCGCCGACGGTTCCACGGTCACGGTCAACGGCCCGCTGCTCATCTCCAGCGGGACGTTCAACGCCAAGGTCTCGTCGATTACGGTGAGCGGCAACTGGGAACAGGATAACGGCGTCTACAACGCGGCGAGCTCCTATCTCTCGGTGGGCGGGAACTTCACAGACAACGTGACCGGCGGTCCCTTCAACGCCGGCACCGGAACGATCAATTTGACGGGTAATAGCAAAGTGCTGTCACCCTACGACTGCGCCTCATCCATCCCCTATTTTTACAACCTGAGTATCGCAGGAACGATCTCCACGCCGGGGGGTGCCGGCAACTCCCCATGCATCAGCAACGTGCTGAACGTATCAGGCACGTTCACACTCAACGACAATGCCTATGCGCTGGAGGGTAGCACCGTCACGTTGACGGGCACGATCAACGGAGGCTCCGTCTTGCGCGTGGAGGACACCTCCATCCTCGGCTCCGTTGGGACAATCAGCGCGCCGGTAAATTTCGAATGCGTTAGTTTTCAGGCAACGAGCCTCCTTCCGGCCCGCGCTTACGGCGGGCTGGTGACCGTGAATTTTCAGAGCAGCAATTGCACGGACCTACTGGCGGGAGGAAACCATGCGTATAACGCCGGGCTGACCGTTACCACAGGCAACTCCGCTGATATCGTGAATGCCAACACGAACAACCCCAATGTAACGATTACCACGTTCACGTTCGACGCGACGGCCGGCAAAACGCTCAACGCCGGCTCCGGCAACTGGACGGTTACCAACGCGATGACGCTGTCCGCTGGCACGTTTAACGCCAACAGCTCGTCGATCACTGTGGGCGGCAACTTCACCATTGGCAACAACACGATCTTCAGCGCCGGGACCAGCACGGTCGCTTTTAACGGGTCATCCAGTCAACAAGTCATCTCCTCTTCCAACACCTACGCCATCATGAACATTACCAACACCTCCACGGGGGGTGTGCAGTTCCTGGACAGCCTGACGGTCGCCACGTTCACGGCGCTGTCGGCGGGAACAACGATGCAGTTCGCCATCGGGACGTCCAGCCTGACGGTGGAAAACTACCTGGGTCTCGGGCCGCCATCCGGCACAAAAGTGGCGCTGCGCAGCGCCAAAGCGGGGACACAGTGGTATCTCAAACTGAATACCGGGGCCACACAAAAGGTACAGAACGTCGACGTCCAGGATTCCAACGCCTCTGGCGGGATCGCTATCCAAGCCAACGACGGCACCAGTAACAACTCCGGGAACAATACCAACTGGGATTTCGCCGGCGTCACGCATTATTGGGTGGGACCCGCGGGAGGCAATTGGAGCGGCGCGACGAATTGGGCGCTGACCTCCGGCGGGACCGGGGTGATCGGCCCGCCCAACAGCAGCCAAAGCGCGGTCTTCGACGGCAACGGCAAGAACAACTGCAACATCACCAGCACGGTCAACATCTCTACCCTGACGATCAGCACCTCGTCCGCCGGCGGCTACACCGGCTCAATCGACGCCTCCACCAATACCATCACGGTGTCCAGCTTCACCCAGAACTTCGGCACGTTCTACGCCGACGGCTCCACGGTCACGGTCAACGGCCCGCTGCTCATCTCCAGCGGGACGTTCAACGGCAAGGTCTCCTCAATCACAGTGAATGGTGTCTGGACCCAGAATAACGGGACCTTCAACGCTGGGTCCTCGTTTATCTTGGCAGGTAGCGATTTCACGACGGGTAACAGCGTGAAGGACGGCGTTCAATGGAACAGCGGTACGGGAACGGTGAGTCTGACGGGAACAAGCAACACCCTTTCGCAGCTCAGCTACACTGGCGGAGGCCCTACTTTTCATAACCTCAACATCATCGGCGGGATCTCCAATGTCGCCGGCCCGAACGCGGTCTCGGGCCTTCTGAACGTATCAGGCACCCTCACTTTGAATAACGATTTTTATGCGAACGCTGGAAGCACGATTACGTTGTCCGGCCTTATCAACGGGATTGGCATTTTATACGTGTACCCTACCGCGGTCCTGGGTCCGGGAGGTACCTTGGCCACAAATTTGACTTTAACGTTAGATACCGCTGGAGACACCACTGTTCTGCCGGCTCGCGTTTATGGCGGATTGGTCACGGTGGATGGACTAGGCCCGAACGAAAAGACCGTATTAGCTGTAGGAAATCACACATACAACGGGGGCATTAGCATCATCGACGGAAGCAGCGGCGTCCTGGCTGACACGCTAGACGCCAGCACCAACAACCCCAATGTGACGGTGACGACCGTTACCTTCAACCCTAACGCGGGGATGACTTTCAACGCCGGCTCCGGCAACTGGACGGTCCTCAATGCGATGACGCTGTCCTCCGGCACCTTCAACGCCGACAGCTCCTCAATCACGGTGGGCGGCAACTTCAGCATCAGCACCAATACGGTCTGGAGCGCCGGGACCAGCACCGTGGCGTTCAACGGCTCATCGGCGCAAACCGTCCAGTCGTCTTCGAACACCTACGCCATCATGAGTATCCTCAACACCTCCGTAGGCGGCGTCCAATTCCTGGACAGCCTGACGGTCTCGACCTTTACCGCGCTTCTGGGCGGGACCACGATGCAGTTTGCGATAGGTACCTCCAGCATCACGGTGAAGAATTACCTCGGCCTGGGGTCGGACGAAGGGACCCGGGTGGGGTTGCGCAGTAAAACCAGCGGCACCCAGTGGACTCTGGTCCTCAGCACCGGCGCCGGCCAGGCGGTGCATAGCGTCGACGTCCAGGATTCTAACGCCAACCCGGGGATCGCCGTCCTGGCGAACGACGGAACCAGCGTGAACTCTGGAAACAACCTGCATTGGACCTTCCCCACCGCGTGCCTGGCCGAAACCAGCATCGGGGGCGGCGGGAACTGGTCCAACTCGGCTACCTGGAGTCCTGCCGTGGTGCCTTCTAACTGCAGCGCCGTGACCATCCGAGCGGCTGACACAGTCACCGTAGACGATCTCTTTGCTAACGCCAGCACCACGACTGTCAACGGCACGCTGCAATTCAGCCCCACGGTCAGCAGCACCTTTACGCTGGTCGCCGGCAGCATGACGGTCGCGGCGGGTGGAACGCTCACAATCGGCACCGTGGCCAGCCCGATCCCATCGAGCGTGCGCGCCGCGCTGGTCCTCGCCTACGGCAGTTCCGCTGGGAAATACGGTTTACAGATCGCTGCCGGCGGCAACTTCGTCGTCTGCGGCACCACCAAGACACCGTACACCACGGCGACCGCGCCCGCTTCGATCGGGCCGGCCACCGGGAACATCACCGTGTCCAATTCCACCGGCTGGCAGGTCGGCGACTTGATCACGATCGACACCGAGACCACCACGATCACCTCGGCCCCGTCCAGCAATAGTTTTAACATCTCCGGAGGGCTGATCCTGACGCATACCGTGGCCAACACGGTCGAGGTCGCCAACCTCAGCCGCAACGCCGTGGTGCGCTCCTCCGGAACGAACACAACCCACGCGGGGGGTAACGCAGCCTATATCCAGGACCTGGCCACCAACACATCCAGCTTCGCCTTGACCTACGGGGAGTTCGATTATCTGGGAAACAGCGCCTGTGGTGTTAGTCCGGATTGCGGTGTCACCCTTGACGGCGCCACGGGCGGGTCCACGGTCACCGGGTCGATCTCCAGCTCTACGTTCCGCAGCGGCGAGATCGGTATTTATGTGAATGGGTCTAACAACAGCACGCTGAGCTTCAATGTGGTCTACAACAACGCCGATGATGGAATCCAGCTCAATGATAGTTCCAACAACAATGTGACAACGAACATCCTCTTTAACAACGGCGTCGGCGGCATTGGAAACGACGACGGTATTGATATCCAGACGACCGGTGGAGCTACCCGTAACAACACCCTGGCATCGAACATCGTTTTCAATAATAACAGCGACGGAATTTCCATCTCCGGGGATCACAACATCGTGACATTAAATACGGTCTATAACCAAAACATCGGGGGTAATGCTGGGATTCTGATCGCCGGTTCCAGCAGTACGGTGACGTTCAACGTAGTCCATGACAACATCTACGGGATTGCTCTAGGGAACACCATCTTCAATAACCTGTTAGCCTCTAACATCGTCTATCACAACGAGAACGGCGCTGAGACACTCCAGCTAGCCACGAACAATGTTTTCATATCGGAAATTATCTACAACAACACCCTGGCAGGAGGCGGCGAAATAGCGATTAACGCTAATACGGGCTCGACAGGAAACATCTACGCGTCCTGCAGCGTCGGCTATTCCAGCGCGGGCGTTTCTTCGCCGGATACCGGCGGCGAAGTGGTGTTCGCGAATGGGGTCGTGCAGAACCTGACCCTGCTAAATACCCTGGTGAACCCCTCCGGGGGTGGGGGGATTGTCGCGTCAGGCCTCGACACAGCGGGCAGCTACCTGGTCAACTACAGCACCACCCCCGGCGTCGTGCAGGTTTACGGCGACTACCAGCTTTCGGGCTCGACCTTCACGCTGGACTACGCCAAACAGCTCTATACGTCCACGGCCACCACGCCCCTGGACATGTCCGGTGACGGCAACGCGGCCACGGTCACCCTGACGGTGGACACCGCCGCCGTCTCGCAGATCATCACGATCACTAATACTGGGGGCTCCACGTGGCAGGTTTCGGGGTCGAGCTCGGGGAACCTGGGCAGCGCTTTCACCGCCAATATCACCAACACCCCTTTCCCCAACAGCAGCGCCCCGCAGTTCTATTTGACCTTCACGCAGGCAGTTCCCCACACTGTAGGGGACATGGTGGATTTCGCCCTGCTCGCCGCCTCCCAGGACCCGTTTGTCCAGAAGCAGCTGCAGTTTGCCCAGACCAGCACGGCTTTGAACAACGGCCGCTCCAAACTCGAGATCAACTCCACCGGCGGGTTCCATGCGGTGGGCGTTTCCACCGCTCCGACCTTGATCGACTGGCTTAACAGCAGCGCCACGTTCTATACCTTCGTCGATTCCGGGCCTTTCAACATCACGTATGCAACCGTCCATCACGCCGATGAGCGGGGTATTACATTGACCGGGACCGGCCCCATCATCCTGACCAGCTCGACGTTTGACCTGGCGGGTACCGGGAACGCCAGTTCTACCAGCACCTATATCACCGCCAATAGCCTTACGTCTAACGCCACTTACTACGGCATGATCTTCAACAACACCTGGTCGTCGGCGTCCTTCGCCAACTACAACGTCTGGGCCAGCAGCGAAGTGCCCAACCTAGGCAACCTGAGCTGGTATTTCAGGACCTGGTCGGGGGCGCGGGGCGGGAAGGTCCCCTTTACGAAAGAAGATCCCAGCACAAGCAATGTAAACTGGGCGGGCCCGCCGGCGGCCTGCTCGGCGGAAACCAGTTTCGGAGGCGGCGGGAACTGGTCAAGCGGCGACACCTGGAGCCTCGGTGTGGTGCCCTCGAGCTGCACCGCGGTCACCATCAATGCCGGGGATGTCGTCACGGTAGACGTCGGCAACGCCACCGCCAGCACGACCACGGTCAATGGCACTCTGCAGTTCAGCACGGTCAACAGCAGCACCTTCACCCTGGTCCAGGGCAGCATGACGGTGAATGGAACACTGAATATCGGTACTGCCGGGACCCCCATCCCCGCCAGCTCGGTCGCCACCCTGGTCCTGGCCTATGGCAGCACCGCCGGGCAATACGGGTTATGGATTAGCAACGGCGGCAACTTCATCGTCTATGGCAGCACCAAGACCTCCTCCACCACCGCCACGGCCACCGTTGGCAGCGGCGCCACGTCTGTCACCGTGAATACGCCGATCACCGGCTGGGCGTCGGGCGATCTCATGACCATCGATACGGAGGCGGTCACGATCAACGGCGCGCCCTCCGGCGGCACGGTCAACTTTACGCCGCAACTGACGCTGACCCACACGGTCTCCTCCGGCTTTCAGGTCGTCGTCGCCGACTTGAGCCGCAACGCCGTGGTGCGCTCCTCCGGGACCAATACAACGCACGCCGGAGGGAACACGGCCTACATCGCCAACCTCGTCCAAAACGCGACCAGTTTTGCCTTGACGTACGGGGAGTTCGATTATCTGGGGAACAGCACCTGCACCAACACGGACTGCGGCATCACCTTTGACGGTCCGGACTCCGCGGGGGCGGTCACCGGTTCGATTTCCGGTTCCGCCATCAAATATGGGTATCTTGGAATTTACCTCTACGAAGCTGTCAATGTCAATCTGACCATGAACAATTTCTATGACTCTTTCCACGCTGGCATCCATCTCAGTGGGGCGACCGGCAATACGCTGACTTCGAATAATTTTTATGCGTGCGTTGCCTCCCCAGGGCTTCTTTTAGATAACTTTAGCAGCAACAATACCTTGATCTCCAACAACAGCTACTCTAACACGGACCCCAGTGTCGGCCAGGGAATCGATCTCACCCTTGCCAGCAGCAACACTTTCACCTCGAACGCGTTCTATAACAACACACAGGCGGGGAGTTATGTCTATAACGGTTCCAACTACAACACATGGACGTCAAACATATTCTATGGCAATACCACCGGGCTTGATTTGGAATCCAGCAACAACAATATTCTGATATCCAATTCCCTGTATTCCAACAGCAATTATGGTCTGTATTTGGGCAACCCCCTGGGAACCATCTGCGCGGCCTGCGATATCGGGTATTCCAGTTCGGCGGTTATCCTGGTGAATACCGCCGCCGATATCGGTGCCGGTGCTGGTAGTGTGGCGACCCTGATTCTGAAAAATTCCCTGGTGAACGCTCCGTCGGGGATCGAGGCCCAGGACTTCGCGACGGCGGGCAGCTACTTGATCAACTACAGCACCAGCCCGGGCGTTCTGCAAATTTACGGTGACTACCAGGTTTCCGGGTCCACGCTGACCCTGGACTACGCCAAAGAGCTCTATGTTTCCACGGCGACCAATCTCAAGGTCATGGATGGGGCTGAAGCGGCCTCCAACTTCACCGTCAACTCGACCAGCGACTCCACGGCGGTCAGCCAGTTGATCACTATCCAATACATCGGGGCCCCGACGAACCAATGGCAGGTCACCGGTTCTTCCACCCCCGGCTCTTTCTGCACTTTCGCTTCAGGGGGCGGGGGGCCCACCCCCTGCGGTCCGACCGCAACCCAGTTCATGTTGACGATCGGCAATGCCGCGGCTGCAAACGGCGATAAAGCCGACTTCGCCCTGCTCGCTGCCTCCCAGGACTCCTACGTCCAGAAGCAACTGCAGTTTGCCAAAACCGGTTCCACGTTGAACTTCGGCCGCTCCAAGATCGAGAGCAATTCGACGAGCGTTTTCCATGCCGTGGGCATTTCCACAGCGCCCACACTGATCGAATGGATCAATAACAGCGCAACCTACTACACCTTTGTGGACTCTGGCGTCTTCACTGTCCAGTACACTTCCTTCACCAATATGGATGAAAACGGCATCTGGTTAAATGGCAGCGGGCCGTTCTCGATCAACGACTCGACCTTCGACTATGTCGGCAACCGCGCCGCGATGTCCACCGGCACGCTGATTTATCTGAACAGCGTGATTAACAGCACCATTACCCTGAATGACATCACTTACGGCTCTAACGGCGCCGCCACCACCCAGCACAACTTCACCCTTC
>Ga0207025_1068_pt1 | contig 16698 bp, 16 predicted proteins | sample Alteio_BWMinCont_45_FD_153261 | JGI IMG/M metagenome (GOLD analysis project Ga0207025, IMG submission 153261) | Enriched cells from forest soil in Barre Woods Harvard Forest LTER site, Petersham, Massachusetts, United States -... | ecosystem: Environmental > Terrestrial > Soil > Temperate forest >... | reverse complement strand
ACGCCGCGACCAGTTTTCCCAAGCCGCCCACGGTGGAAAAGGCGCTCCTTTCCTATCACCGGGACATCGGGGCATCCGCCGGGCGGGGCGCCTATCCCAGGGCGGTGGCGGCCGGACGGCTTCTGGATGATACCCGGCAGCTTCTGGCCAAACTGTTTAACGTTCGCAAACCGGAACAGTTCATTTTCACGTTTAACGCATCTGACGCGTTAAATTTGGCGATCAAGGGCATCCGTTGGCAAGCGGGAGATTCTGCCGTGGTGTCTGTGATGGATCATAACTCCGTTTTGAGGCCGCTGAATGCGCTGCGGGATCGGGTTGGTATAAAGATAATCAAGGTAAAGGCTTCCCGGGAGGGGGTTGTGGACCCGATCGATGTGGCCAAAGCCATCCACAAGGGCACCCGCCTGATCGCCCTGGTCCATGCCTCCAACGTGACGGGGTCTATCCAACCGGTAGTGGAGGTTGGGGAGATCGCGCGGCGCAAAGGGATCCCTTTTTTGGTGGATGCCGCCCAGACGGCCGGGGCCTTCCCTATAGACGTGGAGGCGATGAAACTCGATTTATTGGCGTTTCCCGGTCACAAGGCCCTACTGGGGCCTCTGGGTACTGGGGGGCTCTACATCCGTGAGGGGCTGGATCTGAACACCCTGAGGGAAGGGGGAACGGGCAGCCAATCCGAACACGAGACCCAGCCGGACTTCCTGCCGGACCGTTATGAACCGGGCTCGCACAACGCTTTGGGGATCGCCGGCTGGAAGGCGGGGCTAGAGTATCTCCTTAATAAGGGGGTCGATGCCATACGGACCCATGAAGAGCGGCTTACCGAGCAGTTTTTGGAAGGGTTGTCAGAGATCTCCGGTCTGACTGTTTATGGTCCCCGGCAGGCCTCAGGTCGGGTAGCGGTGGTATCTATAAGGATGAAGGACCGGGCTCCCGCGGAGCTATCCCACCGTTTGTTTGAGCGGGGGGGTCTGATGACCCGTTCCGGCCTGCATTGCGCTCCCGGCGCCCATCGGGCCATAGGCACCTACCCGGATGGAACCACCCGCTTTTCATTTGGTTTCTTCAACACTTCTCAGGACATCGAACAAGCTCTAGCAACCCTTTCCAGCCTCGCCAGATCCTAATGTGCGGCAACGCACATTACAAAATCATTTATTTTCAACAATTTTAATATATTCGTTGACGAATACTTAGCCTTCAATATCTATATTGAACCCTTGTGCTGTAGCCCCCAGGCTGGCGATGGTTTTGAGTTTCCGCAGCTTGGGAGACCGCCACATGGTTACTCCTACCGTAACAAGGGTCATGATCCCCCCAAAGACTACTGAGGGGACAATCCCCATCAGTTTGGCCGCCACCCCAGATTCAAACATGCCGATTTCGTTGGAGGACCCGATAAAGATGCCGTTTACGGCCGAGACCCGTCCCCGCATGTGGTTGGGGGTGGAAGCCTGTAGGATGCTGGCGCGGATGACCACGCTGATATTGTCTGCCGCCCCCCCTAATGCCAACAAAATCATTGATAAATAGAAGTTTTTAGATAATCCGAAGGCGATAATGCAGATCCCGAACAAGCTTACGGCGGTCAAGAGCGTCCGGCCGGTGTTCCAAAAGGGGGGTCGGCGGGTCTGGATAAGGGCCATCGTGATCGCCCCTACGCTCTGGGATGCTCTCAGGAAGCCCAATCCGACCGGTCCCATCCTCAGGATTTCCGCAAATATAGGCAGAATAGCCACTACACCTCCGAAAAGGACCGCGAACATGTCCAGGGCTAAAGCCGCCAGGATCACCTGATGGCTGAAAACGAAGCGAATGCCGGTGGACAGGCTCTCAAACAGCTTTTCTTGCCGCTGTCCGGGCACCGGGTGGCGCTTTCCCAGTTTAAACGCGAAATAAAGGGCTGCCAGGACAAACCCGGTGGCAACTTCATAGGCTGTCTTTGGGCCCCAGATCCCATAGAGGAGCCCGCCGGTCGCAGGCCCCAGGATGGAGGCGATCTCCCAGGAGGAGGAGTTCCAGGCGGCCGCGCTGGAGTAGATCTCCTTGGGCACGATCATTTCTGAAAAAGAGGTCGAGGACGACCAGAGGAACGCCCGTGCGATCCCGCTTGCGCCGATCACCAGGTAAATAGGGAGGGTGCGGGTGTTCCCCTTCCAGGTTAAAGCCCATAGCGCGACCGCGCAGGCCAGCGCTATAGCTTCCGAGGCCAGGATCAGGAACCGCTTTTCCACGCGATCCGCGGTATGCCCGGCCCAGAGCGCGAAAGTAATGAAAGCCACAGCTTCCGCAAAGCCGATCAGCCCCAAGGATAGCGGATCGTGGGTCAATTGATAGATCTGCCAGCCCACAATCACCCCGATCATCTGGACGCCAAAGGTCAGCAGGAATTTGTTGATGATCAGCAGGCGGAAATCACGGATAAGCAGGACTGAATTTACTTGAGGCATGAGGCTATTCTATTTCAAAGAGTAGATTGGTGCAAAAAGAAGGTTTAGGCGCTGCGAAGAAGCGGTCCAACTCGGAGGTGTCGCCATCCTTGCCGGTCGGCCCCGAAAAAGAGCGTCAGGCTCTGGACAAAGTTGATCGCAGCCGCCGCTGCGATATAAGGAATAGAAGCGCCTAAGGAGATAAACAGGATCGCGGATATCAATTGCGTGAGACCTGGCAAGAAATAAAAGAGGGCTTTTCTTCCAGGAGTAATGCCCTCTGGAGCCTGTTCCTGCAAACCCTGTTGTAGCCAATGAAGGAGCTTTTCTTTAAACGTGTCACCCTCCAGGGGAAGAAGAGTTCCTTCAAGTGCAACGTGCAGAAACGTGTGAATTTGATAGAAAAACCCAGTGAGCGCGAAGGCAAGCAGAACAGACGCAGGACTAAAAGCATGCATGCTCCCCAGGGCAAGGACGCCTGCAAAAAAGCTGAGAACGGTGAGATACCCTTCTTGCGAAGCCGCCCCTGCCTGAGCCAGAAGAGTTTGCTGGATGTGTTCGACTTGTCTATGTTGCTCAGGAGACAGCGAATGTGAGTCCGCATAAAGAGGGGGCCAAGAGGTGCCTTCGGAGTAAATATAGGGATGATATCCAGCTTCTTTTTCCAAAAGCAGGATTTTAAAGATACCGGTGTCCTGTCTATCATCGAAAAATTCTCTTAAGCTCTGGGTTCGTCGTCTGGCCTCGTTCCCACGAAGAATTTCTTCCGATACGGACGTCTGCTGCATGAGATCCCGCACATGCCCATACCAGGTTACCCTCAAACCTTTGCGTGACCCACGGTTGGCGATACCTGTGAAATTTTGATTTGTCGTCAGAAAAGAATGCATCGCTATTAGGGAATATGGATTTACAGGGGCGGTTCCCTGTAGCGTGGGGTCCGGTCCATACATATGGAGTTGGGGTTCGCCATTTCGAATGCGATCGAAAAGCATGTGCGTGCTATGCCCATAATCTGACAGGAGTATAAATCCGGACGTCAATACACGCGCTGCATTCGCAACAAATTTATCGGCATCCGTATTGATATAGAGAATCATATTTTCTTGATCATTCTGAGCCAAGGCCTGTGCATACTCGTGTGCATTAATGCGGAGATGGGCGGCGACTTCAGGAATATTGCCTGCGGGGAGATAGATTTCCTGAAACCGCAGCGAACTGAATATCAGATCTCGTTCAGTCGCAGGCAAGGAGCCAATCGTCCGAGTGAACCGATCAAAACTTTTGGCGGTCAGATAGAGAGTGTCAGGATCTGGGTTTTCAACCGTGGCGCGTGCCAAACGGTCTTCATTGCGAATGGCCGCAACCAGTTTTAGAAGAGGTGCGTTTTGTTACATCGTGGCCAGCATCTGTTGAGAAAGTTGCGGGATGATATACGCTACAGACGCTTGGCCTTCGGACGTTAAGATCACTTTATGAGACCCGAGGTCATCGAGAAGTTCATTGGCAAAGACGACCCCCTTAAATGAATTCGGGGGAAGTTGCATAAGAACGCGTTGAGCATCCCCCTCCAGAAGCCAAACTTTACCATCCTGGAGGAACGGTTCGGCGATTTGACGTTGTTGCTCGTAAAGACGTGGAGACTGTTCGTAAAGGGTGTAATGGAACTGATGCCAGAATTCACCCCATTCGGACTGGGGGACTTGAGCGGCGCGTTCAGAGATATGTGTCAGAACATCTCGGAGCAGGACACCTGTTCCACCGCCAAATTCCATAAAGGTAAATTTTTCATCAGGAGAAAGGGCTCCTGTTTGACGCATGTGTCGCCACATTCTAAAGGCCTGTTCAGCGACCATAGCGCCAAAGAAAGGGGAGAGATCTACGGGCAGGGTGGAAAAATGCCCGCCGGGGCGGATGTCGGCTTGGTGGGCATAGTAAAGACGGTTTGCCGTGACCATGTAATCATGAAAAGATGGGAATAACCTACGTAACGTTTGTTGCCGAGTTGGAAACTGGCGTCTTTGATAGCGGCCGATGCGGCGGCCTAAAGACCCGAAGTCGTCTACAAATCTTGAGAGGGCCGCAGGAGTTACGATATCGGTGGGAATATACTCCGGATGCTGCACTAGCCATCGATTAAACTCAGAAATCATGTCTGCTAAATCGGGTACATTCTTAAGGCTGTTATAGACCGCATCCCGCCCCTGCATGTCCAGGAGGTTCATCAGCCTTAAATATTGTGGGATGAATATTCCCAGAAAGTGGCGGCGCCCTGTGACGGCTCCAAGTTGCGGGAGTTCCGCCATCAACAGAGGCAACAAATTCTGAATGGTGTCCTCCAGCTGTTCGGTCGCGAACGTGCGAGAGACTTCGAAAATGGAGTGTAAATTGATGGCGCGGTCAGCTGTCTTCATCGCCCGAAATTCCGGAAATTCTTTTTCTTTTAAACTCGTCATGTATCCTGCTTTCTTCGTGACCGCATTGATCGACTGCAGGAGTTTTTGGCGGTTGGCCGGGAAGTCTTTTTTAAAGCGCGCATTAATCTCGGCCGACGCGAGCTGCATGAGTTTTGATTTATAAGAAATGGCCACTTCATGCAGGCGCCCAATGAGAATCATTTTGTTTTCTAAGAGGCCTATGGAAGTGTCGGGCTTAAACGTTCGACCCGTTTCGCTAAGACGACCTGCCATTTCATCAATGACTGCCTTCATGGTCGGATGCGTGCTTTTTAGAGTTTCAACGATGTTCGGGAGGGGTGTTTCGCGGAGAATGTGAGTTTCAAAAGCTTCTTGAACGAAGTCCGCAACATTCATCGGGCCATCTTCCACAACATCATGATTCATAATGGCAAACGCCGTGATGGGATTTCGGATCCCGTAATAGACAATGGAGGCATGAAGAACCTCAAGCGGGTGGACCGCGAACGGCTGCCCGCGATTTTTTCGCCGGTGATCCACGGCGATGCGGGGCCTTTCGGGCTGCTCGGGGTCCACGTTGCCATGATAATCAAAAGCGATATCCATGGCTTTCTGTAGATCATTTAGGAATGTCTGGTCGACGCTTCCCGCCTGGGTGGGGTCCGACGCGCCGGGCAACAGCGTCTCAGGAATCTCTTCGCCCAGCGCTCTTAGCTTGCGTTCGATCAGGCGCAGGGCAGCCTGGGCCGTCGTTTCCGTCATGTCGGCGTTCGAAATTTCCAGATCTTCAGGTTTTGCCAAAAGACGCGTGCCGTTAACTTCCAGTTTACTTAAAGTTGCCTGCAAATCTTTGTCCGACATGGTGTTGGGGACTCTTAAGATGAAGTCGCACAACTCAGAGGATTCTCCAGGCATTTGATCGAGAATAAACGATTCCGCCCTTATATTTTTTTGGGCAAGAGCTGCTTCCAGGGTATTCAAGCTTCCCCGTACATCGGCCAGAGGGAAATGAAGCGCCATCCGTCGGGCATTTTTAATCGTGCGATGGGCGCCTCGTCGAATAATCAGCTTTCGGATGTCGGCCGCCACGTCATAAATTTTCAACGGTTGGCCGGTCCACGTGGTCTTTCCGATCACCAACTCCGTCCTCGGGCCGTTTTTTTGCGTTTTATTTTTTATATCGACATGGTGGTCCAGAATGACCGCGGTGATCCGTTCCATATTTCCAGGTTGTCGCGGCTCCATGTGAACAACAAGTTTATAAGCATGGCCTAAATTGAGGGGGGGGGTCATCCACCTTCACTGTAACGCGCTGCTTTTTGTCCCAGGTTTTAAAGTCTTCAAGAGATAGAAGATATCGGGATGTGCTCTTTTCATCTCCATTATCACGAAATGCCTTTAAGCCGCGTTTATTGTCAAGTAGCGCCATCGCAAACGCCATGTAGATAAAGCGGTCAGTCAATTTCAGGGCCTCGCTAATTTGCGGATCGAATCCATTTTCCAAATACGTATAGTAACGATCTTCCATAAAGGTCCGTCCTTCCTGGAGCAGTTGAGCTCGGGTCTCTGGGGAGAGCGCCATGAGCTGGGTCGCTACAATCTCTGAATTTTGTTGTTGGGTCGAATAGTTCGAATTTTCGTCCGGGGGTTGAGGGAAATCGGCAAAGGCGAATCGCAAAGAAGCGGCGGTGACGGAGGTTAGAAAACTCATTAGGAGGCTCACGAAGGTAAAGTAAACAGGATGAATGTCTAGGAAGCTCTTGGGAGAGACCAATCTGGATCCCGATAAAATGATTAGAGCGGCCAGACCGAATGAAACAAGAGCGAGATTCCAACTGGCGGCTGGGCCTGCTTTTGCGATGGTCTTGTCGAGGATGGGCTCGTTGTCTTTTTCGTGAACCACGATGAGGTTTCCGCCTAGATCAATAGAAATGGCGTCCGGATAATCATTCAATCGCGCGGCGCGAACATGACCATATTCATGCACTTTTTCAGCGACCCACCTTCCCAACACACGAGCGATGATGATTTGTGCTAAAGCAATCAGAATGACGGTCGTTCCGGAAAACGCAGTCTGGGTATAGGCGGCCGTTACGGCGGCGACCAGCGCTCCAGTCCCAAGTGTGTATTCGCGGGATCGATCACGTTCGTGCTGGGTCAACCAGCTCAGAGGCGGTAGGAGCTTCTTTGAATATGCCGGATCCGACACGGTTAGATCTTTCCAGAAGCTGGTCGGCAGTGTGTAGAGGAAATGCATCGCAGAGAGGGCTCTTACAGCTAAAGCCTCTTCTTGGAAACGGGACGATGAACAAGGAGAGAGGGAGGGGGTTGAAGAAAAGGTTTTAACGCCGAGAAAGGCGGTAGCGCAGGGGTCTTCAAAGATGACCATAACCAACGCCAGGCAAACAGACTGATTAAAAAGTTTTCTCATAATAGCTCGATCGCGCGCACCTAACGCGCGCGTTCGAGAGGTCCCTATAGTGTAGAGAGTTTCCGTCGGTAGATAAATGGAGCGAAGGGCTAAGAATTGGGGTCTGAAGGGCCCATAGTATCTGTGGGCCTTGTCGCCCTACTCGCCTGGCTTGTTTTAAAAGGGTGGGTTTTATACCATGGTCGTGATGAATTTATCGACGGAAAACTGGAGCCTGATCAAGCGCGGCGCTGCGGAGATCATTTCTGAGGCCGAGCTGCAGGCCAAGCTAAAAAAGGGTAAGCCGCTGCGGGTTAAATTGGGGGTGGACCCGACCGCCCCGGACCTGCACCTGGGACACCTGGTGGTGCTTCGCAAGCTGCGGGCTTTTCAGGACTTGGGCCACCAGGTGGTGTTCATTATTGGCGATTTTACGGCACAAATAGGCGATCCGAGCGGCCAATCCGCCACCCGCCCTACGCTACTTCCAAAAGAAATCTGGGAAAACGCCAAGACTTATCAGGAACAGGTTTTCCGGATCTTGGACCCGGCTAAAACGGACGTGCGGCATAACAGCGAGTGGTTCAACATCATGGCGACTAAAGGCGGCCTGATGGAATTGATGAAGTTGGCCACCGCAGCCCAGATGATGCAGCGCGCCGATTTTGCCAAGCGCTATGAGGAGGGAGCGCCTATCACGTTGCTCGAGCTCTTTTACCCTGTCCTGCAAGGATACGATTCCGTGGCCGTTCAAGCCGATTTGGAGCTGGGCGGCACAGACCAGAAATTCAATCTTCTGATGGGACGAGAATTTCAACGGAATTATAAGCAGGAACAGCAAGTGGTAATGATGATGCCTTTGCTGGAAGGGCTGGACGGAGTCCGCAAGATGTCCAAATCCTATGACAACTACATCGCCTTCAACGATCCCCCAAACGAGATGTTCGGCAAGATCATGTCCATCCCGGATGCCTTAATGCCCAAATATTTCGAGCTGCTGACGGATTTGGACCTGGCCGCTACCAAGAAAATGCATCCCCGTGATGCCAAAGTGCTCCTGGGGAAGACGTTGGTGACCCAGTTTCACGGCGAAGCCGCCGCAGATGCGGCCGCCAAAGAATTCGAGCGTGTTTTCTCCAAGAAGGAGATGCCGGACAAGGTCCCGGAACACAAAGCGTCACGATCGCCAATCGGGTTGATCGATTTGCTGGCCGAGTCCGGCCTGGCTCCCAGCAAAAAAGAAGCCCGACGCCTCTTGGAACAGGGCGCTGTGGAAATAGAGGGTAAACGCATGGGTGAAAAAGACTCGCTCAACGTTAAAACCCCGGTGATAATTCAGGTAGGTAAACGCCGCTTTGCGCGTGTCCTCCCGAGTGATTAATCGGAATCAAGGAAAAGAGAAAAAGGAAAAGGGAAAAAGGGTGGAGAGGTTTTATTTAAAACGAGCCTTTGTTAACCTTCCTTTTACCTTTTTCCTTTTACCTTGTACTTTGGTTCCTGTCTCCGCTTCGGTCAACATCCTTCTCTCCACCACGACGATTTCCCAGGGCCAATCCCTACGCATCGAAGCCGACGGCGTAACGCCCAATGAACAGGCCCGGCTGTCTTTTCAGAAAGGGTTTTATCCTTTCTTTACCATCGGACCCGACGCGCAGCGGGCCTTGCTCGGTATCCGCCTGGACGCGGCGCCCGGGACTTATTCGTTTCGCATCCAGCATTACGCCAAGCGTTCAGGAAAGTGGGAGACGATCGCGGAATCTTCCATAGAGATATCCAGTCATGCCTTTCCTGTGGAGACCGTGAACTTTACTCCCGAGAAGACGGCGCTTTTCAAATATGAGCATCAGGAAAGCGCCAAGATCCACAAACTGTTGACGACCGCCAGCCCCGACCAATACTGGGAGGGGATGTTTGATTTTCCTGTTCAGGGGCCGATAATTGGGGACTTTGGCGTGCATCGCATCAGGAACGGAAATATTGATGCGGGGTTTCATAAGGGGTACGATATCAAAGCCAAAAGCGGGACCCCTGTGCTAGCCTCCGCAGGGGGAGTCGTCCTCTTAGCGCAAACGCTCAAGGCCCACGGTCGCACGGTCCTGATCAATCACGGACAGGGTGTTATGACGATTTATCTTCACCTGAAGTCGTTTACCGTAAAACCCGGACAGAAGGTGGTGAGGGGTGAAAAGATCGGTGTGGTCGGGTCGTCTGGCTTGAGCACCGCCCCGCATGTGCATTGGGGCCTCTATATTCACGGGGTGCCGGTGGACCCGAAACCGTGGACAGAGACGGAATTCTAAAGGTCGATAATTCGATAACTCGATGATTCGAATCATCGGATAATCGAATGCTCGTTATGAAACCTGTTCCCAAAGAAATCAAAGCCAGCGAGGGCAACGTTTCAATCGTATGGAACGACGGCCATGCGAGTACCTATTCCGGACGCAATCTTCGTCTGGCTTGCCGCTGCGCCGCTTGTGTGGATGAGTGGTCTCATACGAGCCTGATTCAGCCCGATCACGTGCCCGCCACTGTAAAACCCGATAAAATCGGGGTGGTGGGCAATTACGCGCTGCATTTCAATTGGAGCGACGGCCACAACACCGGGATATACTCCTATGATTCCCTGCGGGACCTTTGCGAATGCGACGCGTGTAAAGCGATACGCGTAAATTTAAAATGAGCGGTGCAAAATTGAAAAGGAGACTCTTTGCATTTTGCGTTTTGCAATTTGCGGTGGCTCTTTCTTGCGCCTCGCCTGAAGAAAGAGCCTCGCATTCCCTGGCGGCCACGCAAGCGTTTAATCAAGGGGTGAAAGCGTTCAATGCGCAGCAATTTGCGGACGCGATCCCTTTTTTCGACAAAGCGATTGAGCATGACGATCAATTTGCCGACGCGTTCTACGCCCGGGCCGCTTGCAAACATTATTTGAAAGATTCGCAGGCCGCCTTGAGTGATTTAAACGAAGCGCTGCGGGTTCGTCCGGATTACCTGGATGCCTATGCGTTGCGCGGCGTGGTTTACTATGAAACGGAGCAGTGGGACCCGGCGTATGAGGACTTCAATTATGTTTTACAGAAAAAGCCTAAAGACACGCAATCCCTTCTGGGGCGGGGGGCGATCGCTCTAAAAAAAAACCAGCTGGCGACGGCGCAGCATGATCTCGGTTTGTTCTTGAAACTTCGGCCGGAGGATCCCCTCGCGCCTCGCTTGAGAAAGCTGCTTTCGTCGCTCTCTGCCGATTCGAATGGCGTGGCTTCATCTTCAGAGGACGAGGAAGAACCGGAAGGGCAGACCCCCAGGCCCAAGGGTGTCACCCAACGGAAAAACGTTTCAGCCACCTCTCAGCGATTGGGGGAAGATCTTTTTACCAATTCTCACCAACTCTCCGATACGTTTACCCGCAAGGTCATCCGCGGGGAACGCGCCGAAGCCGTGGGGGACATTAACGCCGTCCGTCAGGCCCCGCCTACGACAGATTCCTCCGACTCCGGTGTTCAAATCGTTGAACCGAAATAACGAGCAAGGAAAAAGGAAAAAGGTAAAAGGGTGGACTAGTTTTGTTTTAAAAAGGATGGCCGTTTTCCTCCCTTTTACCTTTTACCTTTTTCCTTCCTCATTCGCGGCATCTTATCCGCGCGGCTTCTTCATCGAAGACCTCCGCCACACTCCTCCTTCGCCTGCCTTCTATAATCTGGATTCCCATCGCGTTGAACCACTCTCCTTAAAAAATTCGTACATCGATTTTATTGACATGTTCTGGGATTCCGAGCGCGGGCGGGTTTACTTTTCCGCGCGCTCCAACCACAAGGAGCCTTTTCGGATTTATATGAAAGATTGGCCGGATGGAGAGGAAAAGGTCATCTACGAGAATCCCGCGGGGCCTTTCCGGTTTTTGTTGTCCCCCGATGGCCAGCGCCTGGCGCTCCAGGTAATGGGACCTTTCACCTGGCCGATATTGGGCGTTTATGATTGGCAAAACCAGAAATGGACGGCCCTGGGACAGGGCCATTCGCCGGATTGGTCCACCGACAGCAAAAAACTGTTGTTTTTGAAGATCCCGGGCTCGCTGCCTACCTGGCTCTATGAATACAGCGTCGAGACCGATTCCGCCGCGCTGCTGGTGAATGAACCGGTGATGGAGGCCGTCTATACCGATGATCCCGGGCAAATTATCTTGAAGACGGCCAGTCAAGCCAAACGTTGTGATACGTTTCAGATCTGGAACCGGCGGTCGGACCGCTTTCAAGCGTTTTGCCTGGACGATCCGAGTGCGTGTAAGACGAAACATATCTCCCAGCGGGACTTGGCGGCCTTCCCGGCCCATCGTTTTTTCTTCTTTAAAGAGTCGATCGGAAACCATGATCCGGAGAACCAATCGCTGATCGTTACGGATGTGTGGGGAGGCCGTCTGCAGACCGTGCCGTTTGACGATTGGGACCCGCAGGCCATCGCGGTGGAAGCGACCGGCCTGGCGATGAGTGAAGACCCCATTCTCGTGGTTTCCGCCGATGGAGCAGGCGGTAAAATTGAAATCCCCCAGGCCCAGTTTGTCCGGATTCATCATTAAATTGTTAAAATACCGCCAGTGTTAGGGACCTACCACCTCAGCAGCCTATTCGATATCCTCAGGGAAATCCATTTTATTAACGAGCCGGAAAAGCTTTGGAAGTACTTGCTGGAACAAGCATGTAAAATTCTTCAAGCGGAAGCCGGCACCTTCTATGTGGCGACCCCGGGCGGGAAAGAGCTGGAAGTCCTTGCGGCTTACGGCATAGATGAAAATCGAATGAAGCATATCCCTTTTCGCGTCGGAGTAGGCATATGCGGTTGGGTCCTGCAATATGAGCAGCCCGCGCTGGTGACGGACGTGGATCTCGACAGGCGGCATACGCTTTCTGCCGATCTAGTTACCGGTGTCCGAACCCGGTCCGTCTTATGTCTGCCGGTCATATCTCAGTCGCGAACCTATGGGGTGATGGAATTGATCAATAAAATAAGCGGTCAGTTCGGCCCTCAAGATCAAGAGTTCATGACCATCTTGGGTCGCCAGGCAGATGCCGCCTACCAGAATTTATTGTTAATCAGGGAGGCGACGCAAACGAAGAACCTTTTGCAGAGCGTATTGGAAAATCTGAGCGGCGGGCTCATTACGATTGACTTGGGGGGCAGGGTGACGATTATGAATCCCGCGGCGGCGCGCCTCCTGGATATCACGGCTCCCAACCCGACCGGCCAAGCGGTAAAGGATGTACTGAAGGATCACGCCTGGTTAGTGGAAACGCTGCAAAAAACGCTGGCGGAGAGAAGTACGGTTTCGCGCCAAGAGGTCAATATCGTGCTTCATGGAGGAAACGGTCCCGTGGGGTACTCCACCCTTTTAATTACCGATAATAAAAAGAAACTTATGGGTTCCGGCATCCTCTTTCAACCCGATTTAACCACCCCGTTGGAGATCGGGAAAACGGGTTTAGACGCACCGGGCACCTGACCTTTCCCTATGCTAGGAACCTATCACCTCAACAGCCTGTTCGACATTCTCAAGGAAATCCATTTTATTTACGAGCCGGATAAGCTTTGGAAATATGTGCTAGAGCAGGCTTGTAAAATTCTTCAGGCAGAGGCGGGGACGTTTTTCCTTTCCACCAAGGACGATACGGAATTGGAGGTCGCCGCGGCCCATGGCGTGGACGTGGCCCGCTTGAAACAGATCCCTTATCGTTCCGGAGTAGGCATATGCGGGTGGGTGCTGCAATTCCATCAGGCGGCGCTGGTGTCCGACGTCGAGCTTGACAACCGCTTCAGCCACTCGGTGGACGCGGTCACGGGGGTACGCACCCATTCGGTGCTATGCGTTCCTGTCCTTTCCCAGAAGCGCACCTACGGTGTGATCGAGCTGATCAACAAGAAAAGCGGCCAGTTCAACCCTCAGGACCAGGAATTCATGACGGTCCTGGGTCGTCAGACAGCTGCCGCCTATCAGAATTTACTGCTCTACAGCGAAGTGACGCACGCCAAGACCCTGTTGCAGAGCGTGTTGGAGAACTTAAGCGGCGGGCTGATCACCGCAGATGTGAAAGGCTATGTCACCATCCTGAACCCTGCGGCGGCACGGCTCCTGGACATCGCGGCGCCCAACCCGGTGGGTCTGCCAGTCAAAGACGTGCTGAAGGACCATGCGTGGTTCATCGAAATATTGGATAAGACGCTCAAGGAAAAAAGCACGGTGTCGCGCCAGGAAGTCAATCTCGCGCTTAAAGGCAAAGAGAGCCGCGTGGGGTACACGACGATCCTGGTCACGGATCCGAAGAAAGAACTATTGGGTTCCGGGATCATCTTTCAGCAACTTTCAAACGCATGAGCAATGCTGAAACCTTACAGCGCGGAAAACGCATACCCAATTGGTCGATCAAAGATCATGAAGGAGATAAGCACGTCTTGTGGGATTACCGGCAGAAGTCGCATCTGGTCCTGCTGTACGATCCGGAATGCCGGCAAGAAACGGTGAGCCGCTGGCTTTCTGCGATCGAAGCGGACCGTAAGCAATGGGACTGGCTGAATGTGAAGATCTTGATTGTTAAAGAAGCTCCCAAGGACCTTGCCCCGGGCGCTTATGCGATTGACCGGTACGGGATGTTCCTCAATAACTATCCCGCTACAAACTGGGGATTTGACGATTTAGAAAAAGAGTTCCTCTATTACGAGGCTTCCCACTGCTGAGGTTCCTTCTTTAAGATGTCATCTCGATTCAGAATCCTGATCACGTTGGTGAGTGCATTTGTTTTCGTGCCGATTTTTGTAAGAGCGGCCGATGACATGCAGCTCTACGTTCCGAAATCTCGAGCGCCGGCCGATGTGAACAAGTCACAAGCCGCCAAAGACAGGCTGAGTAAATCCGACATTCGAGAAATTGACGGCGAATTCCACGGCCTGTTGCATATGGCGCTTAAAAAATACGCCAATGAGACCTGGGAAGGAAAGAGCATTTCCGATTGCCGGCCGGAGACGTCAGGGAATGCGTGCGATACGTGTGATTTGATCATGGGGCATACGAGCGCGACATATTATTTCTATAAGGACCTTTCACCGAATTCCTGTACGCTACAGCAGGTGGATATTCATTTCCAGGTATCGGATCCCGCCATTCTTAAGGTGCTCAAACGGAGCGGTCAAGATTTCTTTGGCGTTGCCCCTGTGCGGGCGGATAAACCGGAATCCACTGAAAGCGGCTGGGAAGGTTCGGGGACCGCCTGGATGTGGCAAACGACGGAAGATTGGGCTTTCTTATACATGGATGTTGATCAGGGAACCTCCAACGGAGAGGGAGTTGCCCGATTTCAATGGCGTCGCACCCCCCTTTTCAAGCCTTCCAAATAAGCACCGTCACATTATCTCCTGTTTGACGCCGGAGCGCGTCCTCCACCAGGTCCTGGGCCTCCTGGCCGTTTTTCACTAAAGTCGCTATACGATTCAATTGCGCCTCCACCATCGGATCAAAAGAATCCAGTACACCATCCGTGGAAAGTAGCACAAAGCTGTTCTTTCCTAATGGAACCCTATAAATGTCCGGCTCTCGGTTCAGGATGCGTGCCAGGCTGCGGTCACCTAACGCCCGGGACATCTGCAGTCCTTCGCCGGGGACCTGCGGGTCTTCGAGATACCCTTCCGAAAATCGTGCTCCCCTTGCCAATGCGGCCGTTCTCTCCTGCGGGTTGGACCGGGCGTTATGCAGCGGGCTGATATGCAGGCCGCCTTGGGCATCCAAGATGATCACAGGGGAATCCCCCAGGACCGCAGCGTGAGCAAATGTTTGGTCACCTGGGATGAAAACGATAGAGAGTGTGGAGCCGGAGGTTTCTTGAGCCGTCTTCCCAGCCAGGCAGGCGACTGTTTCTTTCAGAGCTAGATCCACCCTGCCTTTTTGGGTGTTGAGGGCGCTTTCCAACGCAGCAGAAAGTTCCTTCGCAAGAAGTTCGGCCGTTGTGCTTCCACCGTGACCGTCTATGACGGCCAGCAGCTGTCCCTTCGCGAGCTTGGACACCACAAAACGGTCCTGCTGCTGAGAGCGCCGCCCCTGGGCGGTAGCGTGGGAAATGTGTGCGGGAGGCATGGTTTTATCCTATCAAGAATTGACCCGCTATCGGGGGTTTGATATCATCATTCGCCCTTCGAGTTTATAAGATTAATTAGGATGTGATAGTGGCAGTTACCCCGCCGTCCTCTCCTGGCTCAAGTCTTTGGCGGCATGTGTTCGCAGGAACGGCTCTCGCTTTAACCGTTCTGATTTTCATCTATGCGGGGATCCGCGCAGACCGGCATTGGAACTGCAGTCCCTGGGGGCTTTTAGGCGGGGCGTTTGTGGGAATGGGTATCGGCTTCTACAATTTTTTTAAAGAATTCACGGATGATGAACCGAAATCAAATTCAAGGCTTTAGCTTGCTTTTTTTGCTGACGGTGATCAGTTTCGGAGTAGCTCGGCACCTCTCTCCCGTGGCCACGACAGCGACGCAATGGGTTGTCCTTTGGGCGGGCATTGAAGGGCTCCTGGGGTTTTACACTCTTTCCTGGGCGTTTCGTAAATCGGACAATATCTTTTATTCCTTCTTCTTGGGCGGAACCCTGTTTCGTCTCGTTTCGCTGGGCATCATTACGGGCTTGCTTTATGTGAATAATGTCCCTCTGTTGATTCCTCTGTTGTCTCTTGTGTCCCTGTATTTTGTCTTTTCACTCCTGCAAGTACCGTTTATAACCTATGGACTTTGGTGAGGTCATCGCGCATCACATCCTGGATCATACGATCAAGCCGTTGTTTAAGATCGGTACGGTGAGCATCAACCTAACGCAGCACATCTTGATGATGTGGATTGCAGGAGCCCTTTTGATCGTGATGGGATGGGCAGCTCGGCGGTCCATGGGAACCGTGCCGGGGGGTTTTGCCAACTTTATGGAATCGCTGATTGTCTATATCCGGGACGAGGTGGTGCGTCCCAATCTGGGGACCGACAGCGACGTGTATTTGCCATATTTCTTAACGTTATTTTTCTTTATCCTCGTGTGCGGCCTGCTGGGCTTGGTCCCTTGGGGTTCGACCGCGACCGGCAACATCTCCGTCACGGGTTCTTTGGCGATTCTGACGTTTCTCCTGATTAACTTTTCCGGCATCCGGAAGCACGGCCTGGTGCATTATCTGAAAAACTTTATTCCGCATGGGTTGCCCGTCTGGCTGGCGCCGATGATGTTTTTTCTGGAAATCATCGGGCTGGTGACCCGGTGCTTCGCGCTTTCCATCCGGCTTTTCGCCAACATGATTGCCGGCCATATCGTCATCCTGGCGTTTTTCGGCCTCATCTTTATTTTTGGCACGCTTTGGATTGCGCCCGCCTCGATCGCGGCCGCGGTCGGGCTGGGGTTGCTTGAGATTTTTGTAGTGCTCCTTCA
>Ga0207025_1065_pt1 | contig 16911 bp, 16 predicted proteins | sample Alteio_BWMinCont_45_FD_153261 | JGI IMG/M metagenome (GOLD analysis project Ga0207025, IMG submission 153261) | Enriched cells from forest soil in Barre Woods Harvard Forest LTER site, Petersham, Massachusetts, United States -... | ecosystem: Environmental > Terrestrial > Soil > Temperate forest >... | reverse complement strand
CCCACGTGGGCTTAGCCAGGAAGAGATAAACCGTGACAATGGTAAAAATCACAAGAAAAATGGCGAAGGTGAATGCGACTGCGGTCGAACCTGTCTCTCCACTTCGTCTCTTCATTTTCCTCCGCTCCGGACGATTCGAAGCTCAGTGTGCGCGTGACTCAGTTGCAAGTTCGTCTATTGCTCGCCAACCAAAGAGAGACATCATATACATCCGCTCTGGATTTTCAAGTTTTTCGGCTCAAGGGCGCCGACGGAAGTCATAGACGCGACTCCGGCAGAACCAATCCGTGCCCGGCCAGACGAGCGTTTTGGGTGCGGCGTACAGGCGTACAGATCGACGAAGCCGATATTAAAGGCTTCGCCTTATGCAAAACGTCTTGCGCTTTAAAACCCAACTGTCTATTGTTCGTGAAGCGTGCAGGTTAGCGAGGGTTCGGAGACGGTGGGTCTTTCCTGCTTGCGGACGCTTCGCGACGATGCGGAGCCACCTCGTAGTCGAGGGTTTGCACATGCCAGCCAAGATACTAGTCGCCGATGATCATGAAGTCGTACGTCAAGGGATACGTACGATTTTGCAAGCGCGTCCAGACTGGGAGATTTGCGCCGAAGCGGGAAATGGGGAGGAAGCAATACGGCTCGTCCGGCAGCTTCGTCCCGACGTCGTTATCATGGATATTACTATGCCCGTGATGAGCGGACTGGAAGCGGCTCGGGAACTCGCTAAGCTTCAGCTTCCGTCCCGCGTCTTGATCTTCACCATGCACGAATCCAAGAGCTTGGATTCCTCCGTGCGAAAAGCCGGTGCCCATGGCTATGTCGTTAAGTCGCGCGCCGCGCGCGATCTGATCGAAGCTCTTGAACGGCTCCTCGGCGGCGGAACGTTCTTTGACAATGCCTCGACGTCGGCTGAGAAGAGCGACGACAAGCCCGATCCGAGCATTCTGCTTCGCCAGGCCCTTAGCCTTATCTGACTCTCACCGGAGTCGAATTCCTGACTAAACTTGCATTCTGGCAGTAGTTCACAGGGCTTCGTGCGAGCGACCCGCAGATCTAAACCCTCTAAGGTGAAGCCCCTATAGGAATTAAGTCATTCTTGTGAGATACATGAGGCCCTTACTATGCCTTGCCGATTACTATTGGCCGACGATCACGAGATTGTTCGCAGGAACCTCCGTGAGATCATCGAGTCCAGAACCGATTGCATCATCGTCGGTGAAGCAATCGACGGTTTGCAGGCTGTGCAATTGGTTCGAGAACTTGCACCCGACGTGGCCGTCGTCGATATCAGCATGCCCCAACTGAATGGATTGGACGCCGCCCGCCAGATGCGAATGGCTAGCCCGCGAACTAAGATATTGATTCTGACCATGCATGATGCCGGCCCTCTGATTGCCAAGATTCTAGAGACTGGCGTGGATGGGTACGTATTGAAATCAGAGGCCCCTAAAAGATTGCCCCTGGCAATTGACTCACTGCTGCATAATCGGACTTTTTTCGATGCTGGCTCCGAGCGGTTTCCTCACGGAAGTACGGCCTAACCCTCTTAAACTGCTACCGGCCCTCTGCGGCGTCGTTCAGAGCGCCGTTTAGCTTTTACGGGCACGCTGCTGGCGGCTTGAATGGCTGGCAATCCCTTGGATTTGCCGTTTGGACGCGGATTCAGTGCTTGAGCTATCGGGCGCAGTAAGCTTTCTCGCGCGAAAGGCTTCTGCACGTAGAAGCACGCTTCCTCAAACTCCCCGTTCTTGCCTGCGAACTCCTGATAACCGGACATGTACACGGTCTTGATATCGGGATAGAGACGCTTCAGTTCTCCAGCAAGTTCCGGCCCACGCATATGAGCCATGACCATATCCGTCAAAAGCAAATCAATCGCTTTGCCCCAGCGCTTGGCTGCCTCTAGAGCCTCCCTCCCGCTCTTCGCGGCGAGGACGGTGTAACCGGCCGACTTCAGGAAGCCCGAGGCCAACTCTCTTACCGCATCTTCGTCCTCGGCGATGAGCACGGTTTCATTCCTGCCGGCAGCCAGGAGCAGCGCTCGTGGCGCGGCAACCGATTCGACGGCGCTGTCAACGCGGGGCAGGTAAACTTCAAACCGGGTTCCCTCCCCGGGCGCCGAATCTACCCAAATCCACCCGCCGCTCTGCTTGATCACGCCGTAGACAGTTGCCAAGCCCAAACCGGTGCCCTTACCTAATTCTTTTGTGGTGAAGAAAGGCTCAAAGATGTGCGCCTTTGTTTGCGCATCCATGCCGCAGCCCGTATCAGTCACCGCCAGCATTACGTAAGACCCAGGCGGCACCACCGGACGATTTTTCGCAAATCTTTCGTCCACGATGACATTTTGAGTTTCAATCGTGAGGGTGCCCCCGTTGGGCATGGCATCGCCGGCATTCACGGTGAAGTTCATGATCACTTGTTCCAATTGCCCGGGATCAGCCTTGACCCTGCCCAGCGAGCCGTCCGGGCGGAAGCTGAAAAGGATGTCCTCGCGCATGAGGCGCGTGAGCATTTTGGCCATATCGGAGACCAGCGCGTTTAAGTCTAAGACCTTCGGTTGCAGGATTTGCATTCGACAGAAGGCCAGCAGTTGCCGCGTGAGCGAAGCGGCGCGGTCGGCAGCCTGCTCGATCTGGCGGCCCCCCGAATAGAGTGCGTCGCTCGGCTGCAATTTCTCGAGCATAAGACTGCTGTGGCCTTTGATTACCGTGAGCAGGTTATTGAAATCGTGCGCCACGCCGCCGGCCAGCCTTCCGATCGCTTCCATCTTCTGCGATTGCCTCAGATGGTCTTCGAGCTTTTGCCTTTGAGCTTCATTTGTTTGTAATGTTGCCCGCATTCGATCAAAGGCACGGGTAAGCTGGGCCACCTCATCGCGCCCACGAGTCTGCAGCCGGTAATCAAAGTCACCCTTCTCGAGCGCGCCTACACCACCCAGCAGACTCCCCAGCGGACGCGTGAACCTGTCGCAAACGGCGAACACCAGCGCGCCTCCGGCGAAAACCGCGAGCAGCCCGAGCCCCAGAAGCAAATGATTCAAGCGGTTCAATGAAGCCATGGCTTCATGATCGGACTTCAAAACAATAAGACTTACCGCCGGACTGACACCTGGTGTCAGCGTAATTAGCCGGCCCCAGTATCGCTCATCGTCAAATTGGACCTGTTTCAGCGCGGCTTGATCGCGAAGTTGATCCGCAAGTTCTGCCTGTTTGAGAGCGGGGATGGTCCCGACCACGATATCGCCGCCATAGCGCAAAGCCACCTGAGTTGATGAAATCCTTCCGAGGTCGGTTAACTCCTGCGGATCAATCCCCCGCCCTGCGATCACCATGCCCAAAAGGGCCTTGTTTGCCGGAGGATCGCTATAGAAAGGCTGGATAGCGATCTGGTAAAGCCGCGTGCCGCTGTACCACCATCCACTGACGCCGCCCCCTCGACGGGACCGGCGTAACATGTCTTCTGCCTCGGGAAGTGGAAATTCCCCCGCCGTTGTATGCAGGGCTAGAATTTGTCCCTTCTGGTCCGCCAGCGCCAACAGATCGCAATCGGGGGACTGCCAAGGGTCCTCGCCCGCGTCGTGGATCGTGGTGGCATCGCCGTTCCTCATGGACGCGACCGTTGCCAAAAGGTCGGCTTTATGGCTGAGGGCAATCTGGTGTTGTTGCTGCATCACCTGGAAGGTGAGTGTGGCGTTCCGAGCTTCGTCCTCTACCTGGCGCTCCACCTGTAAAGCGGCGCTCCGGCGAACCACAAGTAAGGTGGCGCAAGTGAGCCCCGCGATTACCAGGACCAGCGAGAAGAGAAGCTTGGTACGGAGCTTCAGGATGCCAGCCTTTCCGGGCTAAGGGTGCCCCAAGACTAAGCAAAAGCGAGACTTATTAAAAACCACCCTAATTTTTCGGTCGACTATAGCAGTTGTATCGAAGCGGTACAATGGAACGTCCGTACTCGGTTGTGTTTAGTGGTGTACTACCCTATCGATGCCGGCGACTGCCCTATCTGAATCGGGAACCTTGCATCCAATCTGGTGAGGACTTCTTCCATGAGCCGCAACAACCTTCTGGCAGTTTTATTTCTCTCGATTTTCGCTCTTAGCGGCTGTGCCGTTCGCGCCGACTATCGGGTTCACGATCCCTATTACGGCGATTATCACGTCTGGAACAATGACGAGATCGTTTTCTACAATCGCTGGCGGGCAGAAACGCACAGGCCCGATGTTGACTATCGACATCTGCGCCGCGACGATCAAAGGGAGTATTGGCGCTGGCGCCATGACCGTCACTAGGCCCCGGTTCCCTCCCAAGCCTGGGCCGTCAACCTTCGGTCCGTCAAGTGTGGTTCGGTTCGTGGGCCTTGGCGCGCTTACGAATCCGCCACACCAGGACCGAAACGGCCACCCAGATCAATGACGCCGCTAAGCACCAACCATGCTGGATGTGCCGCCAGCGTCTTCGAGACCGTGAAAGCAAAGGCGAGTAAACCTATGCTTCCCATCGCGGCGCCTGCCGCGTCAACACCCGCTGCATCCATACCGCGCAATTCGCCATGAAGACCCAAGCGTCGTTTTCTTTCGAGTTCGTGCTTCTCGACGAGCGTGGCGCTGGCGGGGAAGATTGCTGGAAACGCGAGGAATAAGCCGCCGATACCAGGCCCGAACTCTTTCCCGATAATCCCCACCGTTGCGGTTATCGCTCCGCCTGCCACAAAACGTATGGCGTACTGCCGCCACGTCGTTTGGCGCGGTCCGGAAAGGTCTATGGTAATTTTCGTCACGTCCTTGCCAGCCAGAGGAACCAAAGCCCAACGGCCGCCGCGATCCATACGACCAGGGAAACAGCGGTCGCCGCCAAGGCTCGGAATCTATGCCGCATCATCAGCCCACTCACCATGCAAGCGTATATGAAGAAAGCCACAGCCCCGGCCATCATGGAACGGGCTTCAATCGCGGCATAGACTCGGCCTTGCCGCAAAATTGCAAGGCCCAGCGTGGCCAGTGCGACCGAAGGCGCCGCCCCGAATAAACCCGCGAAACTCTGTGGTTTGAACAAATCGCCGAGGCAGGCAAAAGCCGAAACCAACGCGCCCCCAACAAGGAATCGAAAAATCAGTTCGGACATGACTGAAACCGAAAGCTTCTATTCCAGCTCGTTCCTGCTCACTTTAACACCCCAAAATTGCCTCGCGGTTTGCTGGCTCTCAAGCTTGAGCTCCGAGCATCGGTCCACGGATGTGCACATCTGGTGAGATGTTCAAGAGTTCGTTCGAGGCGTGAGTTTATGCGGGAAGGAAGATCCAGATTCTAAAAGAAAAAAGGGGAGGAGTTGGACTCCTCCCCTTTTGCCCTTGCGACCCGGAGAAATTTATCCGATTGGCGTGCTGCCTACGGTTGCACCAGCGCCCGTGACATTCGCGCGGATCACGCCGGATTGGTCGCTGAAGAACATGCGCTGTCCGGTCTGTCCGACGGCAATAGGTGTCGCGGTAATTGTGTAAGTCTGATTGCTGTTAGCTGGTGCATAGGCGAAGTTGTAGCCGCTCTTCTGGCCAGCGGACAAAACAGAGTCAATCAAGTCTGCCGACGTTGAGCTGGCCGTGCCGTTAGCGGCGATCGGACCAAGATTCGTAAGCGCCGTCGGGAAGGTGCCGTAGCTCGTAGAGTAGGCCACGCACGCCGTATTTATGGTTCGCAGTGAGCCAACCGCGGAAGCCTCATTGGCGGCCATCTTCGCGCGCAAGAGGTTCGGGATGGCGATCGCGGCAATAATCAGAATGATCGCAACAACGATCAAGAGCTCGATGAGCGAGAAACCTTTTTGTTTATTACGCATTTGAACTTATCCTCCGCTAAGGCGCCAGTTCAGCTAGGATCGCCTTGCCTGTCCCACTACTAAGTGCATGGAGACGACCATAACGCCTGAGAGGCGGTGATTCTTGGGGCACATTTCCGATAACCACTTAAGAATGAGTACCGTACCAGGCGCGATAGTGATGTTAGCGCGCAAGTTGCTCTAAGCTTCCATGCGAAGGAATGACATTTTATGACAGCGTTAACCTCCGCCAGGTGACATAGAATGGCGCTCCCCGATAGGGATTACCATCAGTTCTGGGCTCATTGCACTCGTAATAATATTCGTAATGACAATGGATACCTCTGATCAAGGTCAGACAACGGCCTCAGAACCCATGAAACGGCTGATCGTGAATGCAGACGACTTCGGCCTCGCCGAGAGCGTGAATCGCGGGATCCTCGTCGCCCATCGCGATGGCATATTGACCAGCGCATCATTGCTCGCCACCGGCCCGGCCTTTGCTCAGGCTATTGCTTCCGCCACACCGTTTCCTGAACTCTCGGTCGGCGTGCACCTTAACATCAGCGAAGGTACGCCCGTCTCTCCAGCCGCTCGTATCGCTAGTTTAGTGGACGATCGAGGAGATCTTCACCTGACCCCCTTCCGGCTGATGCAGGCTCTTCTTCGGCGTCAAGTGCGGACTGCGGAGATTCACTCGGAATTTCGCGCGCAGGTAATCAAAGTCTTGGACGCCGGTGTCGTGCCCACGCACTTGGATGGTCATCTGCACGTGCACGTCCTGCCGCAGATTTCTCCGATCGTGATCGCGGTGGCGCGCGAGTTCTGTATCCACAGTGTTCGGTGTCCGGCCGAAGATCTAAAGACCACCTTGCCTTTGCTTTGGAAAGTTGCGGGCGCCAGGTCAGCCGTGCTCAAGCGATCCGCCGTCGCTTATGCAGTGAGTTCGTTCGCGCGGCCGTTCAGGGAGCAATTGCGCCGCTCGGGATTGGCCTGCTCTGACGCATTTTATGGCCTTGCTCAGACCGGATTCCTGAACACCGAAATGTTGAGCGCTCTTCTGGCACATATACCAAACGGCGTCACTGAATTGATGTGCCATCCAGGGTATTTCAGTGCGGAAGTTGATGCGGTCGGCGGAGAGCTCACCCAAGAACGTGAACACGAAGTGCTTGCCTTGACCGCACCCGAGGTCCACAGAATCGTGACGCGGCTCGGAATTCGCCTAATTAATTTTCGTGATTTGCGAGAGAACCTTGCGGATTCGTTCCCGGCTCGCGGCGGCCCTTCATAGGAGTCAGTGCTGGATCGAGTTCGTCCGGCCGCGTCCTTGCACTTCGCAACTCCCGTCCGGCCGTAAGACGGATTCTCAGAAGATCGATCACCATGCGCGGCGACTGGAGCAGGATCGCATGCCGGGTGGGACGCCGCTCCACTACGTCAAAGTCGACCTCTTTGACCGCTAGCTTGTTCTTCCATGCGGCGAACAGGAATTCGACGTCAAATGAAAATCCATTCGACCGAAGTCCCTCGACGATCGGCAAAAGCGGTTCCCGCAAGAAGGCCTTGAAGCCGCACTGGGTGTCGCGCACCGGCAATCTCAGGATCGCGCGTACCATCGCTCTGTAGATCGCGCTGGCGATGAAGCGCGTTCGGCTGGGAGCGGCACTCATCGGAGCGGGCCGGCGCGATGCGATCGCGACCGCCGCTCCTTGGCGCAGCGCCTCCAGCAGCCGTGAAATGTCCTCGGGACGCCCGGGCAAATCGGCGTCCGACACGAACACACACTCTGCGCGGCTGGCTAATACGCCCCTGCGAATACTCGCGCCCTTGCCGACATTCACGGGGTTGCGCAGCACACGGAGACATTCAAACGCTCGCGTCCATTCTTGCAGCACCGCCGAGGTCTTATCGGTCGAGCCGTCGTCTACTATGATCACTTCGGCAGCAAACGATTGCTCACTCAAAAATGTGCGAAGGCAATCGAGCGTCACAGGTAAAATCTTGGCCTCGTTATGCGCGGGTATAACGATCGATAGGTACAGACTCATGTAGTCCCACGCGCGACGCGAATTCGTCAGAGGCGAAGATTGATCCGGTTTCAGACTTCGCACTCTTCAGAGACCTGGTGCGTCCGCGAATCCCACTGGCTCCGTTGAGATCATCTTCCACATGCACATCCCCGAAGTCAAGCAAACCTTGGGTAATTCTGTGATGTTCAGCATTACCCGCCGCTAAACGTTGATGCCCCTGCCAAGCGCGAGATCGGTAGCAATCAATGCCGGTACGCTGGCAATAATAAGTCTCTTTGAACGCCCAGTCTCAAGACTGCCTGCTGCGTTTCCCTAAAGCACAACCTCCGCTGCCGGAGAAGGCTAGGCAGACTGCCGCGGGTAAATCGGCTTGGTACGCATGCAGCTCGTTTAATTGTTGGCATCTCTTAGTACGTTCGTACCACGTAGATTTTCCGCCCTCAGCGCAACTCTATTTGAGTTCCCGTGTTTTGTGTGGTGACTGGGCGATGCAGTCCTGACGCCCAAATCGGTTCTGTCCCGAATCCGGGACCTTTACTGCACAGAATAAACTCGAGACTGCGTCACCCGGCAGTCTCCGCAAGGAGAATTCTTATGAATTCCAAGGCTACCCGTGTGCTCGTAAGTTTCCTGGCGGCACTTCCGCTTTTGCTGTTGGGATGCAGCGGAAATTCCAATACCACTTCCAGCTCCAATCCACCTTCGGGAGGCTCAACGGGCCAAATGTCTATGCTGGTCAGCGATGACCCGATAAATGATTGGGCCGAAATCGGCGTCAAGGTGTTGAGTATTTCGCTAAAGCCTCAGGGGGGTGGAGCCCCAGTCGTTGTCTACAATCCCAATCCGGCTGCCATGATCAATCTCGTCGAACTTGATCAGCTTGCCGATATTCTGGATAGCGTAAGCGTGCCGGCCGGCACCTACACGGGCGCCACGGTCACGCTCAGCGCGAATCCCGGAGATGTGGCCCTGACCGCCTCTACGGATCCGGATACCGGATTCGCCGGCACGCCCGGAGAAATCGTTCCTTCGAGCCAGATTCAGATTCTGGGAGCCACCGGAAGCGCCGGCAGCCTCACGGTGCCATTGAATGTGAACTTCGCTTCTCCCGTGACAGTAGTCGCCAATCAGAGTGGAGGCGTCGATTTCGAGTTTGACCTCTCGAACCCGGCCTTCATCGTCGCCCACGCTCCGCTGGGCGGGGGCCAAACAATTTGGGCTGTGGATTTCACGCCTGCTTTGCGTCATCACCCGATCTTTGACATTACCCGGCTCGTCCTGCGCCATCTCTACGGCAGCTTCGTATCTGTAAATTCCACTAGCGGCACGGATACCTCGATCACGATTACCAGGGTTTTCCCGGCCGAGCCTCCGACCAATCCCGAAACTTCGATACCGTCATCTCGAAATCTCACCATCCTGGCGGACGCCGCGAACGGAACTCTCTTCTACGACATGGACGCTCATACCCAGAGCACGATCATGAACTTCAACGGCGTGGCCAGCGGCCTCGCCGGCAAGTTCCTTCGCGTTGCCGCGCGTTATCAGTCGGACGGCAGCCTCGTCGCCGTGCGTATTTGGGTCAGCAGCTCCTTCAATACCGTCTGGCTCAACCCCGAAGGGCACGTATTGCACGTAACGAGCTCCAGCCTGGTCCTGGACAATGAAGATGGCGTGCCCGTTACGGTTAACGTTGATAGCAACACGCAATTCTTCTTCCGCACGCCCGCAAATCCGTCAGCCGATGCCAAGCCTTTTTGCACGGGCACGACCTGCCTGAGCGATCTGGTGCGCGGCTTCAAAGTCCATATAACCGTCAACGATCCCTTGTCCGTTCCGCTCGACGCCCAAACGGTGGATATCGAGATCGCCCGGTTCGGCGGCAACATCTCTTCGCCCGGCCAGGCCAGCTTTGTCTACAAGCGCGATTTCGTGGGTACCGCCGACGATTACACGAAGACCATGTTTTACATCATGAACACGACGCCTAACGGCAACGATCCGCTGACCGGCGCCGCCATCAAGGGGTTCAAGTGGTGGAACTTCGCCTTTCCGACGCTCCTGGATAGCATCGTTACCAGCGCCAATCCAATCGCCGACTTCGTCTCGGCAACGGGAGGTTCGGCTAACTTCGGTGGAACCGTAGGCGCGATGCCGGTCGTCGGCACGAGCTATGCGATCTGGAACGATGGGGCGAATCCGGCAGGTTGGGCCGCACCTTGGACCGTGCTGGCGCCGACCCCGGCGCCCTTGGCCAAGGTTGCTACCCAGTGGGTCACCAACGGCACTTCCACTGGCGGTGCTTTCACGATCACCGTCACGGGTGGCTCGAATCCGGTTACAGTTAACGCCAGCGCCGTATCCGGCTCGGCCACGCTCGTCTACCAGGTTGACCGCTCTAACGGAATCATCACCATCAGCCCGGTGGATCTGACCTCGCAGTCCGGGTTGAACACCGTTAAAACAAATCTGACTGTAGGCACGCCCGTGAAGGTGTTTGGCGTGCCTCAGGCGGACGCCAGCATCAAGGCCTACGTGTTCTTCTACTACACCGGCACAATGCCGACGTCGTAGAAAACGCTCCTTGGCCGTAGGCAGTGTTCGTGCGAATCGGGCCGCCGGCGTCGCAACGCTTGCGGCCCGATTCGTTTTGCTCCACACAATGCAGCGATCTTGGTGAGAATCCCGGAGCTTTCCAAAAGTGGTAACATCGCGCCAAGCTATGACCCAAAGCCGTCTCTTTTTCCTGACATTGTCTCTGTGGCTTTTCCCGTTGGCAACACTCGCCTGGCCACAATCGCAAGCCGCACAGGCGCCGATCGTGCTGCATGCCGCGCGCTTGCTGGATATTGAGACGGGAAGGATGCTGGCTCCAGGCGAAGTGCTTGTCCAAGGCGAGCGCATCGTCGAGGCCGGTTCTGCAGTCGCTCATCCTGCGGGCGCGCGGATCGTTGATCTTGGCGACACAACGCTATTGCCGGGCTTGATCGATGCGCACGTGCACTTATTTCTTCATCCGGGCGCCGAGGACTTGCAAACCGTGCAAGAGTCCGTGCCGCAACGAACCATTCTGGCCACTCTCGCGGCGCGCGCTGATCTTATGGCCGGATTCACGGCTGAGCGCGATATGGGCACTGAAGGCGCGGGACCGGCAGACACTGCCGTCCGAAATGCGATCGATCAGGGCCTTATCCCCGGCCCGCGCCTGCGCATCAGCGGAAACGCAATCTCCATCCTTGGCGGACATGAAGACGCTCTTGGTTACAACCCCGAGCAGCGCGTGCTCCCCAACGCCACTCTCGCCAATAATCCCGCCGAATTAGTGAGCGTGATCCGCGAACAGATCAAGCAGGGCGCTGATTTTATAAAGATCTATCAAACCGGCGAGGATTCTCTTCGCAATGGCCAATTTTCCACGCCATATCAGTACACCCAAGCTGAACTTAGCGCCGCCGTCGCCGAAGCTGCGCGCGTTGGCAAGCGGGTTGCTGTCCACGCTACCGGCGAGCCGGGCGCCCTCTATGCCGTTCAAGCTGGCGTCGCTTCTGTCGATCATGCTTACCAACTCAGCGACGAAACCATGCGGCTGATGCGCGAAAAGCAAATCCCTGCGGTGCCGACCTTCACAATTTCCGAGTACTTTGCGGAGCATCCATCTTCGTCGGAAGAGGTCACTTGGGGCCAGATGCTCGACTTGCATGCTCGGGAGTTTCGCAAGCAGCTTGCAGCCGGCGTGCCCATGGCCGTCGGTTCTGATGTGGGTCCTTTTCCACACGGCACACAGGCTCGAGAGTTCGTGCTCATGGTGAAGTACGGGATGACGCCGCTCGCTGCCTTACAAGCCGATATGATCAACGGCGCGAAGTTGCTCGGCTGGCAGGGGCAGATCGGCACGCTAAAACCGGGCTACCTGGCCGATGTGGTCGCTGTCCCTGGGAATCCGCTGCAAGATATTACTGTCTTGCAGAAAGTGACCTTCGTGATGAAAGGCGGGATCGTCTACCGGAAGTAATCTTGCCTGACCATCCTGCCTGGCACCCTGTTTAGGAGTTTACTCAGTCCATTCGGTCGGATAGCGTTCGTCTGCTTCTTCACTCTCTGCTCTCGCAAATAACGACTGTCCTAAGAAGGATTTGGGCCTGTCACAGCCGCGTTGTATCCAACACATTAATGCCCCTTCGAGCGTCGTTCGACGAAAGAGTACTAAAAGAGTACTGACGGTCCATTCTCGCCAACAGAAGAAGCTCGTACAAAGTTGATTCTACGAGATAGGAGAAGCGATGCCCAAGATCCTGGTAGTCGAAGACAATGAGGTAAGCCGGGACATGCTGCGCAAACGACTGGAGCGACGCGGCTACGCCGTTGTGATCGCTCCGGACGGCGAACAAGGATACTCGCTCGCGGGTTCCGAGAGCCCCGATCTCATTCTGATGGATATCAGCCTGCCGGCGATGGACGGCTGGGAAGTTACCCAACTCCTGAAGGCGCATGATGCCACGCGGCATATTCCCATCATCGCTTTGACCGCGCATGCCTTAGTGAGCGATCGAGCGAAAGCCTCTGAAGCGGGCTGCAATGACTATGACACCAAGCCCGTTGAATTTGGACGGCTTTGCCAAAAGATCGAGAGCCTTTTAGCCGAGAAGAGACCAGCATAAACCGGAAGCACTCTGCCTATGTTTCGTTAAAAAATATGCCAGCCCACAAGATGCATTGCGGGACGCTTCAGGCCAAGCTCGACCTTGCCGAGCAAGTTCTCGATTATTCCAACAGAAATCTCCAACTCACCATGGAGATTTTGGTAGGCACGGCGAAGGATATCGAACCCTTCTTGCATGAGCAGAATGAAAACGCCGCTGCAATTTCGATTCTCATTGAGAAGATCCGAGAACAAGTTGAGTCGGAGAAGGAACGAGAACTGCTCGATGCCGCGAGCGCACAATTGGCCCGCGCGCGCGGCTATACATCGCTCCAGCCGCTGACGGACGGGCAAGGACGCTTCGACGCAGCGACGGCCACGGCCAACTTGATCCTTCCGCTTCTGCTGGATAACAACGCCTGGAAAGCTTTTATTCATTTTCTACGCGTCCAGGCGGAGCCTTCCACACCGGCTGACCATTCCCATCGAGAATTGACCGCTCGCACCCGACAGCTTGTCCGTGCGCATCAGGAGATGAAAAGCGCGGTTGCCGAACGCAAGCGCATCGCCGAGAGGCTCTCGCAGTTGGCGTCGATTATCGAGCTTTCCAGCGATGCGATTGTGATCTTCACACTCGATGGCACAATCGTAAGTTGGAATGCGGGCGCGGAGAGTGTCTATGGCTACTCCGCCAGCGAAGTGCTCGGCAGTCCGAGAAGTGTCCTTTTGCCGCGTGACAGACCGGATGACTTGCCCGCCCTTGCGCATATGGACGGTCTCGTACCGTTGAATCCTCTCGCCCCGTTTTAACGTTCCCACGATTGCGGGCAACGCATCGACGTCTCCATGACGATGTCTCCGGTTAAGGATGCGAGTGATGAGATCCTGGGTGCCGCGGCGATTGCGAGAGACATCAGCGATCGCAAGCTGCTGGAGAAACAACTTCGCCAGGCGCAGAGGATGGAAGCGATTGGCCAACTCTCTGGCGGGATTGCCCACGACTTTAATAATTTGCTCACCGTAATCAACGGCTCCTGTGAACTCCTCGAACCGGAGTTGCCCCAGAAGGCCAGTCTTCGCAGGCATTGCGAGCAGATCAGAAAAGCGGGGGAAAGGGCTGCTTCCCTCACTCGGCAACTATTGGCCTTTAGCCGGCAGCAGGTATTGGAGCCTAGAGTTCTGGCCCTCAACACAGTCATTTTGGATGTTGAAAAGATGCTCAACCGGGTCATTGGCGAGGACATTGAGTTAAGAACTTCATTGGACCCCAGTTTAGGATCTGTGAAGGCAGATCGAAGCCAAATCGAGCAAGTCATAATGAACCTGGCCGTGAACGCCCGAGACGCCATGCCCAATGGAGGCCGACTGACCATACAGACGGCCAATGTCATCGTGGATAAAGCCTTCGCCCGGCGGCACCAGCCTCAGCAGCCGGGTCCATACGTGCGGTTATCTGTTCGCGACACCGGTATCGGGATGGATGCCGAGACTCAGGCCCGCATCTTTGAGCCTTTTTTCACCACAAAGGAAGTGGGCAAAGGCACCGGGTTGGGCCTTTCGACCGTTTACGGAGCCATTCGGCAGAGCGGCGGACACATCTGGGTCTATAGCGAGCTTGGGCAGGGCACAAGTTTTGAAGTTTACTTGCCTATCGTCCCAGAACGGGTTCTGGACGAAAAGCCAAGCGGTAGCGCAGATACTCCTTCAAACGGTACAGAAACCATCCTGCTGGTTGAGGACGAGGAAGGGGTTCGAGAATTGACACGTGATTTGCTCGCCGGCAGCGGATATGTGGTGCTTGAAGCTGAGTCACCCGAAAAAGCCCTCCAAACCGCCAGCCATTATCCTAACCCAATCCATTTGCTTCTGACCGATGTGATCATGCCCGGCATGAACGGACCTAAGCTGGCGCAGAGGCTCGCTATGATCAGGCCCGAAATGAAAGTTGTGTACATGTCCGGCTATACCGGATTCCGGCAACCGCAATTGCCCGATTCGCAGGCCATCCTACTCCCCAAACCCTTTACGCGGGAGGCGCTGCTTCGCAAGCTTCGTGACGCACTCACCTTGGATGTGGAATCGAAACCGAAATAGGCAGATCGCTTTCACCGCCGAGAATGACTCTGCGGCAAGAGTTGCATGAACTTCTTTTGCCCATCTATAATGACGCCACCTGAATGTTTTATGCGGTCGTGGCGGAACTGGCAGACGCACCAGCTTGAGGGGCTGGCGGTAGCAATACCGTGGTGGTTCGAATCCACTCGACCGCACCATTTCCCATCACTAGGTAAACCCACAGCTAGGTACATCCACGCAAACGCACGGGCAGAAAAACAAGTTCGAGGCTAGAACCCAAGCAGCAAAAACTGTGATAGGTGGTGGCCCGACTTACTTCGCGGGCGCGGGTGTCGGCGCCGCAGGAGGAGGCGCGGCCGGTTGGGCCGGCGGCTGCTGCCCCGGTGCTACCGGCGCCGGAGCTGCTGATTTCGGCGCGGGCTTCGAGAATTGCTCCAGGATGGAGCGCCCCGCGCCGCCGCTCGTCGTCCGCACGTGCACAGCCAAAGCCATGGAGGTAAACATAAACATAACCGCGCACCACGTCGTAGCTCTCGACAGGAACGTAGCAGCGCCGCGCGGGCCAAACGCTGTCTGGCTGCCTGAACCTCCGAATGCCCCGGCGATATCAGCCGCCTGTCCGCTCTGCAACAGGATTACTCCGATCAGCACCAGGCACACCGACACGTGCAGCAGCACCAGCACAATATAAAATCGCCAACCAAACCAGAGTAGCCCGGCGCCTATCAGAAATGACATCGCCCACTTAACTTCTTTTGGCATCAACTACTCCCCATCGAAAACGTCTAGAAATTTACAATCGCGGCAAACTGCCCCGCATCCAGGCTCGCGCCACCAACCAGTGCCCCGTCGATTTCCACTTGTGCCATCAACCCCTTTATATTTTCGGGTTTGACACTGCCGCCATAGAGGATTCGCAGGGAGGCGGCTTGATCCGCGGTGAATGAGGCCGCCGCCGTGTCGCGCAGGAACTTGTGCGCTCCGGCAGCCATTTCCGGCGTGGCCGTGCGGCCGGTACCGATGGCCCAAACCGGCTCGTAAGCCATGATGATACGTGAGAACTCCATGGGGGTCAACGCAGCGAGCGAGCCGCGAAATTGCCTGTCGAGCACTTTTTCTGTCTCGCCCGACTCGCGTTGCACGAGCGTCTCGCCCACGCAAAGAATGGGCGTAAGCCCGGCCGCCAGCGCCGCCTTCACCTTGCGATTGGCGCTTTCATCCGTCTCGCCAAAAAGCTGGCGGCGCTCGGAGTGTGCGATAATTACGGCGCGGCACCCCGCCTCCACGACCATCCGCGGCGATACTTCGCCGGTGAATGCCCCTTCATTGGCCCAATAAACGTCCTGCGCGGCAATTCCGATTGCTGAGCCCTTGACCGCCTCCACCGACGCAGCAAGCGCCGTAAACGGCGGCGCGACCACGATGTCGCAATGAGTGGTCGCGGCGACCAGGGGCTTGAACAAGGCGAAAAAATCGCGTGCTTCCCCCTGTGTCTTATACATCTTCCAGTTCCCGGCAATTACCGGCCTGCGGACGCGAGCCACTTAGGAAGCCCTCTCCGACAGCGCTTCTACGCCCGGCAGTTTCTTGCCGGCAAGAAATTCCAGCGAGGCGCCGCCGCCGGTGGAGATGTGCGACACCTTATCCGCGAGGCCTGCCTGCTGCACCGCTGCCACAGAATCGCCGCCGCCGACAATCGACGTCGCTCCGCCCGCTGTAGCAGCGGCGATGGCCTTCGCGATTTCCAGTGTTCCATGAGCAAACGCCGGCATCTCAAACACGCCCATCGGCCCATTCCAGACGATGGTTTTCGCGCCTGCGATTTCCGCGGAAAAACGGCGCACCGTCTCTGGACCGATATCCAGCCCCATCCAGCCATCCGGCGTCTCGGCCACGGCCACTGTGCGCGTCTGCGTGTCCGGCCGGAATTCCGCGCCCACCACATGATCGATGGGCAGAAGTAGGCGGAAATTTCGCTTGCGCGCATCGGCAAGCAGGCGCGACGCGAGCTCGATTTTGTCTGTTTCCACGATCGACTTCCCCACCGCCAAGCCCTGTGCCTTCAAGAATGTATACGCCATGCCGCCGCCGATCAGCATGGCGTCTGCAATCTTCATCAAATTCTCCACCACTTCAATCTTATCCGAGACCTTTGCTCCGCCCAGCGCGGCCACAAAGGGACGATCGGGCGCCGAGAGCGTCTTCCCCAGATAAGCCAATTCGCGCTCCATCAGCAGGCCCGCAGCGGATTGGCGGACAAATCGCGTGATTCCTACAACGGAAGCGTGCGCGCGATGCGCGGAGCCGAACGCATCGCAGACATATAGCCCGTCGCAAAGCGCCGCCAGTTGTCGCG
>Ga0207025_1064_pt1 | contig 17056 bp, 17 predicted proteins | sample Alteio_BWMinCont_45_FD_153261 | JGI IMG/M metagenome (GOLD analysis project Ga0207025, IMG submission 153261) | Enriched cells from forest soil in Barre Woods Harvard Forest LTER site, Petersham, Massachusetts, United States -... | ecosystem: Environmental > Terrestrial > Soil > Temperate forest >... | reverse complement strand
CTGAATCTCCCCACGCCACAAACTGGTCATTTTTGCCGCCATTGATCTGCATCTGGTTTTGATAAAACAGGTGGCATAAATCGCGCGTTACCAATCCTTCCGGTAACGGATTTCCATCGCCGTCACTTAATGCGAATGGTGCGTTGGGCAATCCGGTAATTTTGCTTTCATCAATCAGATACTTTTTACCGCCAATATTTTGCGCCTGCTGAATCAGACCACCCCATATTTTTGGTAATTCGGTGAAAGCCTGACCGTTTCTATCTTTTTGCATCGCATCTGCAGGACTGAGTTCGGCTAATGGCTTGCTTACGCCCGGAAAATTGGCAAATAAATTATTGAAGCTGCGATTTTCCAGATAAATCACTACTACTGTTTTGATATGATTTTTTAGCTTGCTGTCGAGTGAGCTCGTTTTTGTGCTTGTACTTGCATCTGCGGACAGCGGTACGTTACTCAGCAACCCGGCCGCTGCGCCTGCCTGCATTAATCGACGTCGAGCGGGATTTTCTAATAGTTCTTTTTTTTCATTCAATTCATCTTTTTGCATCGCGCACTCCTTTTTAAATGAAAAAAAATCCGCCGAAGCGGATTGAATAATTCTGACTACCCTAGTTTAGCTGCGTGTTCTCTGGTTGAATGAAACACCACTTGTGGCCAACGTTCCTGTGTCAGTTTCAAGTTGACGCCGGAGGACGCCAGATAAGCCAGATTACCTGCCGCGTCATGCGCCAAATTATGGCCTGCGCTGGAGTTCTGGAAATCATTCATGATTTTTTTATCGTCGCAACTTACCCATCGCGCGCTACTGATGCTGGTTCCTTCAAACACTGCATCCACTCCGTATTCATTGAGCAAGCGACTGGCCACCACTTCGAACTGCAATACTCCGACCGCGCCCAACACCAGGTCAGCATTATTGACAGGTTTAAAAACCTGCACAGCACCTTCTTCGCCAAGCTGTTGCAAACCTTTGTGGAGCTGTTTTATTTTGAGCGGATTGCGGATGCGGACAGCACGGAAAAAATCCGGAGCGAAATACGGTATGCCGGTGAACTGCAGTAATTCACCTTCTGAAAAACTATCGCCGATTTGCATATTGCCGTGATTCGGCAGACCGATAATATCACCGGCAAATGCTTCTTCAACCTGCTCACGGCTCGATGCCATAAACGTCACAACCGAAGAGACTTTGACTTCGCGATTCAACCGCAAATGCTTCAACTTCATACCGCGTTCAAAATGACCTGAACAAACCCGCAAGAAGGCGATACGATCACGATGCGCCGGGTCCATATTCGCCTGGATCTTAAACACGAAACCGGAAAATGGCGCTTCGGTTGGTTCGACGGAACGTACCGTCGCATCGCGCGAGCGCGGCGCCGGGGCCCATTCGATTAAGGCATTCAAAATTTCACGCACGCCAAAGTTATTGATTGCGGAGCCGAAAAATACCGGTGTTTGCGTGCCGGCCAAAAATGCATTCAGATCAAATGGATGAGAAGCGCCGTGCACTAATTCGACTTCCATTTTGAGCTGTTCGATTTCTAGCGGAAACATCGTCGCCAGACGTGGATTGGTTATGCCTTTTAATACTTCAAATTCCTGATCGGCACGATCGCTGCCCGGCGTGAACAGCATGATTTCATCACGCAAGATGTGATACACGCCGCGGAAATTTTTACCCATGCCTATAGGCCAGGTGACTGGCGCGCACTGGATTTTTAATACAGATTCGAGTTCGTCCAGTAATTCCAGCGGATCACGGGTTTCGCGATCCATTTTATTGACGAAGGTGATGATGGGCGTATTGCGCATCCGGCATACGTTCAGCAATTTGATGGTTTGTTCTTCCACACCTTTGGCTGCATCGATCACCATCAGGGCGGAATCGACTGCGGTTAATACGCGATAGGTGTCTTCAGAAAAGTCCTGGTGACCGGGTGTATCGAGCAAATTCACCACGTGGTCTTTATAGTCAAACTGCATCACCGAACTGGCGACCGAAATACCGCGCTGCTTTTCTATGTCCATCCAGTCCGAGGTGGCATGACGTCCACTTTTGCGGCCCTTCACTGTTCCCGCCAATTGAATCGCACCGGAAAACATCAACAGCTTTTCTGTGAGCGTCGTTTTACCGGCATCGGGGTGAGAAATAATGCCGAAGGTACGGCGGCGCGCGACTTCGCGCACGACTTCTTTATTGACAGAGGCCGGAGTGCTGGCTGGAGATGTGGTGGAAGTTTGGTCGGACACAATAAACGATCTGGGCAAAAGGTGAGCAGTCTACCGTTTTTATCTGGTAAGTGCTTGAGTTTAATCTGGTTTTTTGGCGGGTTCAGGCAGGAGGCAGGCATCGATAATTTGCAAATCATTATCTTTGGCGAAATCAATAACAAAATGGTATGCCAACGGTTCGATTTCGCGCAAAGAATGATCCACTACCACAGAACGCACGCCATTAATCAGGATAGGCCGGACAAACAATGAATAGTGCAAATGGCTTTGGCGTCCGCTGTCGGGACGAAAACACGACATCGCGCCGCTTAACCGTTCGGACCAGTCGCTGGGGCGAAATTGCTTGCCGTCGCTGGTTAGTCCCAGGATAAAGAATTCATTTTTTGCAGGTGGAGTTGTGTTATCGGCCATCATCGCCTTCACTACGGTAATACGAAGTCGGTATTATATCTTATAGAAGACTGATCAATTGAGCGGCCGCGACTATTTCAATACGATTTTCAGTATAGACAGCAATGCGACCGTCGCAAGGAATTACGTGATGTGTTTATGACAGCCAAACGGCCATGGAGAGAAGTAGAAGCAATAACATCCACAATAACAAAGCGCGCCATACCAAACCGACAGCGCTTTGCAAAGAGCGAATTGTGGCAGGTTCGCCAGGCATGATTTCTGGTTCTATCGCAACCGAATCAACGATTGCCGCATCGATCGGCAGCTCAACCGCATTTTCTTCCGGGCTGCCGAGACGTACGCCTAATGCACCACCACCGGAAGCAAGGATGATCCCTTCCGATTCATTTTTCCAGCGATGCGCAAAATTACGCCATGCATAAATGGCGTCTTCAAAATTTCCCACTACGGCGAACGCAATTGCGGTCAGACGTGAAGGAATCCAGTCGATCAGATAAAAAATCCGCGCAGCGTATTCGCCAAAAGCTTCATTCTTCATGTGATGCGGTTCGTTCCAGGCGCGTGACAAATGTTCTGCGACGCGATACATCACTGCGCACGCCGGGCCTACCGGCATCAGAAACCAGAAGAACACGCCGAATACACTGCGGTGAGTAGTGATTAATGATTTTTCAACCGCGATACGCGCAATCTCCGACACTTCTAAACCGGTGGTATCAGTGCGAGTCCATTCGGCTAATAAATTGCGCGCGGTTTCTTCGTCCCCTGAATGCAGCGCCAGCTGTATCGATGTGAAATAGTGGCTGTAATGACGAAATCCCAAGGTTAAATACACGATGATGATATTCCATGCCAATGCGGCGAAGATATTGAGCTTCATGCACAGCCAGTAGATCAGCGCAGTAGGTATCATCAGCATCAGTACAGTGATCCACCAGCCAAGCTGGCCGTGTTGCGGTTCGCCGGCATTGCACCATCCTTCAACTCGCATGGCTAACGCTTTAATCGCCATATAGATCGGATTATCAGCCCGCAATGGTCTCAATTGCTCAATCAACAAGGCGCAGAGTATGGAAAAGAATGTCATTGGATCATCTGGGTGATTAAAGTACTGCTCGACTTAGGGTGTGCGTAAGGAAATAAGTCGTCAAGATAACTTAGACTGCCGATTGATGCAACTACGGTGTGGTTACGTCGTTGAGTTTTACGCCCGCAAAAAATGAAACAGATTACGAAGCATGCCGGCGGTCGCGCCCCAGATAAAATAATCTTGATACGGCATCGCGTAAAAAAAACGCTTAACGATCTGGCCTTCTGCTGCGTTGATAGCGATGCTGCGTCGTTGATGCGCGCCGCCGTCCATTAAAAATGCTAATGGCACTTCAAAGACTTCATCAACCTCATTGGGATCTGAATGTAAAATCGGAATATCAGCAACAGCGCCGACCACCAGCGTCACACGGTAACCGGTGACGGTATGATAGTCAGGCAGCCTGCCGAGAATTTCTACATACGATTTATCTAATCCAATTTCTTCCTGGGTTTCGCGCAATGCAGTTTGAATCGCGTCTTCATCGTGAAGTTCTGCACGCCCGCCCGGAAAACTGATTTGACCTGCATGTTGCGAGAGATGCGCCGTTCTGCGAGTAAACAACAGATTAAGTCCGTGCTCGCGCTGCACCAGGGCGATTAACACCGATGCGTTTTTGAATTGTACTGTCGGAGATAATCGATGCTCATCAGTGAATTCTGATTGCCAGACCGGCGGCGTGATAAAGCGATTTCTGATCCAGTCCAAATTCAGACGAGCCGGATCGACAGCGGCCTCGCCTGCTATACCTTCGATTTCTGCGGATTGTGGATCAAAAATAATCATTGAATTCAACCAGGATGCGCCAAGTAAAAAAAGGGCACCGTCGGCGCCCTTTTTTTATCAACACTTTGCTTATTCAGCAGCAGTATCAGCTTTTGCTGCAGCGCCTTTACGGGCTGGCAATTTTTCTTTGATACGTGCAGATTTTCCTGAACGTTCACGCAAGTAGTACAACTTGGCGCGACGTACATCACCACGACGTTTTACTTCGATCGAAGCGATCAGTGGTGAGTACAATTGGAATGTACGCTCAACACCTTCACCGGACGAAATTTTACGCACGATAAAATTCGAATTCAAACCGCGATTGCGACGTGAAATAACTACGCCTTCGTAAGCCTGAGCACGTTTGCGCGTACCTTCAACTACGTTGACATAAACCACCACTGTATCGCCAGGTGCGAAATCAGGGATGCTTTTACCCAAACGGGCAATTTCTTCTTGCTCTAGTTGCTGGATCAGATCCATTTTTAACTCCTATAACCATCTTGCTGGTGCCGTGTTTGCATAGTATTTATGCTGGCCCGGTAGAGGATGGGATTAATCATGTAAGTCTAGACTTACTCTCGGTGCTACTACGTTGCTGCTTTTTTTAAACCAAACTGCTTAAAACTTTTTCATCCGATTTACTCAGCAATCCAGCTTTTCTTGCTTTGGTAATTAAATCAGGACGTTTGTAGAAGGTTGCTTTTAATGCCTGCTCGCGACGCCATTTTTCGATATCTGCATGGTTTCCGCCTAAAAGCACTGCCGGCACCGAAACTTCTTCATGCAATTCTGGCCGCGTATAGTGCGGGCAATCCAACAAACCATTTACAAAACTATCTTGTACTGCTGAATCTTCATCGTTCAACACACCGGGCAGTTGCCGGATCATGGCATCCATTAACGCCATGGCGGGTAACTCTCCACCGGATAATACGAAGTCCCCTAAACTGATTTCTTCATCAATACAGGCATCGATCAGACGTTGATCAACCGCTTCATATCGACCGCACAACAAGATCAATCCAGTATTTTTACCCAGATCAACGACTTTCTGATGCGTGAGCGGTTGTCCTTGCGGGGACAGATAAATCACTTTCGGTGTACTCAAACCCTGTTCTGTCTGACGTAACTTCGCAGCTGCTATCGCGTCTTGCAACGGCTTGACCATCATCACCATGCCAGGTCCGCCACCATACGGTCTGTCATCTACAGTGCGATGTTTGTCCACGGTAAAGTCACGCGGATTCAGGCAGTGCAGAGAACATTTTTCCTGTTCAAATGCACGTCTGGTTACGCCGGATTGGGTGAGTGCTGCAAACATCTCAGGAAAAAGCGTAATAACATCGAACTGCATCTTTTTCACCTTAATAGTCCAGTCCCCAATCGACTGTAATTTTTTTATTCTTTTGATCTACGTCAGGCACAAAATGCTCAACAAACGGGATCAGATATTCACGATCGGACGCTGGCTCCTGTGCTTGCTGATCTGGTGCGTTGACCGCAGTTTTTACGATCCGCAATATTGGATGCGCACCGTTATCAATCAGATCTGCTACCACGCCCAGGCTTTCGCCCTGCAGATTCTCTACCGCCAGACCGATTAAATCGAGCCAATAAAATTCATTATTGGACAGCGCCGGGAAGTGACTGCGCTGTATCTGTACAACATGGCCTTTCAGGCCTTCTGCTGCATCGCGTCCCACGATTCCCATAATCCTGGCAACTACGTCATCGCCATGGATTTTGGCTTCCAGTTTTTCTACATCATGCTCTGCCACACCGGCTGCCGTTTTGGACAACCACCAGGTTTTGGCATGCAACAACGCGCTTGCTTCAGCCGAATAGGGGTGAACCCTGACCCAGCCCTGCACACCATAAGCTCCGGTGATATGCCCGACCAATACCAAATCGGCCGGTATCTTCACAGTCTGCAACTCAGTTGACAACTTACGCTGCTGGTGTTTGTTTCGCTGCCATTGCAACTAAACGGGCTACTGCTGGTGACATTTGCGCGCCATTGTCTGTCCAATGTGTCAAACGATCTTGTGCAATACGCACAGTTTCAGCGGCACCAGACGCAACTGGATTATAAAAACCGATACGTTCAATAAAGCGACCATCGCGACGATTGCGTGAATCGGTAGCTACGATATTGAAAAACGGGCGCTTCTTAGCACCACCACGAGATAAACGGATAACGACCATAATAGTTCCAAAATAAAAGAGTGCAACGATGCACGAGTGCGAACGACAAAGACGGAAAGCCGGTGATTATAACGCACAATTATCCACGCAGCAAGAAACGTTCTGTCCACTTCGTGCTGTATCCAACTATCCGGCGCGTTTTTGAAAAAATTGCAATTAAAAATATCTGAATGGCAATAAATCAATTTCAAGAATTTAAATTCGGCAACATTCTGTACAATGAGCGCTTCACAAAAAGCAGGTATTTATGTCAAATCCGCACACTTCACACAAAAACAAAACGGCTGCTGCCTTTTTAGCTACGCTAGGCGGCGGGATAGGTCTGTATCGGTTTTATTTAGCAGGTCGACAAGATAAATGGGCCTGGCTGCATGTTGCGAGCCTGCCGCTATCTCTGTGTATTTATTTTTTCGCGCACAACCTCAACGCATTTGTTGCCTTTGCCCCGCTGTTCTTATCGGCTCTGGCTGGATTTCTTGCTTGCTTAGTGATTGGTACCACGTCCGATGAAAAGTGGGACGCGAAATTTAACGCCAACTCCGGACAACAGTCTCAATCTGGATGGCCTTTGGCGTTACTGCTGGTATTCACTTTGGCGCTGGGCGCCGGATCGCTAATTTTCGCGATTGCCCGCTCATTTGATTTATTCTTTACCGGTGGCGCTTACGGCTAATTAACTTAACTAAAAAAAACCATCGACGTATCGATGGTTTTTCGCAGCTAAACTGACTACCTGTTAATTTAGAATTGATGCTCCGCCAACGCCAAAGTACCGACGCTGCCTGACACGATACTGGTCTTCAATCCTGATGCCTGCACTAAATAATGTTCAGCAAAAAAACGCGCAGTGCCAATTTTGGCCTGATAGAAGGAGCTATCTGCATCCCCTTGCGATAACTTTTCAGCAGCCACTAAAGCAGCGCGACCCATTTGCCAGCCACCCAACACGATGCCTGCCAATTTCAAATACGGCACACTGCCTGCGAACACGGCTTTAATATCGGTTTTCATGTTAGCCGCTACGTAGGTGACCACTTCGTCCATGGCATTCGCGGCTTCTTTCAGTTGCAATGCAATGGCCTGCAAATCAGTCTGTTTGGATGCCGCCAATTGCTCAGCCGTCGCACGCACTTCAGCCAAAATTCCTTTGGCCGTAGCACCACCGTCACGCACAGTTTTTCTGCCAACCAGATCGTTAGCCTGAATCGCTGTCGTACCTTCATAAATCGTCAAAATGCGCGAGTCGCGATAATGTTGCGCCGCGCCGGTTTCTTCTATGAAGCCCATGCCGCCGTGAACCTGCACGCCAGTTGATGTCACATCCAGCGACATCTCAGTCGACCAACCTTTTACAATCGGCACCAAATATTCGTACTCAGCCTGATTCTGTTTGCGCACCTGTGCATCGCCATGGTGATGTGCCAGATCCAATTTCGCGGCAGCGACATAAGCCAACGCGCGCGCTGCTTCCACCTGCGAACGCATGGTCATCAACATTCGTTTTACATCGGGATGATGAATGATCGTTACAGGTCCGGCAGACCCGGCCAGATCGCGCGACTGCACGCGATCTTTCGCAAACGTGACTGCCTGTTGATAAGCGCGTTCAGCTACGCCTATGCCCTGCATACCCACGCCGAAACGCGCCGCGTTCATCATGATGAACATATATTCCAGGCCGCGATTTTCTTCGCCAATCAACATACCGATTGCGCCACCATTGTCACCAAATTGCAAAACTGCAGTTGGACTGGCTTTGATACCGAGCTTGTGTTCTATCGAAACGCAATGCACATCATTACGCGCACCCAGTGAACCATCTGCATTCACCATAAATTTTGGTACCAGAAATAACGAAATCCCTTTAACACCTTCTGGTGCATTCGGAGTACGGGCCAACACCAGATGAACGATATTTTCTGCCATATCGTGCTCACCGTAAGTGATGAATATTTTTGTACCAAATACGGCAAAAGTGCCGTCGTCACGCGGAACAGCGCGAGTTCTGACCATTGCCAGGTCTGAACCGGCTTGTGGCTCAGTCAAATTCATCGTGCCGGTCCATTTGCCGCCGATTAAATTCTCCAGATAGATAGCCTTCATTTCATCGCTACCCGCCGTCAGCAATGCTTCGATCGCACCATCAGACAAAAGCGGACATAACGCAAATGAGATCGATGCGGAATTCAACATTTCCAGACATGGTGTCGCAACGATTTTCGGCAAGCCTTGCCCACCAAATTCGGTGGGATGCTGCACGCCTTGCCATCCGGCTTCGGCAAACTGTTTGAACGCTTCTTTGAAACCTTTAGAGGTAATGACTTCGCCATCCTTCCAAAAACTGGGCGATTGGTCACCGGTCCAATTTAATGGTGCAATCACTTCGCCTGCAAATTTGGCATGCTCTTCCAATATCGCTTCGACGGTGTCGGGCGTGGCATCGTCACAATTTGGTAAGGCGTTGATCTGTTTAAGTCCGGCTAATTCGTTTAACACGAACAGCATGTCTTTTAATGGTGCGCTGTAACTCATGGTTTACTCCATAAAAAAACAGGAGGCAGTTTTCAACTAGCCGCCTGTTTCAGGTTTGAGTGATTTAGATTAGCCTAGCTCTTTAATCAATGCCGGCACTACTTCAAACAAATCACCGACGATGCCATAGTCGGCTACCGAGAAAATCGGTGCTTCAGGATCTTTGTTAATCGCAACGATAGTCTTGGAGTCTTTCATCCCGGCCAAATGTTGAATCGCCCCAGATATACCCACCGCGATATACAACGACGGCGCAACGATTTTACCGGTCTGACCAACCTGCCAGTCATTTGGCACGTAACCGGCATCAACAGCAGCGCGAGATGCACCCATCGCTGCGCCGAGTTTGTCTGCCAAAGGTTCAAGAATCTTGAAGTTATCGCCAGAGCCCATACCGCGACCACCGGAAACGATAATTTTTGCAGCAGTTAATTCCGGACGATCCGATTTTGCCACTTCACGTGACACGAAACTCGATTTACCGGAATCTGCTACAGCAGTAATGTTTTCGATTGCAGCTGAACCACCTGCTGCAGCCGCATCAAAACCGGTAGTACGCACCGTGATCACTTTTTTAGCGTCGGATGATTGCACCGTAGCGATAGCATTACCCGCGTAAATCGGACGTTCAAACGTATCAGCGGAAATAACTTTAGTGATTTCAGAAACCTGCGCCACATCCAGGCTTGCCGCAACGCGAGGTGAAATATTTTTCCCGTATGCAGTTGCAGGTGCAAGGATGTGGTCGTACCCAGCCGCAATAGCCAAAACCTGTGCAGCAATATTTTCAGCCAGACCGTCGGCAAAATGCGCCGCATCAGCGACCAGCACTTTCGATACGCCAGCCAGTTTGGATGCTGCATCTGCAGCTGCGCCACAATTAAAACCAGCCACCAAAACATGCACATCGCCACCGCACTGAGTTGCCGCTGTGACCGTGTTTGCAGTACTTCCTTTTAAGCTGGCATTGTCGTGCTCAGCAATTACTAATGTCGTCATTTAGATCACCTTGGCTTCATTTTTAAGTTTTGCGACTAAGGTAGCCACATCGGGGACGATAATTCCAGCTGAGCGCTGTGCGGGTTCGACCACTTTTAACGTTTTTACGCGCGGCGTAGCGTCCACACCCAAATCGGCCGGCTTCACGTTATCCAATTGTTTCTTCTTGGCCTTCATAATGTTCGGCAAAGTCACATAGCGTGGTTCGTTCAGACGTAAATCCGTAGTAACTATCGCAGGCAAAGTCAGCGACAGCGTTTCCAGACCGCCATCCACTTCGCGTGTCACGCTGACTTTTCCGTCTGCAACCACTACCTTGGACGCGAAGGTGGCTTGAGGCCAGCCCAGCATCGCTGCCAGCATTTGACCAGTTTGATTGCAATCGTCATCAATTGCCTGTTTGCCGAGGATGATCAGCGCAGGTTGCTCTTTGTCTGCAATTGCTTTGAGCAATTTGGCGACAGCCAGTGGCTGCAATTCGACATCTGTTTCAACCAGAATTCCGCGATCTGCACCAATCGCCATGGCTGTGCGCAATGTTTCCTGGCATTGTGCGACGCCACATGAAATCGCAATAATTTCAGTCGCAACGCCACTCTCTTTTAAACGAACCGCCTCTTCGATGGCGATTTCGTCAAAAGGATTCATGGACATTTTGACGTTGGCGATATCCATACCGGAATGGTCGGATTTAACGCGTACTTTGACGTTGTAGTCGACGACGCGTTTGACTGGTACTAGAATTTTCATATTTTTGCCTGTGCAAAGTTCAATTAACGCGAGTGGGAATAAAAAAACGGTGAGCCAAAGATTATAAACGGAGTAGCTGCGCATATCCAGCCGCGCAATACCAACGGCACCGGGCGCTAATTTAGCACGATCGTACTATTAATTCCAATAGGCAACTAGACTTTTTTGCCTAATTTCAACAGATTAGCCAGAAATCTGTACTTCAGAGTAATTACTAAATGTGAGTTATTCAATAAAAAAGCCCGCCATTTTGTGGCGAGCTTTAGATAAGCATGTAAAACAAAAGATTATTTTCGTTTTATATAGTATTCGTAGACTTGTAGCTTTTCTTCATGAGCAACTAATTCATTGCCAGTTTGTTTAGAAAATGCCTGAAAATCTCGAATAGAGCCGGGATCTGTTGAAAGTACATGAAGAATTTCACCGCTCATCATTTCAGCCAGAGCTTTTTTGGCCTTGAGAATTGGAAGTGGGCAATTAAGTCCACGCGCGTCCAGCTCTTTATTGAATTGCATAATTTCCATCCGTCTATTTTAATGGGTCAAACAATGCACTAATTCTACATCAAGTAAAACCCAACATGGTGCATCGCAACAATCAACTGCGTAAAAGCAACGCTATTAAACCATCATTTAATAATGAATTGCATTGATTCAACACATTTTGTTGCGATTTATCACATACTGCCCGATAAAATGTGGAAACTATTGGTATTCAATTAAAACATGACGCTGCGTTATTGATAAGCTTTCCTTCTATACCCTCTCAGTTACCCAAGATTTGACGCTTTCCAACGCTGCTGGCAAGGCATCAGGATTCACGCCACCAGCCTGAGCGATATCAGGGCGTCCGCCACCTTTGCCGCCTACTTGCAATGCAACATAATTGACCAATTCACCGGCCTTTACTTTTGACGTTGTATTCGCAGTAACACCTGCAACCAGACTCACTTTGCCGTCTTGAACAGAGGCAAGCAATATAACGGCAGTTTTTAAACTTTCCTTGAGCTTCTCAGTCACTTCGCGCAGGGTCGTTGCGTCTGCACCGTCCAAAACAGCAGACAACACTTTGACGCCATTCAATTCGATGGCTTGGGAGGCTAATTCGTTACCCTGATTTGCCGCCAGTTTGGATTTCAGTACAGCCATTTCTTTTTCTAGCGACTTAACCTGATCCTGCACTAACACGATGCGTTGTAATAAGTCATCGGGCTGGGTTTTTAACAAAGCTGCTGCTTCAGCGATACGCGCAGTCAGACTTTGCATCAGATGCATCGCCACCTCACCGCTTACCGCTTCTACACGACGTATCCCCGCGGCGATACCACCTTCCGAAACGATCTTGAACAGGCCGATATCACCGGTGCGTTTAACATGAGTGCCGCCGCACAATTCACGTGAGGTACCGATGTCCAGCACGCGTACTTCGTCACCATATTTTTCGCCAAACAATGCCATCGCACCGTGCTTCACAGCGTCGTCAAACGCCATGACCTGCGCCTGAGTCGCTTTGTTGGTCAGGATTTCGCGATTCACAATTTCTTCTACCTGGCGAATTTCTTCAGCAGTCATCGCAGCATTGTGGCTGAAGTCAAAACGGGTTTTTTCTGCATCAACCAAAGAACCCTTTTGCGCCACATGCGAACCCAATACTTCACGCAACGCCTTATGCATTAAATGCGTGGCCGAATGATTGCGCACTGTCTGGCTGCGGATTTCTTCATCGACATGTGCAAACACCAGCGCGCCTATAGATAATGAACCACGCTGCAATTCACCATGGTGTCCGAATACATCCGGTTGAATTTTGGTGGTATCAGAGACGACAAAAGTAACGCCTTCTGCACTCAACACACCACGATCACCACACTGACCGCCGGACTCTGCGTAAAACGGCGTGGTATCCAATACCACCAAACCGGACTGTCCCGCATGAATTTCCTGGACCGGACTGCCATCAACATACAAGGCCACAATTCGGCTTTCCTGCGCCAATATTTCATATCCAACGAATTGAGTTTTGGCGCCAGTATAGTCAATGCCAGCATTCATTTTGAATTTACCGGCAGCACGTGCAGTTTGTTTTTGATGCTCCATTGCCGCTTCGAACCCGGGCAGATCTAATGCAACTTTACGTTCACGACAGATGTCTGCGGTTAAATCCAGTGGGAATCCGAAGGTGTCATATAAAGTAAATGCAGTACGACCATCCAGATGCTGACTATCTTTAACTAACGCCGCTTCTAAAATCTTCATGCCGTGTTCCAGCGTTTCGCCAAACCGTTCTTCTTCCTGCTGCAATACTTGCGCCACGCGGGTAGCCTGTTGTGCCAGTTCTGGATACGCAACACCCATTTCTACGACTAAATCGGCAACCAGTTTATAAAAGAATGGTTTAGTCTGACCCAGCTTGTGACCGTGACGCAAAGCGCGGCGTGTGATCCGGCGCAAGACGTAACCGCGTCCTTCGTTACCAGGAATAATGCCGTCAACAATTAAGAATGCAGCACAACGGATATGGTCAGCAATGACTTTCAACGAGTTGTTATTTAAATCGGCACAGTTCGTTTCCCGTGCCGCAGCTTTGATCAGTTGTTGAAACAGGTCGATTTCATAATTGGAATGCACGTGCTGTAAAACAGCAGCCAGACGCTCCAGGCCCATGCCGGTGTCGACACAAGGCTTAGGCAGAGGATGTAGTTCACCTTGCTCGTTCTTGTTGTACTGCATAAAAACCAGATTCCAGATTTCGATAAAACGATCACCATCTTCCTCCGCCGAGCCCGGTGGCCCACCCCAGATTCCTTCGCCGTGATCATAAAATATTTCAGTACAAGGTCCGCAAGGTCCGGTATCGGCCATTTGCCAGAAATTATCGGATGCATAGGGCGCGCCTTTGTTGTCGCCGATGCGAATAATTCTCTCGGTTGGCACGCCGATTTCGTTCTGCCAAATCCCATATGCTTCATCGTCGGATTGATACACGGTGACGGTCAACTTATCCTTCGGCAAACCATACACCACCGTCAATAATTCCCAGGCATAGTGAATCGCATCGCGCTTGAAATAATCGCCAAACGAAAAATTGCCCAGCATTTCAAAGAAGGTATGATGACGCGCCGTATAGCCGACGTTTTCCAGATCATTGTGCTTACCACCGGCACGCACGCAGCGTTGTGCAGTTGTGGCGCGCGTATAAGGGCGTTGATCCTGTCCTAAAAATACATCTTTGAACTGCACCATGCCTGAATTGGTAAACAACAAAGTGGGATCTGTACCCGGCACCAGGCTGGAAGAGCGCACTATTGAGTGCCCTTTGGATTCAAAGAATTTGAGGAATTTTTCGCGGATTTCGGACGATTTCATGTTCTGATCAGGTTGGTAAATAGATTAAAGTTGGTGGGTGATTATACTTAAATTTCACTGCGACTAATGATCAATTAAGCGAAATCGGCAGCAATCAACTTCAGATTATCGGTAAATAGCGCATCAACTCCCCACCCTAGTAATTCACGCGCGCGGACTGGTTCATTTACGGTATAACAACTCAACCCTATCCCGGCCTGCTTAATTGCACCAGCCAGTTCTGCAGTCAGATGCTTATGATTGGTATGCAAAGAAACCGCCTCAAATTCGCTGATACGTGCCTGCCAGTCTGACGGCACCTGATCGAATAAAACACCGCGTGGAATATGCGGAGCCATGGACTGTGCGACACCCAATGCGTCCAACGCAAAAGAAGAAAACAGCGGCAAAGCAAGAGTGCTATTTAAATAGAAATCACGCGTCACTTCGGCGACAATTTTTCCGGTAATCTCTTCAAAACCCTTAGCCGGCTTGATTTCAACATTCATCCAGATGCCATGTTGCGTACAAAATTTCAACACCTGCAGATAACTCGGCACACGGGTTTTGGCGAATTCAGGAGCAAACCAGCTTCCAGCATCCAACTGGAAAAGATCCTGCGCCAACGTCTCGCAAATCAGACCTTGCCCGGCGATGGTACGTCCCAATTCTTCATCGTGAACGACGATAGGAAGCAGATCTTTAGTTAGCATTACATCAAACTCAACTGCCCTAAAACCTAAATTAAATCCGCATTCAAATGCCGCCAGGGTGTTTTCTGGTGCTAAGCTACCGCCTCCACGATGGGCAATTATTTTTGGGTGTGACCACATAATATTCCGTCAATATAATTTAACAATTTTCGATGTATGACAAATTCCAAACAAGCAGCGTCATTAGAACATATTCGGGTACTAGATTTGACCCGTGTACTTGCGGGACCCTGGTGCACACAAAATTTAGCCGATTTGGGTGCCGACGTCATTAAAGTAGAACGTCCCGGTGTCGGCGATGATACGCGCAGTTGGGGTCCACCTTATGCCAAAGATGCTGATGGCAACAACAGTAGCGAAGCTGCCTATTACCTCACTGCCAATCGCGGCAAACGCTCGATTACGCTGGATATCGCAACCCCGGAAGGTCAACGGGTAATACGGCAATTGGTAATGCAATCAGATAATTTGATCTGGATTGAAAGTAATTTGCCAACGCGTTCATTTGAAAAGTGGTTGCTGGAACGTGATTTCTTAAATCCTGGCAGCCAGGCTCCCGTAGTTCGTTGGAGCATTGTTCAAACCCAGCGTCCGGCACATTTTGTGTTAAAGACTGAAGCTGCGGCGATTGAAAGACGCATCGCTGAATTAATGAATCCAGAAAAACGCGTCAAAAGAGCTGCTCGCGTTCACGTTATGCCCAACTTTGCGATTCCCGCATTTTCAATGGCTGCATAATTTAAACTAGCCAGGTTAGTAAAAACGAAGGGGTTAACTAATTAACCCCTTCGTTCATTTCAGGCATTACTTTCCCCAACTGTCTTTCAATGTGGTCACGCGATTAAATACCGGTTTACCCGGTTTTGAATCGATGCGGTCAGCCACAAAATAGCCGTGACGTTCAAACTGATATTTGTCATCCGGCTTGGCGGTTTCTATGCCGGCTTCCAGATAAGCGGTCACTACCTCCAATGCATTCGGATTCAGCAAGCTCAAAAAATACGGACTTGATTACGACTCGCTATCCGCACTGAAGCCAGATTTAGTCTATTGCTCTATCACCGGCTTCGGACAGACCGGGCCATACGCCTCTCGCTCCGGATACGATTTCATCATTCAAGGCATGGGTGGTTTGATGTCCATCACTGGTGAGCGCGATGATCTGCCCGGCGGCGGCCCACAAAAAGCAGGTGTCGCCCTCGCCGATATAATGACCGGCATGTACGCCACCATCGCCGTTCTTGCCGCATTGACGCATCGTGACCGAACCGGTGTTGGTCAATATATCGACATGGCTTTACTCGATGTGCAAGTGGCGATGCTGGCCAATGTGGGAAGCAATTATCTGCATAGCGGGAAAACGCCCAAACGCTGGGGTAACGCGCATGCCAATATCGTGCCTTATCAAACCTTTGCCACCTCTGACGGACATATTATTGTCGCGGCGGGAAACGATGGACAGTATCGACAATTTGTAAAAGCTGGTGAATGTCCGGAATTGGCCACTGATCCGCGCTTTTTGACCAATCCACAGCGAGTTGAATTACGCGATATATTGGTGCCGCTATTGGCAGAGATGGTCAAGAAGAAAACTAAAGCCAAATGGCTGGAGCTTTTGGAAGAAAACGGCGTGCCTTGCGGCCCAATCAATAATCTGGATGAAGTATTCAATGACCCGCAGGTGCAGGCGCGTCTATGTGCGATTGAACTCCCACATCCGACAGTAGACAAGGTCAAGCTGGTCGCAAGCCCTATGCGCATGTCAGTGACGCCAGTCCAATATGACGCTGCACCACCAACATTAGGACAACATACCGAACAGATTTTGCACGAACTATTAGGATATTCTGAAGAGCAGTTAGATCAACTGCGCAAGAAAAATATCATCTAAAATGTCTGCAGAGTTTACTTTTAACGCACTACCAAGATAGCCGCCAACATGAGCAACGAAACAAGTCCTACCCCAAGTTCCAATTTTTTACGCGCCATTATTGAGTCCG
>Ga0207025_1063_pt1 | contig 17186 bp, 12 predicted proteins | sample Alteio_BWMinCont_45_FD_153261 | JGI IMG/M metagenome (GOLD analysis project Ga0207025, IMG submission 153261) | Enriched cells from forest soil in Barre Woods Harvard Forest LTER site, Petersham, Massachusetts, United States -... | ecosystem: Environmental > Terrestrial > Soil > Temperate forest >... | reverse complement strand
ATGACAGCACGGTCCTTATCAGCACAAGGGCAAATGTATATCGTTGCATTTTTCGCGGCGACCAAATAAGGGCCGCACGCCCTCTATTTAATACCCCGCAATTATATAGGGACCCGGTAACTACCTTTATCTATACGTCCGGCAAGGCAATCTGGACCGGCACCGAATCAGGGGTCATTCTCAATCTCGATGCACGTGGTGTCTTGAAAACTTTCAATGTCCCCGATAATTACTTTGTACGTTGCATGGCGGAAGATTCGCTGCACCAGGTATGGGTAGGTACGGAAAAAGGACTATTCATTTATTCAGCATCCGGGGAATTGCTTAAGAAATTTACGAGGGAGACAGGATTGCTGAATGATTTCATCTACGCGTTGTTGCCGGATGACAGCAGGAATAATTTCTTTGCCAGCACTAATTTAGGAATATCCTATATTTCCGGGAATGGGAATGTGAAGAATTTTACCAAAGAACTGGGGCTTCAGGAAAATGAGTTCAACACACAATCCAGCGCAAGGGGATCCACGGGGAAATTGTTCTTTGGTGGCACAAACGGGATTACGGCGTTTTATCCGGCAGCCTTAATCAGTGGTAAGGACACTCCGTTCATCCACATCACCCGCCTGGTCGTTAACGATTCCCTATACAATTCATTTGCCGGCGCCTGGAAGGACAATACCCTTCATCTTGCCTATGATCAAAATCATCTGCAATTTGATATGGCAGCCACCGGGCTTTTGAATCCCAACGAGTATTTGTACAAATACCGGCTGAATGGTTTTGAAAAAACCTGGCAAATCACTCACCAACCTTCCGGTATACGCTACACGCTGTCGCCGGGTAATTATTTGCTGGAGATCCAATGCAGCCCGATACTTTCCTCCAACAGCGTTTTTTCTAAACAAATAGCGGTGATCATCGAGCCGCCCTGGTGGCAAACCTGGTGGTTTATCGGTCTTTCACTGGTCCTGCTGATTACTGCCGTTACTTATATTGTACTGCGATACAACAAACGAAAATACCAGGAGCAGATAAGGGCCTTGCAGCTACAAAGCGAGATACAAAATGAGCGCGAGCGCATTTCCAAGGAACTGCATGACAATATAGGTACACAGCTGAGCTATATCAGCAGCAATATGGATTGGATGATCGATGCGCCGGTGTCCTTAACAAGGGAAGAAGAGAGGAGCCGCCTGTCAGCTGTCAATAAGACGGCAAAAGAAATGATCTCGGACCTGCGGCAAACCATCTGGGCCATCAAAAAGGAGTCCGTCCCCCTGGAAGAGCTTTCCGATAAGCTGAAGTCCTTTATTCAATCGCAGCTTCTTTTAAGGCCTGATATGGATATAAGGATCGAAGAAGACATCAGGTACAATATCCTTTTCTCACCGACCGATGCATTGAACATTTACCGGATTTGCCAGGAGGCGATTGTCAATTGTGTAAAGCATTCCGATGCGCTGCGGCTAGGCTTTTCCATCAAGTCCGGAACGAATGAATCTTTTGCACTGATCATAGAGGACAATGGAAAGGGTTTTGAACCGAACAGGGAAATCAAGGGTCATTACGGCCTGGAAAATATGCGCCACCGGGCTGGTGATCTGGGAGCCAACTTTTCCATTGTCTCAGCAAAAGGAAAAGGGACAAGAATCGCAATCCAAAGGAATACGGCATTACAAAAATGACACAAATGAGTTATTGCTATTACCAACCTCAACCTGCAACTTGCATAAAATGAAGATCCCCGTTGCCATAGTAGATGACAATTCCCAGAACCGGTTATCACTGCAGGAAAAAATAAACTACACTTCTGATCTCAAGGTAGTATTGACGGCTATCAATGGCAATCATTTTCTGGAACAGATGAAGCAGCTCCCGGAGTCCGCCTATCCATCTGTGGTGCTGATGGATATCGAGATGCCGGAAAAAAACGGGATTGAAGCCGTCCGGACGGGAAAGCAGCTGTATCCCAACCTGAACTTCCTGATGCTCACGGTTTTTGATGATGATGATAAAATATTTGAAGCCATCAAAGCGGGCGCGACCGGGTATTTGCTTAAAGACGAAAAAGTACAGGTCATTATTAAATACATCCAGCAATTGGTTGAAGTAGGCGGGGCGCCGATGAGCCCCCGCATTGCAAGAAAAGCCCTGGGCCTTTTAGGGAAGGCATCTCTCCCGGAAAAGGAAGACGATGTTTCCGGACAAAATGAATGTGACCTTTCCTCCCGGGAATTGGAAGTCCTGAAACTGACCGTCGATGGGTATGAATACAAGGCCATCGCTGAAAAGCTATTTCTGAGCGGCCATACGGTACGCAAACATATCGCCAACATCTACCATAAACTGCACGTCACTTCAAAAGCGCAGGCCATAAAACTTGCCACTAAGAATAAGTGGATTTAGGAATTTACTGCATATGTAGTATTTTTTTCATCAGCAGAGCTGTTTAGTTTCACATCGTCAAAAGAATATTCCATAAAACTAAACACCAAAACTGTATGAAATTAAGTATTATGCTCGCCGCCATTTTTACACTCTGCGTATCCAACATAATGGCTCAAAAAGAAACTAAACCGTTAAGCTTCGGGCTTGGGGTCGAAGCAGGAGCGCCCCAGGGGGCCTTTTCAGATCTCTACAGTCTTGCTGCAGGTCTCACAGTCCGGTTTTCATTTCACGCAGGTCCGGGCTTTATTACATTGACGACCGGCGCCGTTGGCTATGACCCGAAGACGATTGTTGTGGGCCAGAAAAAGAAAGTTGGCCTGGAGATCCCGGTGAGAGCAGGCTATAAATATATTATACATCATCATTTCTTTGTGATGGGCGAAGCAGGCTATGCTGAGTTTAAATCTTACTTTGGCCAGGAAGGTCAGTTAGTATCTACATCTACAGGCTCTTTTATTGCAGGTCCATCCGTCGGAGTACAATTCAACGCTTTCGAAATCAGCGTAAGAGATGAGCTTAATTTCAGATCCGGGGGTGGTGGCGTCGTTGGGTTGAGACTTGGGTTCAATTTCTAATACGTTCTTTCTCTTCCCATATCCCTGATACGATTGCCTTTTTTGCGTAATTTAGGCTATGATCAGGGTTATAAGGCGATTGCTTTGGGGGTGCGTAGCGATTTCACCAATTTTGGCGAACGCCGGTCCGCAGGATTTGGCGAATGCCGGTGGGCCGGACACGTCGAAATTTTTCGGACCCATTGTCCCTAACACCGTCGCCGATAAATATGCAACCGCCTATTATCAGCATATCGGTGGGTATTTAGGCCACCGGCTGGAGGTCAACCTCTCAAAAAGGCTGCTGAAAATCGATTCGGCCACCATCCTGTCCGGTTTTGAAAAACGCCCCGGCGCTCAAACCTGGATTGGAGAGCACGTGGGAAAATTTCTTTTTTCCGCCTCAAAAACTTACGCCTATAGCCATGACCCGCAACTAAAGCGCCTGATGGATCAGATCGTGCACAGTTACATTGCCTGCCAGATGCCTGATGGCTACCTGGGCACCTACCTGTACAAAGACCGCTGGACCGAATGGGATGTATGGGCCCACAAATATGCCATCATCGGCCTGTTGAATTATTATTCCGTTACCGGTTACCGGCCGGCCCTTGAAACAGCCGAAAGGGCGGCCGATTTGATTTGCAATACCTTTGGCGATGACGGCGGTAAGCGTGATCTGATGACGGCCGGCGAGCATGCCGGCCTCGCTCCGGGCAGCATTTTGGAGCCAATGGTGGATCTGTATCGCTATACCGATAGTCCGAAATACCTGGCGTTTTGCCGCTACATCCTCAGGGCATACGAACAGCCTGACGGCCCCAGGATCATCAGCCAATTGGAAAAGTATGGCGATGTGACTAAAGTAGGCGACGCCAAGGCTTATGAAATGCTCTCCTGCTTTTTGGGGATATTGAAATATTACAAGCTTACCGGGGAGGAGAAATATCTGCATTGCTTACAGGCTGCATGGACGGACATCAGCACCCATCGTCTATATATCACCGGCACCGCCAGTGACCATGAGATATTTGTTAAAAAGGATGTACTAAACGCGACCAACGACGACAAAATGGGCGAAGGCTGTGTAACCGTCACCTGGATCCAATTCAACCTTTCGTTACTCCAAATTACCGGCGAAACCAAATACGCCGAAGAAATTGAACGTTCAATATATAATCACCTCCTTGCTGCCGAAAATCCTCAAACCGGCTGTGTCAGCTATTATACCGCTTTGCAGGGCGCCAAACCGTACCGCTGCGACCAGGGCTATTCTTGCTGTCTTTCCAGCGTACCGCGTGGTATTTCGTTGATACCCGAGGTCATCGGCGGAAAGATAAACAACTACTTTTCGGTATTATTGTATGAGAACGGCGTTGCATCGGTGAATGTCCCTACGACGGATGCCGGTGAAATAGCGCTCCTGGTAAGATCCGGCACCAAATTCCCGGCGGAAGGGCTCGTTGATTTTGAGATTGAACCCTCGCGAACGGCTGACTTCCTCATCAATTTCCGCGTCCCGGAATGGTCGGCTGAATTCAGGGCAACCGTCGGTGAGGAGACCTATAAAGGGGAAAGGGGCGGGTTACTGGCCATCCAACGCAAATGGCATCCCGGCGACCACGTCAAAATCACCTTTGAAATGCCTGTCGAGGTGCTGCCGGGTGGCCTTTCCTACCCTGCCGCGGTCGCTATAAAACGCGGCCCGCAAATCCTGGCGATTGATAAAGGACTCAACTCCGGGATTGACTCGCTTGGCACGGTGAGGTATGCCGATAACAGTCTGTTGACCGATGCGGGGGCGGCCTTACCGGCAGACTGGGACTGGCAAGAGGCATTCTATCTCAACACGAAAGTGAACAATGTTCCGCAAAAAGTGGTGATGGTGCCTTTTGCCGAAGCCGGGCAGAAGACGGCCGGGATAGCGGTTTGGATTAGGAATTGAAAATAAAATTATGTACATCATCCAAAATTATCCCGCAGCGGTTATCTGCTGCGTTGTCACCATGCTCTGTTGGGGTTCCTGGGCCAACACACAAAAGCTGGCCGCCGCCCACTGGCGCTTCGAGCTTTTCTACTGGGATTATGTCTTGGGGATATTGCTCATTTCCCTGGTACTCGCCTTTACTTTAGGTAGCACCGGCGGCGAGGGGCGCGCATTTATGGCCGATATTGCCCAGGCTGGCGGCAACAACATCGGTTCGGCCCTCATCGGAGGGATTGTATTCAATGCGGCCAACATATTACTGGGGGCGGCAATTGCCATCGCCGGTATGGCCGTGGCTTTCCCGGTAGGCATCGGGCTGGCCCTGGTCATTGGCGTGGTGGTAAACTTTATCGCAAATCCCGTCGGCAAAGAAGGGCTGCTCGCGGGAGGCGTGTCATTCATCGTTATCGCAATAGGGTTAAATGCTTTTGCCTATCGCCGGATGCAGGCGGCCGGGAAGCAGACTTCCGCCAAAGGACTGCTGCTGGCCCTGGCAGCAGGTGTGCTGATGGGCTTCTTTTACAAGTATGTTGCAGCCAGCATGTTTCCCGATTTTACCGTGCCCGAGCCGGGTAAGCTTAGCCCCTATACCGCCGTCGTACTATTCAGCGTTGGCATTGTATTAAGCAACGGAATATTTAATACCCTCCTGATGAAAAAGCCATTTGTGGGCGCACCCGTACCCTTTTCTGCATACTTTAAGGGTGGATGGCGGAACCACATCACCGGGATCCTGGGCGGATCGGTTTGGTGTTTGGGGATGTCGTTCAGCATCCTTGCATCAGGCAAGGCAGGACCGGCTATTTCGTACGGGCTGGGGCAGGGCGCTACCATCATAGCAGCGCTTTGGGGCATTTTCATCTGGAAGGAATTCCGCAGCGCACCGAAAGGCACGAATGCGGTGCTTGGTCTTATGCTCGTCTTTTACGTCGCCGGTCTGGCACTGCTGGTTTTTGCCGGGGCGTAGTTCAACATTGGCTTATGAAACCCTATATACTTGTTATCGGCAGTTCCAATACAGACATGGTGGCAAAAGCCGCCCGACTGCCTGCACCGGGTGAAACCGTTTTAGGCAGCGCCTTTATGATGGCCCCCGGCGGCAAGGGCGCCAACCAGGCCGTTGCGGCGGCAAGACTGGGCGCCGATGTGACCTTTATTGCAAAGGTCGGTAACGATATTTTCGGCAAACAGGCGGTTGACTTGTTTAAGCAGGAAGGCATCGATACGAGCCATATGGCAACCGATCCGGTAAACCCATCCGGCATAGCACTTATCACCGTTGACGCGAATGGTGAAAACTGTATCGTGGTGGCGTCAGGTGCCAACGCCAGCCTGGTACCGGGAGATTTGCACAACGCAGAAGAACGGATAAAAAATGCGTCTTTGATCCTGATGCAATTGGAAATCCCCCTGGAGACGGTTGAATTTGTGGCCGGCCTGGCAGCCATACAGCATATCCCGGTTATCCTGAACCCTGCTCCCGCCCGCGCGCTTCCGGATGAATTATTGCGGGAGATCTTCATCCTTACCCCAAACCAAAAAGAGGCCGAAATGCTGACCGGGATACCGATCCTTGACAGGTCCGGTGCAGAAGCTGCCGCTAAAGTGCTGGCCGCCAGGGGTGTCAAAATCGTAATTATAACGATGAGCAAAGCCGGCGCACTCCTGCTCGACAATCAGCATTTTGAGTGGGTGCCCGCCCCGGAAGTAACAGCCATTGACTCGACAGCCGCCGGCGATGTTTTTTGCGGCGCCCTGACAGTGGCTTTATCAGAGGGTAAATGCATAAAAGAGGCTGTCGTTTTTGCCTGTGCGGCCGCGGCATTGTCCGTGACCAGAATGGGGGCGCAAACGTCAGCGCCTTCGCGCAGCGAAGTGGATAAATTTTGCCTGCCGGTCGCCGACTGACAAAGGCTTTAAGGTACGCTCATTCACCCCTGCAAAATTCGAAATAATCGGAGCCGGTCACAATCTTTTGGGTGCGGTATGCCTGGCACTGTTAAAAAATTGGGATATTTTCAGCGGGCAAAATGGAAAAACCTGGGTACTGATGGCAGGGCAAAAAATACCGTTAAACATTAGTGATAAAGATGGACTTCCCTATGTAGGTATGAAGCAGCGCCCCGCTGAGATTATACGTACGGTACCTGCCGATATAATTGCTGAAGCAGTAGGATTGACTACCGGTGACCTCAGCTTAAACGGGTGGGAAATTAACATTGTAAAAACAGAAGTGGCGCACTTGATGGTACCCGTCAGGAATTTGGAGTCACTGAAAAGTGCCGCCTTACATAAATCCAAATTAAAAGAGGCGTCGGGGAAATTTGGATTTGAAGGATGTTATCTGTTTACGACTAACCATTTCAAAACAGATTACCTCGCCGAAACACGTTTTTTTAATCCCAGTATTGGAATTGATGAGGACCCCGCGACAGGCACAGCAGCCGGACCTTTGGCAGGCTACCTGGAAAAAATCGGCCATATTCAGAAAGACCGGGATTACCGGATCTTACAAGGTGAATATGTTGATCAGCCATCAACTATACAGGTCAAAGTGGTGTCTGACGGAGTCTGGATAAGCGGATCTTCGGTAATCGTAATGGAGGGCAAATTATTTTTATAACCCCACTGTCCACCGAGGCTCAAACCCGGAACAAATAAATAAAAATCGCTATTTGTATGACTGGTTTCCATCCGGGAAATCACTTACCTTGTTTTACTAACAATATTGTATAACGGCCAGCCGTTTATAGCGCATCCAATACTGGTGAAAAAGGCAATTACCATAGTATGGCTGCTGGTTATTTTTAGCAGCATGGCATATATCTTCTGGTACACGGACTGGAAATATAGTCTCCCCACACCTGTTCCTGACAAATATCATCCGGTCGGGACGGGCACCTATGTCGATCTGGGCGGAAAATTACCCGTTCCCGGCGATAAACCGGTATTCCTGCATTTCTTTAACCCGGATTGCCCCTGTTCCCGCTTCAACATCCCCTATTTCAAATCGCTTGCAAGAAAATATGGGGATAGGATCTCCTTCGCCATCGTTGTCCTGAATAATAAAGACTATACGGCGAAGCAAATACAAAACAAGTTTGACGTGGATTTCCCTGTATCCTTCGATTCCGCCATCGCGGCGGAATGCGGCGTTTATTCCACTCCGCAGGCCGTCCTGTTGGATGCGACCCGCCGCCTGTACTATCGGGGCAATTATAATAAAAGCCGGTACTGCACAGATACAAGAAGCAACTATGCCCAAATGGCGATCGATTCCCTGTTCGGCAATATATACCGGCCCGTCTTTGCCGGTTATGCTCTAAAGGCTTACGGTTGCCAATTACCGGTCTGTACCCAAAAATAGCATTATGGTAACTCAACAAACATACCGGGCGATGCATGATGCTTATCTGGTGCAGATCAAGCACAAATCGGACAGGCTGATGAATTATTTTCTGGTCAGCTTTTTCCTGACCGGTCTGCTCCTTGCATTATTTTACGACACGTGGCTCGTCGCCATCGGCGTAGGGAGCCTGTCATTGCTTGCCTATTATTCCACGAGATTCCTTTTACCCCGTTCAAATGCCTATCAATACATGGTCAGCGCAGTATTCGCCATTTTTATGGCCCAGTTCATTTACCAGATGCACGGGTTATTCGAAATGCATTTTATTGCCTTTATCGGCAGCGCTATATTGATCACTTATCAGAATTGGAAATTGCAGATACCCCTGGCGGCCGTCGTTATCGTGCATCATGCCTCGTTCGGTTACCTGCAATATATAGGATACGACAAGATCTATTTTACCCAGCTGGATTATATGACCCTACAGACCTTTATCATTCATGGGCTCCTGGCGACGGTCGTATTTTTTATTTGCGGCTTATGGGCCTTTCAACTGAAGAAGCTGAATGAGCACCAGATAGAGCAGAACTTTGAAATGGGGCGTTTCCAGGAAGAACAATTGCAGAAAAAGGCGCTCCTGAAGTCAAATGATGAGCTGAAGAAATCCAACAAGGAGCTTGACAGCTTCGTATACAGCGTTTCCCACGACCTCCGGGCGCCGCTATCCTCTATGCTGGGGGTGGTCGGCCTTTGTGAAATGGGAACGCTGGACCCTTTCATGCAGAAAAACGTAACCCTCCTGAAGACCAGTATAAAAAAGCTGGACGGCTTTATCATCGATATTTTGGACTATTCCCGGAATTCAAGATTGGAAGTCGACCGCCAGGAAATACATTTTTCGGACCTGCTGACCGATATCTCCGGTAACCTGAAGTTCATGGGCGCCGATGATCAAAGGACAGTCGATATAAGGACGACGATCCGGAACGGCGTCGCTTTTTATTCGGATAAAAGCCGGATAGGAATCATTCTTAATAACCTGATCTCCAATAGTATCCGGTATCAGAACCCCCAGGCTGCCGACCCTTATGTGGAAGTAATTGTGGAGGTCTCCGAATCTTCCGCTGATATCCGGGTCAGGGACAACGGGATCGGTATTGACAAGGAGAATCAGGAAAAAGTCTTCAATATGTTCTACCGCGTCTCGAGCAAATCGATCGGCTCAGGGCTTGGGTTGTATATCGTAAAGGAGGCTGTGGAGAAGCTGCAGGGTTCGATCGAGCTTAGATCCGAGCCCGGCAAGGGGTGTGAATTCAGCATTCATCTGCCTAATTTGTCCTAACAGGGCCGGACACCCGTGATCGGGCAGACATAATATATTTTATAAAACATCTGGCTGTATATGGAATATAAATACAAAAAGGCAATGGTCATTGACGATAATCAAATTGACCTGTATATTGCGGAAATGGTCATGGCAACGACGGGATTTGCCGAAAAGGTGATCTGCGTGAGCTCAGCCAAAGAAGCGCTGGCCTACCTTAAACCCCTCTATGAAAACCCTGAAGAGCTTCCGGATTTAATCTTCCTCGACATCAATATGCCTGAAATGACCGGCTTTGATTTCCTTGACGAATATCAGCACCTGCCTGAAAATATCAGGAAGAAATGTATTATCATGATGCTTACCACCTCTCTGGACGAAAATGACCGGACCCAGGCCGAGCGCAATCAGTTTGTCCGGAAATTCCTTAATAAGCCATTGGACAGAGATAAGCTTGGTCAGTTGATGTAAATGGCCGGCACTTGCCTTTGCCACATCTATTCCTTAGCTTTATTCCACAAATCCCGGTTAAATGCCAATACCTGCAGCGACTTTACTGAAGGTTCTTGTCATACCCGTCTTCTTCTCCTCCTGCGCCACCTTAGTTAACGGGCCGGCACAGAATATTCGGATCGCCACGGATGAAAAGATCAGGCGGGTATCCGTGGAGAATGCTCTTTTTGTAGATAGCTCCGCACGCGCACCGGAGGGCCCCCGGACTTATCTTGTCCGAAGAAGCCATGAGACCCTGTTTATCCATGCCCGGCTCGATTCGGGCGAGAAGATCATCCGGCTGCTGCCGCATAATTCTTTCGCCTGGTGGGTCAATATTGACACCTATGGCATAGGCATGCTGGTCGACAAGAACGATCCGAAACGCTATGCCTATCGCCGCTGGACCTACCTGGCGCTTAAAGACACAACGGTAACCTTGCGACGGTTTGCGCCTGTTCCCAAAGGAATTATGTACTTATCCCTGTCCGTTCCCCTTATCAATATCTTCAGCCTGACATCGCCGGAAGGTCGGTCCACTCCCGCGGGCCCTTTTGGGCTGGAAGCCGGAGTCGACTACTTCTATGAGAAGGATCGCTATATTTCTCTTTCCGCGGGTACGGGAAGCAGCGTATTTGTCGATCATATCGGCAAGGGATATTACACCACAGGGCGCACTTTTTTTGGCAGTATCAGGAACGGCCTCCTCATCGGCAGCTTCGACCTGGGTTACGGGCTCAGCTTCTCGGACCTCCTCTGGTCGAAAGTTACTACCGGCGATACGGTGAACCTCGACAGATCAACAAGCAGCACAGCGATAGGATTCAGCCTTTCCGCACAATACCGGTTTAGCAGGTACTTCAGGTTCGGCATACTCTACCAGCCAGCTTTATTCTCAACTAATCTCTCACCGCCATTCAGTTACCAGCATTACATCTCCGCGGGCTTAGCCTGGAGTTGGCCGATCCGACGGGTGGAATTGCACTTATGAGAAAAAACATTTATATTAGAGGGGCCCCCAAAACCCCTTATTTCGGAGCTTATGAAATCGACTCCTCTTCGCCTTGTGGTTTCCGTGTTTTTATTCAATATGCTCTTTTTAGGCGCGAGCGGCCAAAAAAACAGCGCAAGTATCAAAGGAAGGATCATCGCTGCCGATGGGAACCCTGCCTTGGTCACGGTGGAGCTGAAGAACCTAAAAAGGATAACGGTGACGGATAACAATGGCAATTTTAGATTGGAAAGGCTTCCGTCATTGCAGGATACCCTTATCATCACCTCAATTGAATCCAGGACCTGGTCGCAGCCCGTCGTGCTTCAAAAAAATGAAGCTGTCAACCTGGGAGACGTGCATCTTTCCTTCAACGTCAGAAAATTGCAGGATGTGGAGGTAAAAGGTCGCCTTGCGCATTCTTACAAAAGCGATTATTCATTTTTTGGAAACAAAAGGGAGGCTCCGATAAAAGATATACCGCAGTCGATTTCCACAGTCACCAAGGAGCTGATAAAGGACAAAATGGAATTTACGCTGAAGGATGCCATGGACGAAGTGGCCGGCGTCAATCAATATTCCGGTTTTGACGAATATACGATCAGGGGGTTCCGGGCTGAAAATTCACGGGATATCAATGGGCTTAGGGGTTACAATACGACCTACACAAGTTCTATGCTGGTAAACATCGAACGGGTGGAAGTCATAAAAGGCCCTACGGCAACTTTATATGGCAACTGCGACCCGGGGGGTACTATCAACCTGGTGACCAAAAAACCTTTGGAAAACAACGAATCCTCGATCGATGTTTATGGTGGGAACTGGAACCATTTTCGTGCACAGGGTGATGTCACCGGGCCGTTGAACAAAAGCAAGACACTATTGTACCGATTTAACGCGGGCTATGATGTCACCAATTCCTGGCGAAATGAACAACATTCGAATTCCTTTGAACTGGCGCCATCACTTACTTATATTCCCAACAATAAATTACAGGTCAATCTCGATTTTTCTCTGTCCCACATCAATACGGTGCTCGATTGGGGCCAACCGGGCTATCTCAACGATCCTGATCTGAAAACGACGCCCATTTCCCTTTCAGCCGGCCAGCAGGGTGACTACCTGCGTGAAACGGATCTCGCCGCCATCGCCACGGTCTCTTACAAATTCAACAATCACTTTAGCTTCAATACCGGGTGGCTCCACTACACTACCAGCCAGAACGTGGGCAACCATGGGGTCGAAGGCTACATCACTCCCGATTCCGTCGACCTGTATTACACTTCGTGGACCTATCCGACCACCACTAATACGATCTCCAGCTACTTTACCGATAAATTCAATACGGGGAGAGCCAATAACGAGCTTGTCTTTGGATACGATTTTATCCGCAGCAAGGTGAACCTGAACCAGAATTACTATGAACTCCCCGACCAGTTTGGCGCGGGCAGCGGTATCGTGGGCACTTTCAGCCTCAAAAACCCCGCCTACCCCAATCGCCCGGTCAGCGCCTATCAGCTTTCTAAGGATGATGCCGACGCTACCGATGTGAATGATAACATTTACCACACGCAGGGTATTTACGCACAAGACCAGATCAGCCTGGATAAATGGAAATTGCTGTTCAGCCTGCGGGAAGAATTTTATAAAGGGGATGACGTGGGCGATAGCTCGCAAGACCTCGGGGAAACGGTTTTCCTGCCCAGGATAGGGCTGGTTTATCAGATTACACCCAACATCAGCGCCTATGCCACCTATAACAAGGGCTTTGATGCTTTCGAGGCATCTGCCGGCGCACAGGTCTTTAATGCCCCGTTCAAGCCACAGATCAGTGAATTACTCGAAGCCGGGGTAAAAGGCAATTTTCTTGCAAACAAGCTTTCCGCATCATTGGCCGTTTACCAACTCACGCTGCTGAATGTAGCAGTGAGCGCCAATATCCTCTCCAACCCCAACCTCTTTGTCCAGCAGGGGCAGAACCGATCGAGGGGTATCGAGTTAGAGACGGCAGGTAATATCCTGCCCAACCTGCGCGTCACTCTTTCCTATGCCAATTGCCTCGCAAAGGTCACCGAAAGCCTGGTTCCTTCCCAGGTAGGCATGCGGGTAGAAAATGCGCCTCGCAATAACAGCGGATCCTGGATAAAATATACGTTCGACAAAGGATTCGTGAAAGGGCTCGGTATCTCAATCGGGCATTCCCAGGTAGGTTGGCGCACAACCCTGGACTCTGCAACCAATTTGCCGGGGTATATGATCATCAATGCGGGGGTCCATTACAAGTGCAAGCATTTTATGCTGGCCATGAACGCATTTAATATCACCAATGAAACATATTGGATGGGCGCCTACAACAACGTGAACAAATGGCCCGGTGCGCCGCGGAATTACATGGTCAATCTGGGATATAGCTTTTAAGGCAATTTTTTATTTCGCCCGCCCTTAATAATCGAATAATCCACTTACATTTATAGGTCAATTTTATCCCAGGATCATGATCAATCGTTATTTCCTCCTGCTGCTGATAATAGCTGTACTGACCGGCCTTACCTCCTGCAATAAGACCGCGACCACGACCGCTCCAAAAACCCAGAATAAAGTCGACCCGCCTTCCGGCTCGACCGATGGGGTCACGTTTACCAACGCAGGTAAATCGGTTATTTTCAACTTGTACGCTCCAAATAAGACTACAGTTGCCGTGATAGGTGATTTCAATAACTGGCAACCTGCTGCCATGAGTAATTCTACTGACGGAACCCGTTGGTGGATACAGATCGATAACCTCGATCCAACAAAAGAGTACGCTTATCAGTACCTGATCGATGGCAGCCTGAAGGTGGCCGATCCCTATACGGAAAAGGTGCTCGATCCGGCGAACGACCCATCGATACCGGCATCCGTATACCCCAATCTAAAGCCGTACCCAGCCGGTCAAACGGGCATCGTCAGCACTTTCTGGTATGGCCAGCCTGCCTATTCCTGGCAGATTACAAACTTTCAGCGCCCCAACCCCAATAACCTGGTCGTGTATGAATTGTTGGTACGCGATTTTGTCGGCACGCATAGCTACCAAACACTGGTAGACACCCTCAGTTATATCGTCACCCTGGGTTGCAATGCGATAGAGTTGATGCCGGTGAATGAATTTGAAGGCAACGACTCCTGGGGATATAACACCAACTTCATGTTTGCACTCGACAAATATTACGGCACTAAAAATGCATATAAGGCCTTTATCGATGCCTGCCATGCCAGGGGCATTGCCGTCATCCAGGATATTGTCCTGGAGGACCAGTTTGGGTCTTCGCCGATGGTCCAGATGTATTGGGATGCCGCTGGTAACACCCCTGCAGCCAACAGCCCGTGGTTTGATGCGCAGAATATGCACCCCGACGCAGTTGGGTATCAAATGAACCACCAGAGCAAGGCCACACAGTACTATACGGAGAATGTAATGAAATACTGGATACAGGAATACCATATCGATGGCTACCGCTTTGATGAAGCCAAAGGGTTCACCCAGGTCAATTCCGGCAGTAGTGAGGGCGCTTGGGCGGCGTATGATGCCAGCAGAGTGGCGCTATGGGAAATGTATAATAATTACCTGAAAACCCTCGACCCTTCCATTTATGTAATACTGGAATACTTTGCGGTCAATCAGGAAGAGGCTGTTCTGGCGAGCCAGGGAATGATGATGTGGGCCAACCTGAGCTCGAATGGCGAACAGGCTGAAATGAGCTATAACGATGCCGGCGGCTCCTGGGACCTGAGCGGCTTATTCTATGACTCGTGGGGCTTTACCACCCCAACCGGTAATGTGTGTTATTTTGAGAGCCATGACCAGGAACGCCTGCAGTACAAGAACGAGCAGTATGGCAACAGCAACGGCGCCTATACAATCAAAGACCTCGCAACCGGTCTAAAACGTTGCGAAATGGGGGCGGCATTCATGTTCTCATCGCCCGGCCCGAAGATGCTTTGGCAGTTTGGGGAGCGGGGCTACGATATCAGTATCGATGACGCGAGTACGGGCGGCCGCCTGGGTGACAAACCCCCGCATTGGGAGTATATGAGCGACCCCAACCGCTACCACCTTTACCAGGTATATTCGAGTATGATCCGCTATAAGATCAATAACCCTGTGTTTACTGCCGGGACCTATACTTATAACCTGGGCGGTGCCGTTAAATTCATTCAATTATTGGGCAACGACGGCACTGACCTGGAAGTGATCGGCAATTTTGACGTGGTTAGTCAACCCGCAACCATCAACTTTCCGGCCACGGGCACTTGGTATGATAACCTGACAGGCACCAGTATTGCCATAACCAATACGGCCTACTCCGTGACATTGGCCCCGGGGGAATACCATGTTTATAGCAATACGCCGTTGAAGTTGTGAAAAGTAAACTGCAGTAATACTGCAGCGGGCATACCACTATACATACTACTAAAATACCACTAATTACCGTATATCTCCTGTATCGTTCGGCTCGCCCCGGATGTAATTTTACCTGCCCATAACTATCTCTTCACTTTTAAATTTTAAATGTATGGCAGGTAACTGGCAATCTATCGCGCTACCGGCGACTTTGTCGTCCGGAGGCGCTTTCAGCGGCGATCTCATGCTTTTGCTGACTGATGGCTCTTTGTTTGTCCACAACGCGTATGGCAAGGAGTGGTTGCGATTCAAGCCCGACTCTACCGGTGACTATTCCGGTACCACCTGGTCGACGGTATTCACCGAATCGGAGATGGCGAACACAAGGGAATACTTTGCATCGGGCCTCCTTAAGGACGGCCGCGTCTTCGCCATTGGCGGCGAGGACTCGGATGCAGGTGGTGACACTCCGCTGGGGGAGATCTTCGACCCGCAGACGAACACCTGGTCAAAGGTAAACAAGCCCGCGGCCTTCGACTTTATTTGCGGTGACTGCAACGGGGCCGTCCTGTCCGACGGAAGGGTCCTTTTGTCGGCGCCCAATAGCTTAGCCTTTCCGTTAAGCAAGCGGACCGCAATCTGGGATCCCCATCACAATACCTGGGAGGAGGCGGGGCTTGAATTCGGTGCAGCGCCGTCGACGACCAAGAAGGACCCCTGCATGGAAGAGACCTTTACCCTGCTTCCGGATGGCAGCGTGCTGGTACCCGATGTGCAGGATACGCCAAAAGCACAGCGTTATATCCCGTCTCTGGACAAATGGGAAGATTGCAAGCCGTCACCCGTCCACCTGGCCATCACCTTCCTCGGCGGCGTTGAAGTCATGGAGACAGGACCGACCATCTTATTGCCGAATGGCGAGGCCTTCTGCATCGGCGGGACAGGGGAAACGGCGATCTTCAAACCGGGTCATCACCCGACAAGCCATGGCACCTGGCATAAAGGGCCTGTGTTCCCGACCGATACCAGTATGGCGCCAAACTGGCCGACCCTTACTGCGTTGGATGCGCCTGCCTGTCTGATGCCCAGTGGCAGGGTGATATTGATGGGCGGGACAACCACGCCCGATTCCGGCGATTATTTTTCACTCAACCCCGTATTCCTCGAATACGATCCGCACGGCGGCGCCCCCACGCTGCCTCAATTGGACGTGCAGCCGCCGCTTCCCGCAGCCACCTGGACCTGGCAATGCAATTTCCTGCTGCTTCCAACCGGGCAGCTCCTCTGCAGCAACCATAACGACAATACCTTGTTGCTCTACACACCCGACCCCGCCACAAGCGCCCCGCACCATTCCTGGCGCCCCGCCCACATTTCCGTGCCGAATGAGATGATGCCCGGCCACACCTACAGGCTCTATGGCACTCAACTAAACGGGCTGTCACAGGCGCTGGGCTATGGCGACGACGGCGGCATGGCCACGAACTACCCGATCGTACGGATCTCTCATGTCTCCACCGGAGAAACAGTGTACTTACGCAGCCACCACTTTTCTACCATGGGCGTTGCGACCGGCGACCGCGATCCGGAAGACCTGAAGCATTGCGCCATCGACATTCCTGCCGGTATCCCCACCGGCCATTGGCATTTGATTGTCATC
>Ga0207025_1062_pt1 | contig 17373 bp, 19 predicted proteins | sample Alteio_BWMinCont_45_FD_153261 | JGI IMG/M metagenome (GOLD analysis project Ga0207025, IMG submission 153261) | Enriched cells from forest soil in Barre Woods Harvard Forest LTER site, Petersham, Massachusetts, United States -... | ecosystem: Environmental > Terrestrial > Soil > Temperate forest >... | reverse complement strand
TCTATAGTTGGCGGGCGATGCATGATCCGTTCGGGGAGGAGCGTGCGCCGTGGTGGCGGCGTATGTGGGCCAAGCACACCGATGGCGCGCCTAGGCGCTATGCGCTTCCTGCAGGCGCGATCGGTCCGTTCCTTTTGCTGGGGATCAATACCCATGGCATGGATGTTCTGAGCAAGATGGCCATCTGGTGTGGGCTCGTTGTTGCTCCCCCGGCCTTGGTTGAGTTGTGGTGGAGGCACCGCAAGCGGCGGCAAGGCGAACAGGAACCGCTGCTTCCCTTCGCGAACGACTAGGCCGCGCATCACGTGAGCTGGCTATACCGGCTCGCTGCCCTGGTTGGGAACACGAACTTCCCGTGCCGCCTGCAGTCGAGGTCGCTATGCTCGCGCTCTTAACATGGGATGCAGTCGAGAATGAGGTTTTCGAAGAGCCGCCACAAGCCGCCAGAGCAAAGCTAACTACCACAAGGATTGACGTCATCAGGGCAAACCTGCATCTGCTGCAGTGAACGGGACGCATTGATTCTTATGTTGTGATCAGGTGTCGGATTTGCCCTCGCCGCTGGACTGCCCGGCCGGGACTGTAGCAAAGCTCACTCAACGTTCAGCTCGTCTATTCCCACCTCATCGACCAGGTGCTTGCGAACCCAGGCATCCAAATCGTGAGGATCGAACCTGATTTGACCAGCGATCCTGTAGTGGGGGATGAGAAAGTTCTCCGCTGCTGCCTCCGGCTTGCCGAGATCGCATCGATCAAGTAGCCCTGAAAGAGGGTCTTCCACCGGCGCTCGATCCAATTGACTCGGCGAGCGCCCAATGGTGATGTGTAGAGACAGGACCGAGACGTCCAGCGCTTTCAGAGAGCCAACCGCTACGGTCGGTGTGGAGGCTCGGTGACAGAGCCGCGCTCGAGCGGGTGCCCACTTGCTTGACGAAAAGTCGTATCGGCTGCGAGCCGGATCAGCGGGCACGCATCGACTCTGTGTACGTGCGTCTGGCCGCCAGACGCACCCAGACGCGGCGCTCAGCCTTGAGGCGATCGATGAGTGCGCTCAGGGGCTGGTTCTCCATGAGCACAGGTTTAGCGTGCGGACCGGCTCGATGCCTCGACGATGAGCCCAGGGCAGGCAGCGCATTCCGAGGCGTCGCGCCGCCGGTACTGGCTTTTGTTTGCAAGCCGATGGCGGTGCCGATGCCTATCAGTGCCGATCCGGCATCGTGCATGATCGTGCGCACGTCGGCGAAGTCGAGGTTGATCGGACCTAGGATCGTTATCAGGTCTGTTATGGCCCTGAACGCCTTGGCATAGCACGTCGTTGGCCTTGCGGAACGGAACACCTCGACCGTGGCATCTTGGCGTCTCGTCCTGTGGGTGTTCGCCGTAGCTCTCTAACACGGGGGTTCGGTATGCGTTCGGGGGTTTGGGGTTTTGGCTTTCTAGAGCGGTTCTACCAACGTCAAGTCGGCTTGGTTGTTGACGTCGGGGCTAGGGATGTGCTTTGATCCTCTTGGTGTTTACGAGTGCCAGTGGGTCACGGACGTCGATGATGGATGCCAGTGGTCCTCAGAGAGATCAAAAGGCCTGGAAATAGGCTGGGGTTGTGTCGATCTAGGGGCGGCTGTTGATGAGGGCTGGGCAGTCCTTTAGAATGGAAAAGTCCGGGGTCTTCTGGTCGTTGTAGGTGAGGAGGGGTCATTGGAGAGAAGTGGCGTTTGGAGGGGTTCAGGGAGGCTAGGCGCTTTCGGCTGCTTTGATGGGCTTGGTTCTGGAGGCTCATGGGGCTCTAGCTCGCTCAAGACTCGGTTTTCTTTGTGGTCTCGACGGTGGGGAGCGGCCTAGCGGGGTGGTGAGCTGGGCATATTAGGACCCGTCCGCATTCTGGGTTGGGGGTGCGGAGCCGTCTTTGCTGGATGAGCGGTGTGGCCGCGCTGGCAGGACGGGGGGCTTACGGCTCCGTAGTGGGGTTGTGCGAGGCAGGAAAAGTCTCGACCGCGAAAGTTGGGTGTGTTGCGGGTGGTTCGGGTCGCCCAAGGCGGCTTGATCGGGGTTCTTGTAGGGATCCTTGGGGGCGGGTGTATGCCGTCTCAAGTTGTGTTTACAGTAAAAAATGCGGGGCGTTGCCGCGTTGGTGGTGGGCGCCCTTTTGGGGCGGGTCTTTGGAGGCTGTAGGCCGGTTATGTCCGGGCGGTAGCCCGGGCTATCTGGTTGTTTGTTTGCCCCGGTTGTGGCGGGTTGGTAGTTGATCTCCCCCGCCTGTGGCGGGTTGGTAGTTGTTTGCCCCGGCTTTGGCCGGGGTGGGGTTGTTTGGTTTGCGTGGCATGGATGCCGCGCGGCGTTAGCTCTGTTGCCTGGATGCGGGCGTTTATGAGGGCTACTTGAAGCTATCCCAAGGATGGTTGGGGGTTTGCCCGGGGCCGGCGCTTTGGCGCCGGGCCGGTTGCTTTTTCTCTCGCCGTGAAAATTTCCATGGTGTGTTTTGCCAGAGGCGAAACAGCTGTCAGGGAGATTAGGTAGAGAGAGAGGAGAGGGGTTTCTTAGTTCTTTTCTTGGACGGGGTGTTTTGAGTGTCCGTAGCGAGTGCCGTAGGCCGTGGAGGGCACGAGAACGGGTTAGTGGGAGAGGTTGTGTGGATATTTTCGCGGTCTTTTGGGTTTTGAAGGAGTGTTGTGTTCTTTTCCGGGCAAAATAGTGAGAAACATGGTTGTTGGTGGGGGGACATATAGGTAGGTTGCGTGTACCCGCCTGGGTAGTCCCCACAGGCTGCCAAGGCGGGTTGTTTGTCTTTGTCTATTCATTGCTTCTTTTTTTTCTTCTTGGTTATGACATTTGATTTTGATTTCTGTTTTGCCCGGGAGTCCAATGTGAGGGCTGTCGGTTGCTTTTTCTCTCGCCGTGAAAATTTCCATGGTGTGTTTTGCCAGAGGCGAAACAGCTGTCAGGGAGATTAGGTAGAGAGAGAGAGTGAATGGTCAGAATCAATCTTGGAGAGGTTGTGCAGGGGATGACATCGGCAGCTCAGGGGACATGCAGCGAGCCATTCGTGGCGAGCTCATTGGCCACGAATCGGTCTTGATGACCAGCAACGCGCTGTCTCAATCGACCTGTGGCCCTGCCACTCGTTCCGTCTTCTTGATGGGTGTCTGTGAGAAATACTGACAAGTACGGGCATGTTGAGAGCTACCGGTAACCCGGTAAGGCTAAGAGGAGGAGGGGGTACAGATGCGAAGGTTACCTTCGAGCTTTGTGGCGTCCATCAGCGTGGTCGGGAGCCTGGCCCTCCTCGCCGTCCTCGCCTTCGCGAGCATGGCCCTAGCCGCCGCCCCCGCGCTCGCCGAGGAGACGCATGTCTTCGCAGGGTCGTTTGGTTCGGAAGGTGAAGGTGCGGGCCAGTTTAAAGACCCCACCGGGGTCACGGTGCTCCCCGATCGCTGTCTGTCTGATGGTGCTTGATGGTTCCTGTCGTTTCGCGCTCCCGTGCGTGTCGTCATACAACACGCGAGGGGTCGTCCCCTTTTTCTCGGAGGAGATGGTTTAGATGAGTGTCCGTGGGCTGATCTTGGGGCTGCTGACTGGGTTGTGCGTGCTGGTATTCGGCGCTGGTTCGGCCGGTGCCGCGGCGGGTTATGGCGATGTCTGTGTGTTGTTGGGGCCTCCTGGGCTCTGCACCGTGGGTACGTTCGCTTTCCCGGCGGGTGTCGCGGTCGATAATTCGGCGGGCTCCACTAAGGGCGATGTGTATGTCGTCGATCTCACGAAGAGTCGTGTGTTGAAGTTCAACGCGGCGGGAGAACCGGTGAGCTTCGAAGCTACGGGCACGCCCGAACTGGACGGCGGTAGCACCCCGAAGGGGTCGTTCTCCACCCCGGCTTATATCGCGGTCGGTCCCAACGGTGATATTTATGTCGTGAACCTGGGGGAACCGGTGATCGACGTGTTCAACGCGAAAGGCGAATACGTCCCGCAAGCTCCTGGCGGGTTCGTCGCCCCGTCCTTTGAAGGGGGGACGTATGACCCGGTGGGTGTGGGCGTGGACCAGGAAAACGGCGATGTGTATGTGTCCGACCGTCAGGACGGCGGCATCGTCGACGTGTTCGAAGCGGACGGGACGTTTGTGCGGCAGTTCCCGACGGGTGCGGGTGGCAGCGACAGCGTCGCGGTCAACTCCTCTGGTGATGTGTATGTCGATAACGAAAACGCGAGCGTGACCGAGTTCACCGCGACGGGCGCCCCGCTGGGCACACTGGACGCGGTCGCACCGCAGGCTGTAGCCGTCGATCCCGCCAATCAGAGCGTGTTCGTCGGGGAGAACGGCGGCTCATCCAGCTACCAGATAGCCGAGTACGCCGCGCCCGCCGCGCCCGGGGAAGCGCCCGTAGTCGTGTTCGGCAACGGAACCTTCGCTTCCAATGGGTCCTATGGGATCGCCGTGAACGGCACCACGCACCAGGTGTACGCCTCCAACGCCGCCGGGGAAGACGGGCTGATCTTCGAAGAAGGCCCCACGCCCGAAGCACCACGTACCGAAGCAGCGACAGAAGTCACCGCGGCCAGCGCCGAGCTGCACGGGACGTTGAGCCCGGGTGGCACGAAAGGCGAACTGGAATACACCTTCGACTACAACAGCGGGCTGGCCTGCGCGGGCGCCGGCAGCACGCCCGTGCCCCCAGGGAAGATCACCGAAGCCAGCAAGGAAATGGTCGAAGCGCAGGCGACGGGACTATCACCGAAGACCAAATACACGTTCTGTCTGGTAGCCACGGACCCGTTCGGCTCCGTCCCCGGCCTTGAAATTTCCTTCGAAACGCTTGCGGCCAAGCCTTCGATCCAGTCGCAGTCCACTCCCGAAACAACAAGGATGACCGCGACCGTCTCGGCCGTCATCGACCCTGAGGGTGCGGATACGACGTGCAAGGTCCAGTACGGCCTGACAGCATCCTACGGCAGCGAAGCTCCCTGCCCTACGGGGTTGGGCGAAGGCACCACAGGCGTGCCCGTAAGCGTCAAGCTCACCGGACTGCAGCCGGAAGAGATATACCACTACCAGTTCATCGCCACCAACACGGTCGGGACCAGCGAAGGACACGAAACCGAAGACGCTACTTTCGAAACGGAGGAAGCCCCCGAACAGCCGGCTACCGGAGCGGCGACGGGCGTAAGTCCAAATACCGCTGTTCTCAACGGGAAGCTCAACCCGGGTGGGCTCACGGGCGAACTGACGTACTATTTCGAATACAACCTTGGGTCTTCCTGCAGCGGAGGAGAGGCGACCGCGCAGAGCACCGTCGCGGAAGCCAAGGACGCAACGGTCCAAACCGAAGTCACGGGATTGACCCCCGCTACGCGGTACACGTTCTGTCTGGTCGCGACCGACAAGTTCGGCACTGTCTCCGGGCCGGCGGTTTCGGTGAGCACGCACCCCAGCCAGCCGGCGATAGAAACCGAGTCCGTGGTGAGCGTCGGGTCGACCGAAGTAACGCTCAGCGCACAATTGAACGCCAAAGAAATGCTCACCGGCTATCACGTGGACTACGGCACAAACACATCCTATGGGTCGAGCACTCCAGAGGTCTCCATCGGCAGACCCGCGGAACCCATCGACGTGCAGGTACGTCTCAGCGACCTGCAACCCGGCACCCTCTACCACTATCACTTCATCGCGACGAACACGTACCTCGGCGCCGAAGGCACAGACGCCACGTTCACCACTGCACAAGCGCTCGCGGCTCAACAAACAACGCTACCCGACAACAGAGCCTACGAACTCGTGTCACTACCCGAAAACTCAGAAGTTTACTATCCTGACCAAGGGCTAGCATCCAACGCCAACGTGTCCGGCGTGCCAGGTTTCCGCGCCGCCGCCGACGGCGATGCCGTCGCCTATGCAGCGGGTCCCCCCGCCACCGGCGTCGGCGGCGGGGGCCTCACTGGTCAGGAAGAGGGCAACGAGTATCTCGCTACGCGCGGTCCAAACGGGTGGGAAGCACAAGATATCGAGCCGGTGACCAACGTAAATAAAGAGGGCATCGTCGCATGGGACGTATTCTCAAGCGATCTGTCGGTGGAGGTGTTTCATACAGGTTACCCGGTAAAAGCCGAACCGGAACCGGCCGCCGAATGTGCCAAACAGAGAGAAGAAGTCATCTATTCCCATACTGCGGGTGGTTATCACGCGGTGCCCAAAATGTCAGGTGTATGTGGCGGGGAAGCCGTCGGGTCATCCGCCGATGGCGCTCATATTCTCTATTCCAGTTCCCACGGCGGCATTTACGACGCTTTTGACGGAGATGCATACCCGGTTGATGTTCTGCCCGACGGCGAACCAGAACCCAACCCCAACTCGGCATTTGGTGGATTTTTGGTTAATCAAGTGGGGGGCAAATGGCTGAGCAACATTATCTCGAGCGATGCGTCACGCGTGTTCTGGACGAGTCTGAAAACCGAAGTGACGCCCGAAGATCCCGCCGGGAAGACGAGGTTGTTCGTGAGGGAGAACGACACTCAGCCGCAGAGTCCGATAGGTGTCAACGGTGAATGCACCGTGTCTGTGGACGCGTGCACCGTGCAGCTCGATCTCGCGCAGAAGGGGGCGACGGGAAGTAGCGGTGGTGGGCACTACTGGACTGCCAGCGGCGATGGCTCGAAGGTATTCTTCACCGACTGCAGCAGGTTGACAGTTGACTCTACGGCGGTCCCGGGCGGTGGCTGCGAAGGGTCAGATCTATACGAATACGATTTCAATAAGCCGCCGGGCGAAAGGTTGACCGATCTCACGGTCGACGAACACGTCTCCGATCACCTGGGCGCGGATGTTCAGGGCGTGATCGGCGCGAGCGAAGACGGGTCCTACGTGTATTTCGTCGCCAGCGGCGCTCTAACGGCGGGCGCTAACTCCGAAGCAAAGGAACCGGTTGCCGGCGAGCCAAACCTGTATATGCGTCACGGTGACAAAACCACGTTCATCGTGACTCTGGCGCCTGAAGACGATCGATTCCTCGGTCCAAAAGAAAACGAAGGCTACTTCCATGGCATCGGCGACTGGCGAGGCGACCTCGGCCTAAGTTCAGCCGAGGTGGCTTCGGAAGGCCGTGAGGTTGGGTTCATGTCGAGGCTGTCTCTCACGGGATATGAAAACGGCGGGTTGCCCGAGGTGTTTGTCTACGATGCCGATGTTGGGCGGATCTCGTGTGCCTCCTGCAACGCCGGCGGCGTGCCGCCGGTAGCGCCAGCAGAATTCGAAGAAGGAGGCGAACGTGGCGGGTTCGTGACGGTGTCGGCAAACGACACGTTCCGGACACGGTGGATAAACGCGGAAGGCAGCGAGGTGTTCTTCGATACCGATCAGCCGCTGGTGTCGCAGGACACAAATGGTCACCAGGACGTGTATGAGTGGGAGCGCGACGGGACGGGCAGTTGTGGTCAGAGCGCTGGTTGCATTTCCTTGCTATCGACGGGGACGGTGCCCAGCAATGCCTATTTTGTGGATTCGAGCGCGAACGGCGACGACGCCTTCTTCACGACCCGCGCCCTGCTTGTCCCGCGAGCTCGTGACGAAGACGCCAAGCTCTACGATGCTCGGGTCGACGGTGGTTTTTCCGAAACTACGCTCGCTTGTACGGGCACTGGTTGTCAGGGTGTGCCGCCCGCTCCTCCGATCTTTGCGACTCCGTCGAGCGCGACGTTCAACGGTGTGGGGAATTTCGAACCTTCGTCCACACCCGTGGTCAAACCTCGGTCAAAGGCAGTGAAGTGCAAGCGAGGTTTCGTCAAGAAGCACGGCAGATGCGTCAGCAGAAAGCCAAAGAAGTCCAGTAAGCGCTCGAAGAAGGGGAGAAGCAAATGATGACCCGTCGATCATTCCGTCCTGCCTGGCGCGCGTTCACACTGACAGTGCTGGTTATTTGCGGATCGGGGTTGATGAGCGCCTCAGCCTTTGGCTCGGCTTCGACGCCGGGTCCTGGATGGGAGCTCACCGCGCATACTTTCCCCACCAATCTGACGCCGGGTAAAGCTGGAACGGTCGCGATCAGGGTGCTCAACACGGGCGCGGCGGGCAGCAACGGGACAGTCACGGTGACAGATACTCTGCCGCCAAACGTGACAGCGACAGAGGCGGGGTCGCTGGAATATTTTGAATCTTCTTCAGGGCCTCATCTGAGCCCGTTGTCAGATTGGGACTGTGCCGGCAACGGCCCGGGCGGGGAGACGCACGTGGAAGGTGCGAGTGTCGTCACGTGCACCAACGATCCTAATAATATGCCCAGCGTCGCTGGAGGCGGCGGAGGTCCGAACCGTGACGAATCTAGGGGCCGCAACGGAGAATACCCTTATCTCGATCCAGAGATCGCCATCGCTGTCAACGTCTCGGGTGCCGCCAAAGATCCCGAAGAAGTCGTCAACCGTGTTGCGATCACGGGTGGTGGCGCACTGACCTCGGCGAGCACGGAAGAGCCGCTCACGATCGGCTCCAAACCGGCCGGTTTCGGATTCGCGGGCGCCGACGCGTGGTTCAGCAACGCCAACGGGACGATCGACACGAAGGCTGGCTCGCATCCGTATGAGGCGACGTTCAGCTTTGATCTCAATAATGCTCCTGACACATTTCCCTTTTTCACCAGCCCGGACGAAGAGAGGGATCTCGAGTTCAACTTGCCGCCAGGTTTCATCGGCGATCCATATGCGGTGGCGACGTGCACTCGCGAACGACTGAACCTGGAAGATTGTCCTTTGACCTCGCAGATCGGTGTCGTAACGGTCGAAGTGATCGGCACGACAATGTTCCGTTTCCCGGTCTATAACATGGTTCCACCCGTGGGCGAGCCTGCGGAGTTCGGCTTCAGCCTGGATGGGATCAATACGTATTTGGATACAAATGTGCGCAGTGGCAGTGACTACGGACTGACGACGCATGTCAATAACATCGCGCAACGAGGGATTTTGAGCAGTGTCCTGACGCTTTGGGGTGATCCCGGTGATCCGAGTCACAACCCTTGGCGCACGAGTGAAAGCGAGGGTTGCGTACCTGGAAGGGGGTATCCGGCGTCTGAATGTCAGCCGGTGGCTCCGGATAGTGTCCCGTTCTTGACATTGCCGACATCGTGCGTGGGGCCGCAGGCATATTCGCTGAGTTTGAATACGTGGGAAGCCCCGGGTGTTGAAGCTCGTACGAGCTTTCTGACGCACGACAGCGACGGGAGTCCCGTTGGTTTCACTGGTTGTGAAGATTTGGCGTTTGATCCGTCGATTGTGGCGGCGCCGGATACGAGTAATGCCGATACGCCGGCTGGTTTGACGGTGGATGTGAAACCGACGTTGGGTGGCTTGCTGGAACCCGGTGGGCTGGGTGGTACGGATATCGAGAATACGACCGTGACGTTGCCTGAAGGTGTTGTGATCAATCCTGGTCAGGCGGCTGGTTTGGGTGCGTGTCAGGAATCGGAAGCTAATGTTCATGTGGAAGGTGTCGCTCCGACGTGCCCGTTGAACGCGAAGGTGGGTACTGATGAAATAGAATTGCCGATCCTCAAAAATGCGTTGTCTGGGAACGTGTACGTGTTGCAGTCTGAGCCGCCGAACCTCCAGTTGTTGATCACGGCTTCCGGTGAAGGCATCGAAGTGAAGCTTGTCGCGCACGTGCATTTGGACGAAAAGACGGGACGGCTGGTCACGACGTTGACGGGTACCCCGCAGGCCCCGGTCAGCGATTTCCGGTTGTCGTTCAGCGGTGGCGCGCAGGCGGCTTTGGCGACACCCACGGCTTGTGGAACGTATGAAACGACCGCTGATTTCACGCCGTGGGCGAGCCCGTTCGTAGCGGACGCGCTGACGACGAGCGTCTTTACGATCAATCACGGCACGGGCGCCGCGCCGTGCCCGCCCTCGCCGTTGCCGTTTAGCCCGTCGTTGATTGCGGGTTCGACGACGGATCAGGCGGGTGGCTTCACGGACTTCTCGCTGCTGCTGCAGACCGCCGACGATCAGCAGCGGATCTCGAAACTCCAGTTCAAGGTCCCCGCGGGCCTCTCGGGGATGATCTCGACCATCCCGCTGTGTCAGGAACCGCAGGCCGCGCAGGGGACCTGCTCGTCCGCGTCGCAGATCGGGCACACGGTCGTCGCCTCAGGCCCCGGGCCGTATCCGCTGGTCGTGCCGCAGCCGGGGCAGCCCCCAGCCGCGATCTACCTCACCGGACCCACCCGCCTGGAAGGACCCAATCAATCCGTCGCGCCGTTCGGCCTGTCGATCGTGGTGCCGGTGGTGGTCGGCCCGTTTGTGTTGCAAACGCAGGTCGTCAGGGCGAAGATCGAAGTCGATCCCCATACCGCGCAGATCACAGTCACGACGAACCCGTTGCCCCAGATCATCGATGGTGTCCCCACGGACCTAAGAACTGTGAACGCGGTGATCGACCGTGAAGGGTTCATGTTCAACCCGACGAACTGCAGCCCGCAGGAATTCTCCGGCACCGCGACCAGCGCCCAGGGGACGAGCGTCCCGATCTCGAGTCATTTCCAGGTGGGGTCGTGTCAGAGCCTGAAGTTCGCCCCCGACCTCAAAGTCGCAACCAGCGGGAAGACGAGCAAAGCGGATGGTGCGAGCCTCGAAGCGAAGATCGTCTACCCCACGGGTGTGTTGGGGGATAACCAGGCGACTTCGCAGGCGAACATCGCCAAAGTCAAGGTCGACCTCCCCAAGCAACTCCCCTCGCGATTGACGACGTTGCAGAAGGCGTGTACGGCCGCGCAGTTCAACGCCAACCCGGCGGGCTGCCCGGCGGCGTCGGTGATCGGGCACGCGACGGCGATCACACCGGAGTTACCCGTGGTCGGTGGGGCTTCTCTACAAGGACCGGCGTACTTCGTCTCCAATGGTGGCGAAGCGTTCCCGAACCTCGACATCGTGCTGCAGGGCGACAACGTCACGATCACGCTCGTCGCCGATACGTTCATCAGCAAGGCCGGGATCACGAGCAGCACGTTCAACACGGTTCCCGACGCCCCGATCACGAGCTTTGACCTGACGCTCCCCGAGGGGAAGTATTCCGCGCTCGCGGCCAACGGAAACCTCTGCAAGTCAAAGCTCGCGATGCTGACCTCGTTCCTTGGCCAGAATGGTGCGGAAATCCACCAGAGCACGCCCATCACCGTCACGGGCTGCCCGAAGACCAAGACCCTCACCCGCGCGCAGAAGCTCACCAAAGCACTGAAGAGCTGCAGGAAAGACAAGAACAAGTCTAAGCGAGCCAGGTGCGAAGCGGCAGCTAGAAAGCAATACGTTGTGAACACGAACGCGAAAGGCAAGAAACATGCTGGAGGTAAGAAGCATGGTTGACGATGGTCTTGCCGATTGCGGTGCTGTAGTAGCGATGGAGGTTGTTAGGCCCTCCAGCGTCGGCCTACGGGGGCGGGCGCTAAACCACCCACAGGTGCATTGGCTGAAGACCGTTGTGCTGAGCGTCGTGGGAAAAGTCGTGACAAGAGCGCGGCAGGTGTGGGTCGGGGAGATGAGCGATGGACGCAAGTCCTCTGCCGTTGACGTGTCGAAATTCTTGAGGATGATGTCGAAACCAGGGTCGCGTATTTATCCTGGGACGAGCCTGGAGGTCACCCGTGACGGCGGCCATGAGATTCTCCCCGTAGGCGGCCATCGGAACTCCCCAGTGGCGGCCACTAATTCTCCCCATGGGTGGCCATCAGATCTCCCCACCGTCCTGTCCTGAGCGGCCTGTAATCCCCCGTGCCTTATCAACGAGGCACGTCGGGAAGGCGGGCTGGGATGAAGCGATCGGAGGAGATCATGGAGATTCTTGAGGCATACGATTTGACGGGCTCGTTGCGCGCAGCAGCGGCTCTGTGTGGTTGTGATCACAAGACGGTCGGGTTGTGGGTTCGCGCCCGTGAGCAGGCCGCCGGGGAGCCGCTGGGGCTGCGTGGCCGTTCACGGCCGGTGACGGGGCCGTTCTTGGAGAAGGTGGAGGAGCTGGTGGATCGCTCGCACGGCAAGATCCGTGCTGATAAGGCGCACGAGCGGCTGGTCGTGATGGGCTATCTGGGGTCTGAGCGCTCCACGCGGCGAGCGGTGGCGCAGGCCAAGCATCGTTATCGCCAGAAGCATGGTCGGCGCACACGGCCGTGGATCCCGGAGCCTGGTCTGTGGCTTCAGTGGGACTATGGCGACGGGCCCGTGGTCGGTGGCCGCTGCACGTCGTTGTTCTGCGCGTGGCTTGCGTGGTCGCGCTTCCGGGTGGTGCTGCCGTTGTGGGATCGCACGCTGCCGAGCGTCGTGATGGCGCTCGATCGGACGCTGAGACGGTGTGGGGGCGCTCAAGTGTGAAAAGCGCTCGTGTCAAAGAGGCAACGCTCGCTGACTAGCGCCTGGGCAGGTTTCACCACACTGCCCTCACTTACAGACATGCTCCTCGCATTTCTCCGGGGGTGATGGCTCTCGGTCTGACGCTCTGTGACCCCGTTTACAGCCGGCCCCCTTCGGGGCCTTTCACCGTCAAGTATTCGTATCCGAGTGACGATCTCGGGACCCACTCATGCAAGATGTCTGTGCGCGGCTCTTGGCTCTGCGCACTGCCTTTCTGCATAGGGCCCCCTGCGGGGGCTCACGACGTCGAAGAGCTCTGCGGGAGGTTTTTGGGCTTGGTGCTCTCTTTGAGAGCTCTCCGCAGATCGCTACAGCTAGCTAGTGGCCGGGCCCCCATGGGGCATCGCTACATCCAGAGCTTGGGCCCTCGAGCTAGCCTTGCTTGAGAACCCCTGGGCTTACTGGTCCCCTCGAGCTCCTCGAACCCCAAGGGCAATCTCGTATACCTAAGCTTCTGGTGTCCCCTAGGACCAGACTATTCCTTATAGAGGAATAAAGATTGTTCTAGTTCCCTTTGCTTCTTGTCTAGTCAAAACTTGGCTCTAGAAAGCCGAACCTGGTGCCTCTTCATCTTCCCTCCCAGGATCGTCAGCATGCGGTGGGAACGTGGTGCTACCATGTCTCCATGTCTGCTACGAAGCTGTCCATAGCTCTTGAGGAGCAGGTGGCCCGCGCCGCGCGGCAGTCCGCTGAGCGTAAGGGGATGAGTCTGTCGGCATGGGTCAATGAGGCGTCTCGAAACGCACTTCGGATTGAGGAGGGTCTGGCCGCCGTCGCCGAATGGGAGGCCGAGCATGGCCCCATCAGCGTCGAGGAGCGAACGAAGGCCAAAGCTCTGCTCGATACAGCGGGCGTGGGTCGGCCCTGATTGAGCGGCGTCACGTATGACGCCGGTGCCCTGATCGCGGCCGAGCGTCATTCCGAGGCAGTGTGGGCGTTGCACCAGGATGCTCTCATGCGCGATGTGTGCCCGACCGTGCCCGCCGTAGTATTGGGACAAGTCTGGCGAGGTGGGCCGCAGGCTCAGCTGTCGAGATTTCTACGCGGATGTCGCGTGGAACCGCTGACGGAGGCGGACGCGCGCATCGCCGGGACCGCTCTCGCGAAGAGTGACGGGGACGACCTAATCGACGCCGTGGTCGTGATGAGCGCGCTGGCGCGCCACGATCTGATTGTGACGAGTGACCCTGAGGATCTAAAACGGATCGCGGCGGCGGTGGGTGGTTCGGTCAAGATCCACATTATCTGAAACCTGGCGACCGAGCGTTTGCCAACTGCGACTGGGTCATCAACATCGCCAAGGACCGTCTCATGCAGCGCCTTGGGACGCTTGATCTGCTCGCCTTCTGGCGCCTGAACGCAACGCTCGTGCGCCCGGGGCCGAGCAGTGTCGGACGGTGAAGTTTTCAGTCGAGGGCTCGGCTGTCGGGTTCAGGCGTGCAGAAAGAAGCGGGGTTTGTTCAACTCCACGCGAAGTTAGCTTCAGCATTGAGCGTTTTGAGTCGGAACGCATCTCTGAATCGCGCGGTCGTTACACGACTGTGTAACCGATTCATCACACCAAGGACTGGACCCGTGTACGTGTGGTGTGCTCTGGCGGAACCGCGACAGGACGTGACGGAACTGTCACAACTTTGTTTCTAAGATCTGCGTGCGCTGCTTTGAACTCCCGCGCACCCTTGCGGGGTCTCAGCACGTTCTAGTGTTCGTCCTGGATAGGCCACGGTAGCCGCAGTCTCGTAGCCCACGACTACCTTGTCTATGTCGCGCGCGGGCTTGATCTAGCGCGTTTCAGTGCCAGATTTTGACGAAATCTGGCCTGCTAAAGCTATCCTGCTCGCCCTCTTTACGCGTCGATCGGAACACTAACTTGACGGTGGGGTGTGTCGCAACGATAGCTGAGCGCTCCGAGCCCTATATATCTCTACAAATGCCTTGCCGAGCGCTAGATCGGGACCGTCCCGCTCATTTAGACGACAGAACGCCTCGAGCACGATCTCTGCCTCCTCATCGGTGGTCTCGTCGACCATCCGGTGCAGGCGCGTACGTGCCAACATGCCGGGAACCATAGCGGCGCTTGCCTGCACCTGCGAAGATGGCGGGGTCCCTTTAGGTAGGCCAGGGGCTATGCGTGTTGTGGTTGGGTTTGTGTGTGGTCGGTCTCGGTTGCTGCGTATTGGCTGGGTGTGAGCCCCCCTAGACTTGAGTGTGGCCGGTAGTTGTTGTAGTGGGTGCGCCAGTCCTCGATGATGACCTTTGCCTCGGTGATCGAGCCGAACTCCTCGATGTTGAGCAGCTCGTCACGGATCCTGCCGTTGAACGACTCGACGTAGGGGTTCTGCCATGGGGACCCGGGGTCGATGTACGCGGTTTGGGTGCCGTGCAGGCGGCAGTAGTCCTTGAGTGCCCAGGCGATCATCTCGGGGCCGTTGTCGGCTCTGAGGTATCGGGGTGCTCCGCGGGTGAGGATCAGGTCTTCGATGACACCAACCACCTGATCAGCGGTGCACGTACGGTCGACACGGATCGCGAGTGCCTCACGGGTGTACTCATCAACGATGTTGCACAGCTTCAGCCTGCGCCGGTCAGCGGTCTCGTCGAAAATGAAGTCCAGAGCCCACACCTCGTTCACCCGGGTCGCCCGCAACCGCTGGGCCTGACCGGTGGACACGCGTCGGCGCTTGCGAGCCCTGACAGGGCGGCGGAGGCCCTCTTGACGCCAGATCCGTCTTGTTCGCTTGCGATTCACCGTCCAGCCCTCACGCAACAGAATGTGGTGAGCTTTCTTCCACCCCCACCTCGGGTGCTCCCGCGCGATCTCCCGCAGACGGGCGGCGAGGCGTTCGTTCTCCGGGCGGACCGGTTGGGGCGCCTTGCGTTGCGTTGAGCGGTTCTGCCCAACAACACGGCACGCACGGCGCTCGGAAACCCCGAAACTCTCCTGCAGATGCACCACAGCTCTGCGCCTGAGTCCCGGGGTCAAAATTTCCCCTCCGCCAGCTCCTTGAGCATGTCGATATCCAAGGCCTGCTCAGCAACGAGCTTCTTCAACCGCTGATTCTCGCTCTCCAGGGTCTTCAGACGCTTCGCTTCGTCCGCCTTCATCCCACCGTACTGGCTACGCCACCGGTTGAACGTCGCCTCCGTGATCTCCAACAGCCGCAGAACCTCCGCGAGGTCCTGCCCCTCATTCAAGAGGCGTTCGCCCTCCCTGATCTTCCTCACTGCCTGCTCCGGCGTGTGCCTATGCCGCTTCATGATCGTGTCCATCCTCTCATCCCACCAAAGGGACATGACAGACACACACAGAACCCGGACTACTTCACAGGGACCCCGTCAAAGAGTCGTTTCCACTGGGATCGCGAGACGGCACCGCGTCCAAACCCATGAACTCGGAGCCGTTGGGGTGTTCTGGGCGAGACGTGGTGTCCATTTTGTCGCGCATCCTCACAGGGTAGGTCTCTCTTGCGAGGGTTCGGTGGGATGATGGCAGGGCGCGGGTGGCTGGACAGGCATGCCGATCGTCGGCAATTGGAAGGACCGCCCGTGAGGGGCTAGAAGCCGGGTGCTGGACCCACCCACAGTGACGGCCACACATGGATGCTTCCGCGCCACGGTTGCCTGCTTGCCTTGCAGCACGTGGTTCAGCGGGTTAACTCAGTTAGTACACGATCGAGATACTTCCGCGGCTGGGGTGTGCAGTGTGCACGATCTACGCCGACGATCGTGCCCGCATGTGTTCCCGTGATCACGTTAGCTGAAGCCAGATAACGACCGGTCCCGTCAGCCTGACCGCCAGGTTTCGAGACGTGCTCTGCGCTGGTACGCGGAACGCATACAGGCCGGTGACCTGGCCGACTCTCATATGCGTTCGAGCGGGCGTGAGCGCCCAAAGCACTGCACAGATCCGCGAATGCGTTCTTCACTACGGCTGAGACCCAATACATCGCCCCCATATGAAACATCACGGTTGGGACGAATCAGCTCCGCGTCGATGAGAGGCCGGCTGTAGCGGGCGGTCGCGAGCTCCTGCGGTACTATTTGCTCGGTGAACGAGGTCTCCCGAAAAGGGAGACTGTGCGCTGCGTTTGCGTGCCCGATGGGCATCGGCCTAGTGAGGCCAAGGACAAGCTCTCTGTGGCGGTGCAGGAAGCAGTCGAGGTCTCTACCTCTTTCACTCGCCCGGCGGCGAACTGGAACGGTGGCATAGACGACGTCAACACCCGGTTCCTGAGCTGCGCGGCGATAGGCGATCTTGACTGGGAGGGCTGGAACCTAGTGGGCGAACGTCGGCGCCTGAGTCCGGGTTGCCTGGGTTGGGCGACTTTGGTATGAGCGGGTCGTGTCTGTGGGTCGGTCGAAGGTGTGGATGTTGGTAGATGCGGCGGGTTGCTTTGGCGGTGTTGAGGTGAAGCGGACGACTGGTGTTGTGTGATGGACACCGGCAACAATCGTGTGGAGGAGTTCACTGCGATGGGCTTGCTGGTTCTGACGTTTGGTTGCTTGATGAATCCAGCCTGGTGCTGCGAGGTACGGGATATGTGTGGGGGCGCTGGGACTGACTGAGGTGGCTCTGGCGGGTCGAGCTGGTGGATGCGCTCGAGGTACGTCTTGAAAACCCGTTCCTCGGCAACAGCTGCTACATCGGCTCCAACGCGCACCCGGTCGTGATCGAATTCACGTCGGGCACGACGAGCCCGCCGGCGCCGAACAAACCGATCAACGGTAAGTCCGACTGGGTGTCCTGACGAAGGCGACCTTCTCGTGGTCGTGGTGGGGTCGATGCAGCGAACGGCGTTCTCGGTGCCGGGTTGCTGAAGGGCGTGCTGGCTTCTCCTCGTTCCTGATCGACCCGATCGACGGAGCGTGGTGGTGGACGGTGGTTGGTGTTGGTGTCGGTATGGTCGCTGACTGGCTATGACAACCACGATGCGGTGAGCGGTAAGCCTGATGAGGAGGTCTACCTGTATGACGGGGTATCAGGACGCCTGGTGTGCGTGTCGT
>Ga0207025_1061_pt1 | contig 17444 bp, 11 predicted proteins | sample Alteio_BWMinCont_45_FD_153261 | JGI IMG/M metagenome (GOLD analysis project Ga0207025, IMG submission 153261) | Enriched cells from forest soil in Barre Woods Harvard Forest LTER site, Petersham, Massachusetts, United States -... | ecosystem: Environmental > Terrestrial > Soil > Temperate forest >... | reverse complement strand
TAATGATCTGGAAAAGAATTTTACAATCAAAGATGCCGGTCAAAAAGACCAGATGGATTGGCTGCAAGCCACACCGAAAGATAAAGACAGTACCTTCACGCTGATCAGCATCGGTATGCAAAACGGTGTGCCGCGCGAAATGGATTTGCGTGATACGTTCGGCCAGACCACGATTATTCTGCTGCAAAATATGGAAAAAAATCCCGCCTTTAAACCAGATCAATTTAAGTTTACTGTGCCTGCCGGGGCAGACGTATTTAATCCAAAATAATCCATGTCTGATTTATTTAAAGTAGCGCCAACCCCACCATTGGCCGAAGCCTTGCGTCCAACCAGATTGGATCAGGTAATCGGCCAAAGTCATTTGTTGGGAGCAGGTAAGCCACTGCGTCTGGCATTTGAATCCGGTAAGCCACACTCGATGATTTTGTGGGGACCTCCGGGAGTAGGGAAGACAACGCTGGCACGTCTGACCGCGCACGCATTTGCCTGTGAATTCATTGCTCTTTCGGCGGTGTTTTCCGGTGTCAAAGATATTCGTGGCGCAATGGAGCAGGCTGAACAAAATCTGGCGATGGGCAAGCATACGATTTTGTTTGTCGATGAAATTCATCGCTTTAATAAATCGCAGCAAGATGCATTGCTGCCGTATGCCGAATCGGGTCTGGTGACCGTTATTGGCGCAACCACAGAAAATCCATCGTTCGAAGTGAATTCAGCGTTGCTGTCACGCGCTCAGGTATACGTATTGCAATCGCTAACCGAGCAAGAACTAAAACAGTTAGTCACGCGCGCCCAGGATGAAGTTTTATCGCATCTGCAAATCGATCCCGCGGCAATCGACACGTTAGTGGGTTATGCCGATGGTGATGCGCGTCGTTTGTTGAATTTGTTAGAGCAAACCAGTAGTGCCGCAGGCTCTGCAGGCATCACAGCGATCACGCCAGAATTTATCCAGAACGCATTGACTTTGAATGCGCGTCGCTTTGACAAAGGCGGTGACAATTTTTATGATCAGATTTCAGCATTGCATAAATCGGTGCGTGGCTCCAATCCTGATGCCGCCTTGTACTGGCTATGCCGGATGCTGGATGGTGGCGCTGACCCGAAATATTTAGCCCGTCGCATCGTGCGCATGGCGTGGGAAGATATCGGCATCGCCGATCCACGAGCCATGCAAATCGCCAACGACGCTGCAAGTACCTATGAACGACTGGGTACGCCTGAAGGTGAGCTGGCGTTGGGGCAGGCGGTAATTTATCTGGCGGTGGCGGCAAAAAGTAATGCAGGTTACAACGCGTTTAATCAGGCCATGGCATTTATCAAGCAGGATAAATCGCGTGAGGTTCCGGTCCATTTACGCAATGCTCCGACCAAGCTGATGAAAGAACTCGGTTACGGACACGAATATCGTTATGCGCATGACGAGCCCGAAGCCTATGCGGCCGGCGAGACCTATATACCGGATGGCATGCCGGAACCAGGCTGGTACCGACCGGTGCCGCGCGGTCTGGAAATCAAGATAGCTGACAAGCTTGCGCACCTGCGCAGTTTGGATGAAACCGCGAAAAAATCAAAGAAATAGCGGAAAATAAGTAGAAATTCAGCGGAAAATCTGCAGAGTATTCCATCAAACAGGCAGTTCGTCGCAAATAGTGCCAATGTTACTAATCCGTTCTTTATACTGCGCCATTAGTCAATCAACAAAGGAGATAGTCATGCGTCGTTTAATAATTGTGTCGATGTTTTTGTTTTGCTCTTTAGTTCAGTCTGTGGTGCACGCTGATCAGACTTTGCAGTTACCCGCTTTTAATGCCGTAAAAAGTGACGGCGTATTTGATGTGGAAATCATTGTGGGAAGTCCGCAATCCGTGGTGTTGAAAGCGTCTGATGACGTAATCGCCAGATTAAAGATCCAGGTTATAGACGGTGAATTAATCATTGCAGGACCACAGGAAAAACATAACGTCGTTTTTTCAAACGACAATAAAGTGTTTATCACCGTACCATCTTTGCGCTTATTTAAAGGTAAGGGAATAGGCGAAGTAATTATCAAAAATATCGATGGTGACAGAATTGATCTGTCTTATGAAGGCGTTGGCAGTCTCGAAGCGTCCGGTAAAACCAAATGGCTGAGATTAAAAGGTAACGGCGTGGGCAGTATTGATACCAAAAAGTTATTTGCCGACGATGCTGACGTGGATTTTGACGGTGTAGGCGGCGTGGATATTTATGTCAGCAACAATCTGAATGCAGTGGTGCACGGAGTCGGATCGCTGACCTACTGGGGAAATCCCAAATCAGTGCATAAGATGGCGGATGGCATAGGCAGCATTAGCGCAGGAAGATAATTTCGTCAAAGTTTCATAAAAACCAAGTAAATGCCGTTATTCTGTAACGGCATTTTTTATGCCTATTCGACCAGATGCCTGCGCTAAGATACAATTCTGCTTCTCGTACCTCTCTTATCCAATAACCAACGACGAATCACCATGATAGATATTCAACTTCTCCGTAAAGACATCGCCAATGTTGCCGCCCGATTGGCGCAACGTAAATTTATTTTAGATGTGGATGGCTTTAACTCTCTGGAAGCGGATCGCAAACAATGTCAGACACGCAGCGAAGAGTTGCAGGCATTGCGCAATTCATTATCCAAGCAAATCGGTATGTTGAAAGGGAAGGGTGAAGATACATCAGCATTGATGGAGCAGGTCAACGGCATCGCCGATGAATTGAAAAGCTCGGCCACGCGTCTGGAGCAAATTCAAGATGCGCTTACCGGTTTTCTTGAGGTGATTCCTAATTTACCCAATCCCGCCACACCAGTCGGTATCGGCGAAGAAAATAATGTAGAAGTTCGTCGCAACGGGTCGCCACGCAAATTTGATTTCGAACCACGTGATCATGTCGATGTCGGTACTGCATTGGGTCTGGATTTTGATACCGCAGTAAAACTCAGCGGTTCACGCTTCATGATGTTGAAAGGCGGGATCGCACGTCTGCACCGCGCGCTTGCACAATTCATGCTCGATACACATACCATCGAACATGGCTATACCGAATGCTATACGCCATACATCGTCAACGCTGCCACGATGCGCGGCACCGGGCAATTACCCAAATTCGCAGATGATTTATTCAGCGTAAAAAAAGGCGGGCAAGATAGTGATGGCGAAGCGCTGTACCTGATTCCAACTTCAGAAGTCTCACTCACCAACATCGTACGTGACGAAATCGTTGCGCTCGATAGTCTGCCGATCAAGCTGACAGCACACACACCATGCTTTCGCTCTGAAGCTGGAAGTTACGGACGCGATACACGCGGCATGATACGCCAGCATCAATTTGATAAAGTCGAGATGGTGCAAATTGTGCATCCTGATCAATCGGACGCGACTTTAGAGCAAATGGTGCAGCAGGCAGAAGTGATTTTGCAAAGACTGGATTTGCCGTATCAGGTGATGGCTTTATGCACCGGCGATATTGGCGCAGCGTCGGGTAAGACATACGACATCAACGTATGGCTGCCTGCGCAAAATACTTATCGTGAAATTTCTTCGCTGTCGAATATTTACGATTACCAGGCACGTCGCATGCAGGCCCGTTTCCGTAACGCGCAAGGCAAACCGGAATATGTACACACTTTAAACGGCTCGGGCTTAGCTGTCGGCCGTACCCTGGTTGCGATATTAGAAAATCACCAACAGGCAGACGGTAGCGTGACAATTCCGTCGGCATTACACCCGTATATGGGCGGATTAACTAGTTTAAAACCGGCCTGATTTCAGATTAATGCGAATTAGCACTTCCATTTGACCAAAAACTAGTGCATAATCACACCTTTTGCGGCTGTAGCTCAGCTGGATAGAGTACTTGGCTACGAACCAAGGGGTCGTGGGTTCGATTCCTGCCAGCCGCACCAGCATTACGTTGTAAAGAAAAGGGTTAGCGTTAAAAACGCTAACCCTTTTTCTTTTGTTGCTCGACTTTCTGCGCGATTATTCTTTCTCACTTACTACTTTCAACCGCGTAATCGCGTCTTGTGATCCGATCACTAAATTTGCCAATTCAATTGGTTTGGACAATAGTTATTTAAAATAAATTGGGTAGATCGCGCAGCAATAAATTGGTTATTAACGCGACAAAATTTTTTTGTTTTGTGCTGTATTTACTGTATTATTTTGCTCAATTACATCAAATTGGTTGTCGCTATCCTAACTATTTAACACTTAACCGAAATCTCATCATTTGGGTTTAACCATGCCGGAAGATATCCAAATTCTGTGGATGCATTATCAAATTCGTGCAGTTCTTGGGGCGGGTGGTTACGGGCAAGTCTTTGAAGCATGGGATAACAAGTTACTGCGTACAGTAGCAATCAAGCGTCTCAAAAATCTCACTACCTTGGCAGCACCAAAGAATTTAATTAAAGAGGCGCAATTGGCCGCCTCGTTGCAGCATGCGGCATTCGTTAAAATTTACGCTTTAGAAGATAAGGATGAACAGCACGCGATTGTGATGGAAATGGTGCATGGGCAGACACTCAAACAATTGCAGGCAAGTTCATCGCCACCGGATGTGCAGAAATCGCTTGATATAGTAAGTCAGATTGCACAAGCGATGCAGGTGGCGCATGATTCCGGTTTGGTTCATGGCGATTTGAAACCATCCAACTTAATGATCGAGCCATCCGGTGCAGTGCGTATTCTGGATTTTGGCTTGGCTGCACACAACGATGAACATGCGACAACTTCGGTATTGCAAACCGATCCTCAAGGCACAATTGTCTACATGCCTCCCGAGCGCATGTTGGGCGCGCCTCTGAAAAGGCAGTGTGATATTTATGCGCTCGGCGTCATTCTGTATGAACTGCTTCACGGTGTGCGTCCCTTTTCAAATTTAAACGGTTTAGCTCTGGCGGCAGCGAGCATGCAAACGTCGTCGGCGAGTTGGTTTTATCATGAATCGTTGCATCCCTCGATGATTGCCTTGATACGCGCAATGACCGCACATGTTTGCGAGCAGCGCATACATTCGATGCACATGGTCGTCGAAAAAATAAAAATGTTATCGGTGGAGACGCGACCACTGACTTCCGTCACGTCAATTCCTATTTTGTCCAAAGTGAAATCTCGCTGGTTTGGCGGAGCAAATTGGCTGGTCGCGAAGAAGCGCTATGTGTTATTTGTGGCGATGTTATTGTTGTCCGGCGTTGCCTTGTATTTGATACCGCACATGACATATCTGATGCAGATGCAGTTGACGCCTTTTTCCGAAGCGATTGAAATGCAGCAGGGAATGGCCGAGCTAAAATTAGCCGATAGGCCGAGCAGTCTGAACGAAGCTGAAAAACATTTCTCAACGATTTTGCAGCACACGCCGAAAAATAGCGCTGCCGTGGCCGGTCTGGCGATGATATACAGCATACGGTTTGCTTCCGATAGCCGGGATGAGGTTTGGTTGCAGAAAGCCGCCGCGGGCGCGCAGCAGGCATTGCAGTTGAATGAGCAATTGGCGCTTGCGCACGTGGCCTATGCTCGCGTATTGGAACTGCAAGGAGACAGTGTAGCGGCGCTCAAGAGCTGCGAACGGGCATTGACACTGGACCCTGAAAATATTTTTGCGTTGAATGCAAAACTGGAATCGCTACGGTCATTGCGACGTTTCGATGAGGCGAAAAAAATTGCCGAAGAAAGTTTGCAACATCATCCGCAAGAATACGTTTTTGCCAATCAGCTCGGCGCGATTGAATATCAGCAGCATCATTACGATGCTGCTGAAAAAGCGTTCAGGCACAGTATCAAATTGCAACCCGATTCGGTTTATTCTTATGCGAATTTGAGCGCGGTGTTATTAAATCAAAATCGAAATGATGAAGCCATGCAAGTGCTGCAGCAAGGTTTGCAAATTCGGCCCAGCGCCTGGTTATATGGAAATCTGGGGAACGCGTTATTTTTACGCGGCGAGTATGTGGAAGCCGCTGCTGCGTTTGAAGCCGCAGTGTCGCCCACAAAAGGAAATCCGTCAGACTACCTGGGATGGGCCAATCTTGCCGATACGTTATTGTGGATTCCAGGACGCCAGGCTGAAGCTGTTGATGCCTATAAACGGGCAAATCAACTTTTGGCGCCACAGCTGGAACGGAAACCAAATGACGTGACGTTGATTTCGCGAATGGGTTTGTATCTAGCTCATGCCGGCGAGAAAAAACAAAGTGAAGCGTTATTAACGCGCGCGATTCAACTGGCGCCCAACAATGCGACAGTGCACTTCCGGGTAGGTTTGGGTTTTGAATTAATCGGCCAGAGAAACCATGCGATTGATGAAATCATTCAAGCGATCAAACTGGGTTATTCAGTGAAATTTATTGATTCAGAACCAGCCTTTGTCGGACTTCGACGCGACCCCAATTATTTGCAGCATAGAGAAACAGCAGAAAATTAAGGACGCATCTTGATATGCCATTACAGGTAAGATGATGCGCGGTCGCTTTAAGAGCAATGTTCTGTGTGAAGATATCCGCACACTGAGCAGGGTGTGCGATGGCAGCGGTAAAGGCAGCAGTGATGGAAGCTGAATTCGCATGACGATATTCAGCTTCATTTTCTAGAATTAATCTCGCAATTCAATAACTGTAACTCACTTATTAAAGGTTCTTATGACGGACTATATATCTACGTTGATTGATACCCCGATTACCCCGACATGGGATATCACCCCGCCGCCGCCGCAGGGTAAAAAAAGTAAAAAACCAAAATTTGAAGTCGACGATACGCTGACGGTTAGCGTAACGGGTCAACCGGATGGCGAGAGCGCCACATTAAGCTTCACTTCAAATACACCTGGTGCTAATTTATATTCGCCCTTTACTGAATATAATTATCAACAGCCTAAAGCAGGTTATCCCTACGCATTAGGCGATACTCTGCACTTTGCCAATCCATCGGTACCGGGATCGTTATGGACATTTACGTTGACCTACATCAGCGTTGATGGCGTAGCGACTACGGTTTCACTCGATCCTGAATTGCAAGTGGGAACTCAGGGCTGAACGATTCTGGCACAACGATAATTTAATGTAATAAAAGTGGGCAGTTCTTTTTGCTCACTTCACTATGCAGAGTCAGTGCATCGGCGGATTTTCTGTTGCGATTACGATTGTAATGTCCGCAAGTAACGCCGCAAACTTTCAGTCGGTGTTTTTAAATGCGCGGCACAGTTTTCCACCAGGCCGCCGCACAGCTTCATTGTCTGCTTAATTTCTTCCTCTGAAATTTTTTCAATTGGACGGATTTGCGTATGGGCTCTCAACAATTTGTACATGGAAGGACGCGAGATACCCAATTCCTGCGCTGCCGCCTGTATAAACCAATGATTGTTTTCCATAGCGCACAACACATCCTGCTCGCTAAGATCTGCAGGCTTTTTTTTGTGTTGGGCGGCGCCGGCAGGCAGGCCGTTTGTTGCTGTTATCTGGCCGCTGGATTCCTGAGGAACTTTAATCAGATTATCGAAATGGGGAACCTCACCCGAGCGCAGCGCCAGCATGGCGCGTTGCAGCGCATGTGCCAACTGACGGATATTTCCCGGCCAGTCGTAGCGGGCAAATTGGGCAACCAAAGGTACGGGCAGATCGATGGAAGAACCGTGCACCAGCGCGTCGCGATTCAGTATATGGGTGATCAGGACACCGATATCTTCGCGTCTGGCCCTTAATGGCGGCAAATGGATCACATAGCTTTCGAGGCGACGCAACAATGCCTGATTGAATATGGTGCTGCCGAGAGCCTGATCCGTTGCGGCGATAAGGCGTGCGGTTGAGTGGAGATCCTGTTGCGCACCGAGAGGTCGGTAATCTCCTCCTTCGATCACTCGCAGCAGCATGGGTTGCACACTGTACGGCGTATTACCTATTTCATCGAGAAACAGGGTTGAGCTTTCAGACTCGGTAAATAAACCCTTGCGTGCCGATTGCGCACCGGTGTACGCACCTTTTACCGAACCGAACAAATCTGCTACTGCCAACGATTCATTGAGTGTTGCCATATTCACGGTGACCAGGCGTTTTGCCTTGCGTTTGCTCAGTGCGTGAATGGCACGTGCCGCAATCTCTTTACCGGTACCGGTTTCGCCCAAAATTAAAACGGGCAAATCAGTCGTCGCCACCTGATGAATTTGGTCGCGCGCCAATATGGCTGCGCTGCCGACACCGAGAAAACCGTCGGCCGAATTATTCTTCGGCAAACAGCGTATCCAATGTAGGCAGACCAGAATCGTTCTGCCCAAGCCCAAAATTTGTCCCGCGTCGATTTGTTGGGCGCTTAAATAACACGTTTGGCGAATTTCATTGCCGTTCAGTTCGAGCACCATTCGTCCTGCCGACGGATGAATGGCGATTGCATCGGTGTTGTCCCTCACTATACGCACCGGGTCACGTGAAATACCACCGTGCCCGAGCGCCAGACCGTCCAAACCAGGTCGTCGAAACAAGGGCGCGAAGCGACTCAGCTCCACTACACCAGAATCGATGCTGCCGACAAATTGCTCTCCAACGCGGCCCAGATCTGGGTGCCATACGATAGTCAGTCCCAACAGTGGGCTTGAGCTACTATATGTTGCAGATATAGGTGATGTGAGCGTGTCTTCAGTATTGATCATAAGTTTTGGCAATGTGATGGAACGTAGGTGCTATGAAAACTGAACATGCAATCAACGACATGAGTTGAAGATACCGTAAAAATGTCTTTACATGTAAAAGGCAGTAAATTTTACACGTACAATTCTCATTCCTCTACAACCCCATCTAAGTTTTTAGGCAGCGATGATGTGCAAATCAACGCTCAATGTTCAAACAATAAATCAAACATCATCCTCCCACCTTCATCATGCCAATACGTCCTGGCGCCACACATTTCCATAGCAATGCCTCGCCATTCGATTGGATTTTTCTGCATGGTAAAGATATGCAATGAATGCGTTGTTAGTGACGTTTAATTTGTCAAGCCGCTGACGCATATTGTGGTTGCAGGTCAGCTCTTTTCTATTGGCACGGGGTTTGCTGAATGGAGTAAGTCAAGAGAAGCAAAGGGCTACGTGCCCTGTGAGACTAAGCGTCGATTGACCGTTCTAAAAGTTTCAATACATCCATTTCAAATTTCGACATCACTTAATGAGGCAACTAAATGAATCAAACTCTGACAAGAAGTGCAACGACAACAGCAGATCTAAAAACAGAAGATCAAATGGCGGCGGTTAACGAATACCTGCAAATGGTCACGAAAGCCACTCAGGATACGTTTGGCACCCAACTCAATTGCACGCTCAATTCCATTCGTGGTAATGGCCTGGGCGATTTTAATTGGAGCTACTCTAACGGACAGACAACTCAGATAAACGGCGCAAGCTATAACTGGTTATCAGCAAAAATGGGCGTTGCGGACGCCAATCAATCGGTATCTGCAGGAGCCCAAAACTCCTTTAACTCGGCATACCAAAGCTTTATTCAGGGAATTTACTATCAATTCAGCAGTTCAGACAAAAGAGCGCTTCAGGCCAGCCAGAATGCCGCAGCGACGCAATCGTCTGCCCTGGTAGCTGCATTTAATTCCACGTTTGGAGCGCCTAGTGCCAGTGATTACGCGACTGCAAGCGCGGCGATGAATATTTATCCAGCATACGGGCCATCCACCGAAATCAACTTCATTGTTGATTATGTGATGGGTAAAATGTGGGCAGGTGCAAATGGACCCTATACAAACGTGCAAATGCAGAACACTGCTGACCTGGCGGGCTTACTGGCCAAAAAACCGGCAAATGCCGGCACGATCCTGCCACTTGCTTCGCAATATCTGGTTGCCCTTGGCCTGGGTGCCGCTCTCACTGACAAGGCCAATCTGGCCAATATGCAAATCGGCGCAATGAAAAGGAATCTGCTTACTCCATCGGCCGCAAATGGTGGAATGACGGTCTTCAATGCTCAAGCTAATCAGTCAACCAGTCAAACTCTGGCGGGCTATATCGTTACGCCTGCGATCCCGCAGGATCCGGCACTGCAGACTAATTCAGTTACAGCCACTTTTGAGTCTTCAGCGACATCCGCCAGCAGTTGGGATGTTAGTTACGGTGGCCACGCAGGTTTCAGCGTCGGCGAATTTCTTTCCTTTTCCGTAGGAACGACTGTTTCAGGTGACATTGCATCGCAATGTGGGAGTTCAGCATCGATGAGTGTGTCTGTTACTTATCCGGAAATTGTTGCAGCACCTGCTATTTCTTCCATTCCCGTAGGACTGTCAGCGATCGCAGCTGATGGGACTGCAACAGGTTGGTTTAGCCCGGATATTGTTAGCGAGGCGATCAAAAATACCAATCTCGGTAGTGACGCATCAAGTGGATTTGCATTTATAGGTGGTGCGATCCCGGAAAATTTTGGATATGCGTCAACAATTGTAATTAGCGGATTTCCAGAGATTACGGTAAAGGTGACAAATGGCGACTATAAAGCGTTTCAATCTTGGCAGGCCACACATACGAGTTTCGATGTCAGTCTGTTTGGAATCATTTCGCTGGCCGGTGGAAGCGTCGATACATACACGTCAAAAGTGACGTCCCAGGAGAGCAACAGCAGCTTCTCGTTCACTCTTAGTGGCCCGAAATCATCGCCGATTACAAATCCGAATCAGCAAGTCTATCCAGTGCTGGGTTTGGCAGTGACTTACCTGAATTCTTGATGTCAACGAATGTGTCGATGATGAAAGGCTGGCGTCGTTGAAAGTCACCATTTTTTCTTTCATTTGACCATCGTCCATTAAATCAAATTTTTTTAACTCAATTTACAGGAATTATTATCATGTCAGAAATTCAATCAAAAAGTTCGGACAAAACCAACCATGCACCGGAACTTCAAGTTGGTGCTATTGCCAAGCCCCAGGCGAACAAAGTTAAGTCCGTGAAATGGGCTTCACATGCCGTTCAAACGAATACGTTGTGGACGGCTGACGATGGTCTGGCCGACGTGGCATTATCAATCACGTTAAATGGGACCTTAGCGGTAACTATCGCCGCAACAGCTCTTTTTGCCACATTTGTATTAAGCGGCATTACGTTTTCACTGGTGAATCCAGGTGGAGCAGGGACCACCAGTTTCAATTTCACCTATACGGGAACCCAAAGCGCAGCTTATATTCAGGGCTTGTTTGCCACTGGAGCAAACATAACTTTCTCGTAGGATTTTCTGTTTCTATTAGTCAGTGCAGTCAGTTTTTCAAGGACACCAGCGGATATTTATCATGTTCTCAAGTTTTCCGTTATTGGAGCAAATCTATACCTGTTTTACGTAGATTCTCTCGAGTTCATGTTTCTGCTGGTGGATTCTCAGTTGCGTTGTGTGTCGGCCTTTCGGTAATAGCGCCATCGAGAGCTGGTAATAACACATCGAGAAAACACGTCACTAGTTTTGAGGTGCCGGGCTGGCTCTTACTCGATTTGAAAAGTACTTGCGCCTTCCTTGACAACAGTAAAAACTGGAACCGTTTGCATATTGACTCAAACACCCCTCCGATGAACTAATAGATAAACAGTAGGTACAACGTGTAGCCGCCAACGTTAAATTGACCCACCCAGATTCATCAACAACCATTGTCTTTGCTTGGTTTGCATCGGGTCGAGCCGGGGCAGCGCTTTGATTTGATTTATATCAAATTTGCCTGAATATCCGATTTTGAATCTGCCATTTCAGCGTAAGATGATTCCTAAAAATGTGCGGCGCCGCACATACTTAATGCGGCGATCTGATCGACAATCCCATGGTAATCTGATGAACTTCTATTCTTGACCAACCCGATAAAATCAATGGAACCTAAACAAGACGCTGGTACAGACACGAAAGCTGTTTCGACGGCTGTTTCCAAGGTGGCACCTGCCAGCCAGACTGCGCCGGACGAAGTCGAACCTTCCTTTTTTAAACAGCATAAATTTATCCTGATTGCGCTGGTGCTGGTGCTTATCGCCATTGCGGTTGGTTTTGGTCTGGGGCGAATTGGAGCAGGCGCAAACAAGAATAATGAACGTCTGCTTTTGTACGGGAATGTTGATTTGCGCCAGGTTGATCTGGCGTTTAATAACAGCGAACGCATCAGCGAAGTGCTGGTTCAGGAAGGTGACAAGGTCGTGCGTGGTCAACCGTTGGCGCGTCTGGATACCAGCCGCCTGAAACCGCAACTTGCCAGCGCACAGGCTGAAGTGGACGCACAGCAGGCTGCGGTGGAAAAACTGCATCATGGCAGTCGTCCGCAGGAAATCGATCAGGCCAAAGCGAATGTTGAATCCGCCAAAGCTGATCAGATCAATGCCAAACAACAATGGCAGCGATTGGCTGCGCTTACTTCACTGACGACCGGGCGGGCAATCAGCCAGCAGGATCTTGACAGCGCCAAAGATGCGATGGATATGGCGCAGGCGCATCTGATTGTGGCTGAGAAAAATCTGGACCTGGCAAACATCGGACCGCGCAAGGAAGATATCGCTGCGGCAGAGGCCATGTTGCGTGCCAGGCAGTCTCAGCTCCAGGTAATCCAACAACAATTGGCTGATGCCGATCTGCTTGCCCCGGCGAATGCCGTGATTCGCTCACGTCTGCTTGAGCCCGGCGAGATGTCGTCTCCGCAAAGACCGGTGTTTAATCTGGCGATCGGCGATCCGAAATGGGTTAGAGCCTATGTTGCTGAAACCGATCTGGGTAAGGTTCGAACTGGCATGAAAGCGCTGGTCAGCAATGACAGTTTTCCGGGGCGTGCGCTTAATGGTTGGGTTGGCTTCATTTCTTCGGTTGCTGAATTCACCCCGAAGTCGGTTGAGACAGTGGAGTTGCGTTCTAGTCTGGTTTATGAAATTCGCGTTTTTGTGCAGGATCCTCAAGACCAGATGCGTCAGGGTATGCCGGCAACTGTTCAGCTGGAGTTGGATCGGGGTGCGCGTAGTCGTTCGTAGAAAAGAGTTAATCGTTAATAATTTCAGATCTCAAATCCGTCATTCCCGCGAAGGCGGGAATCCAGTGCACGACAGTGCTTTGGGTCGTGAATAAAGGTGAATGAATAATTGAAGTCGAAGGCGCTTGCGCGCCACTGGATTCCCGCCTTCGCGGGAATGACGGTGCGACGATTAGTAGGAAAGAGAAAAGATGGCGCGAAAAAGAATTCTAGAACTTCGTGTAGCGGCATGCATCGTCATTTCCATGCTTGGCGGATGCGTGGTTGGACCGGACTATCAGGCGGTAGATCCACATGCGCCAGACGCGTGGACTTCGCCACTGGAGCATGGACTGAATGGCAGTGGCGCCAGGCCCGCAGCGTGGTGGACAGTGTTTAATGATTCTGAGTTGGATACGCTGATTCAACGTGCAGAAAAATCGAATCCGGATCTGTTGGTGGCCGAAGCGCATTTACGGCAAGCCCGCGCATTTCGTGCTGCCAGTGCCGCAGACTTCGGCCCTACTGTTGACGCCACCGCATCCGCTCTCAAACAATTGCAAAGTCAAAATCAACCGCTGATCGGCGCATTGCCGCTGCCGCCTGACTTTCCGTTTGAATACAAAGTCTATCAGGCCGGTTTCGACGCCTCATGGGAAATCGATCTGTTCGGCGGCAAGCAACGCGCTCTGGAAGCAGCCGATGCCGAATGGCAAAGCGCTGTGGAAGCACGCAATGATGCACTTGTCAGTTTGTTGGCCGAAGTGGCGCGCAACTACGTCGAGCTGCGCGGTGCCCAGCAACGTCTTGAGATAGTCCGGCGCAATCTCGCCTTGCAAAAAGAAACCATAGAACTGATCAATGCACGCCTTAATGGCGGGATTGCCACCGATCTCGATTTGCATCGTGCCCAGGCATTGGAAGCAACCATGCGCGCGGACCTGGCGCCGCAGGAAACTTCGCTGCGAGTTTCCATGTATGGATTGGCGACTTTGCTTGGGCAAAATCCTGGTGATTTGGTCACCGAGCTTGCTCCGGTCATCGCAGTACCGTCGGTTCCGCCACAGGTACCGGTGGGTTTGCCGTCAACGTTATTGCAGCGCCGCCCGGATGTACGCCGCGCAGAACGACAACTTGCGGCGGAGACGGCACGAATTGGTGTCGCCAAATCAGACTGGTTTCCCAAATTTTCACTGACCGGCGATGTTGGCTATGAAAGTGTCTCGACTGGAAAATGGTTTGAACCGAGCAGCCGCTTCTGGTCGTTTGGCCCCAGTTTTCAATGGCGCATAGTAGATTTTGGTCGGGTGAAGGCAGAAGTGAATGCACAGACCGCGGTGCAGGAGGCAGCACTGGCCACTTATCAGAAATCAGTATTGACTTCGCTGCGGGAAGCCGAAAGTGCCATGGTGAGTTATGCGCAGGAACAAAATCGTCATCAGGCTTTAATCGACGCTGTACTTGACAGCCGGCGCTCTCTGGATTTGGCCAACGATCTGTACCGGAATGGTCGGGTAAATTATCTGGATGTGCTCGACGTTCAGCGTACCTTGTATCAGGCCGATGACCAGTTGGCTGCCAGCGATCAGGCCGTGGCACTTGATCTGATCGTGCTGTATAAGGCACTTGGCGGTGGCTGGGAAGTCAGAGGTGCCTTGCAGCCGTCGGCGACCGCGCCATGAGCGACGATACGGTACCGGCGCTGCAAGTTGACGCGGTGCGCAAGGTGTTTAAGCGCGAGACCGGTGAAACGGTGCTGGCGCTCAATGCGATTTCATTTTCGTTGCGAAAGGGCGGACTTGCAGCTTTGGTCGGACCCGACGGCGCTGGCAAAACTACGCTGATCCGCCTGCTTGCCGGACTGATGAAAGCAGATGGAGGTGTCGTTCGGGTGCTGGGTATCGATGCTGCAAAAGATCCGCAGGCAATTCAATCGCGTATTTCCTATATGCCGCAACGTTTTGGTTTATACGAAGATTTAACGGTGCGTGAGAATCTGGATCTGTATTCTGACATGCACGGTGTTTCGCAGCAGGATCGCAAGGTTCAATACCAACGCCTGATGGACATGACCGGTCTTGGAAAATTTCAACAACGTCTGGCAGGGCAGCTTTCCGGCGGCATGAAACAAAAGTTGGGCCTGGCCTGCACGCTGGTTCGTTCGCCGGAGCTGCTGTTGCTGGACGAACCGACTGTCGGTGTCGATCCACTGTCACGCCATGAGCTGTGGGAGATTATCCGCCAACTGATCAAGGACGGATTGACCGTATTGCTAAGCAGCAGTGATCCCGATGAAGCGGAAAGCTGCGATAGCGTGCTCGTGCTGAACGAAGGGAAGAAGCTGATGGAAGCACCACCCCAACAGGTCAGCATACTGGCGCAAAACCGTACCTTCCTGATCCAACCTCCGCCAGCGGTGAAAGCACGGGATTTCCAGGCATTGCTGTTACAGGACACTAAGGTTATCGATGCGGTGCCGCAGGGCGATCAGGTGAGGGTGGTAACCACGGTTAGCACCATCAACCCAGATTCTGCAGTTTTTCTTGGCGTTACCGCGAATGCGACTGCGCCCCGTTTTGAAGATGGCTTCATGGTGCTGCTGCATCAGGCTATCGCGCCGGAGCAATCCAAACAGCCCGAAGTGAATCAGGTTCAAGCTGGCGAGATGACCGCACCTGCCAATGCCGCTGCCAATAAAACCGGCGATCTGGTGATTGAGGTCAATGATCTGGTGCGACGCTTCGATAAATTTCTTGCGGTTGATCACATCAGTTTTTCGGTTAAACGCGGCGAGATTTTTGGCTTGCTTGGCCCCAACGGCGCCGGAAAAACCACCACCTTCCGCATGTTGTGCGGCTTGCTATCGGCCAGTTCAGGAACCTTGAAAGTGGCTGGGGTTGATGTGCGTCACAGCAGGGCCTCGGCGCGCCAGAATCTTGGTTATGTGGCGCAAAAATTCTCGCTGTATGGGCAATTGACTGCCGCTGAAAATCTGGATTTTTTTGCCCGCGCCTATGGTTTGGGCGGCGCCAAAAAAAATGAACGCATCGCCTGGGCGGTGCAGCAGTTTAATCTGCAACCATTTTTGCATCTGTCCAGCGCGCAGTTGCCGGGCGGTTTTAAGCAACGCCTTGCGATGGCCGCCGCATTGCTGCATCGTCCGCAGATTTTATTTCTGGACGAACCGACCAGCGGTGCCGATCCATTTGCGCGTCGCGAATTCTGGCAGCGCATCACCGCGCTGGCCGCCAACGGCGTTACCGTCATTGTGACCACCCATTTCATGGCGGAGGCGGAATATTGCGATCGGGCTCTCATTCTGGATGGCGGAAAAGTACTGGCACAGGGAACGCCGACCGAATTGCGCGCGCTGGCGCCGCTTGCGTCCGGCCAGGACGCGACGACCGTAACGATGGAAGACGCGTTCATTGCAGTGGTTGAAGGGGCGCGAACTTAAGTAGGGTGTAATAGCGCAGCGTATTACACCGTATCGTGAAATAACGCACATCGCACGATATTGACGAATGCTTTGGTGTAACGCGCTGCGCTATTACACCCTACCAAACTTGGAGTCACCGTATGAATGATTTACAGGCGAAATGGCGGCGAATCCGGGCACTGACGCTGAAAGAAACCCGCCAGATTCTGCGCGACCCGAGCAGCATCGCCATTGGCATTGTGTTCCCATTGATGTTGATCCTGTTGTTCGGATACGGCCTATCGCTCGATGTCACCAAAGTATCGATGGCTGTGCTCGACAACGACGCCTCGACGGAAAGTGTCAGACTGATCGGCGCTTTCCGGCTCTCACCTTACTTCAATCTGAGAGTCACGCATTCGCTGGCAGAAGCAGAGAAGCTCGTGATGAAACGCGAGGCGGACGGCATCTTGCAGATACCCTCCAATTTCAATCGCACATTGCATGGCGGCGGCGCGCAAATTCAGATCCTGGTTAACGGTACCGACGCGAATCAGGCACGCATCATGCAAGCCTATGCGCAGGGTCCACTAGGTGTCTGGGCCGCAACCGCGCCGGGTGCCCAGGCTACAGGAAATGTGGTGGTCGTTAGCCGGATGTGGTTTAACGAAGCCAATGACAGTCACTATTTTCTGATACCGGGCCTGATCGTTCTGGTGATGACCATCATCGGCGCATTCCTGACTGCTATGGTGGTAGCGCGTGAATGGGAACGCGGCACGCTGGAGGCGCTGTTTGTCACGCCGATGCGTGCCGACGAATTTTTGATCAGTAAATTTATTCCTTACTTTGGTCTCGGTACGATAGGTTTGGCGCTATGCCTGTTGGCCGGAAAATTTTTGTTCGATGTGCCGATGCGCGGTTCGTTTTTCCTGCTGTGCCTGGCCGCGATGATTTATCTGGTGGTTGCGCTGGGAATTGGTTTGCTGGTATCTACTTTAGTCAAAAGCCAGTTTCTGGCCAGTCAGCTGGCAATGCTGCTGACCTTTTTACCGGCGATG
>Ga0207025_1060_pt1 | contig 17461 bp, 14 predicted proteins | sample Alteio_BWMinCont_45_FD_153261 | JGI IMG/M metagenome (GOLD analysis project Ga0207025, IMG submission 153261) | Enriched cells from forest soil in Barre Woods Harvard Forest LTER site, Petersham, Massachusetts, United States -... | ecosystem: Environmental > Terrestrial > Soil > Temperate forest >... | reverse complement strand
TCGGCGTACCTGTACGTGTTCATGTGGCTGCGGTTCACGTTTCCGCGCTACCGGTTCGACCAATTGATGCGGCTGGGCTGGCAATTTCTGCTGCCGCTGGCGATCGCGAACGTGATGGGAATCGGCGTGGGATTGGCGCTGCACCGCGCGTTGGGATGGGGCCTGGTGCCGTCGTTTCTGCTGACCACCGTTCTCACGCTCGGCGTCGCGGCCTGGCTGTTGTTCGTCGGGGAACAGCACGAGCCGGGGCGAGTCGGAGAAGAGGGAGAAACCGCCGGCAATGCTTGACCAGGTTCTCTTTTATTTCTTCGCAGGGCTGGCGGTGCTCTCGGCCATCCTGGTGGTCACGCGCCGCAACGTGGTGCAGAGCGCTATTTTTCTGGCCACGGCGCTCCTGGCCACGGCCGGGATTTTTCTGACGCTCCATGCCGAGTTTCTGTTCATCGTGCAGATCATTCTCTACACGGGCGGCATCACGGTGCTGTACGTGTTCGTGATCATGCTGGTCAACCTGGATGTGGCGCTGCATCAGGTGCAATTCAACCGGCAATGGCTCGTGGCCCTGCTGCTGACGCTGGTGCTCGGCGCGCAGGTAGTGATTGCGCTCTCGTTGAGCCGCGGCAGTCTTTACACGCAGGCGCCGGCGCCGGTGCAGACGCTCGAGCCCAACACCGAGCAAGTGGCCTGGTCGTTGTTCCATACGTATATGTTGCCGTTCGAGTTGGCCTCGATCCTGCTGCTGGTGGCGATGATCGGAGCGGTGGTCATGTCGAAGAAGAGGGTTTGAGAATGGTCCCAATTGGACACTACCTGTTTCTGAGCGCGGCGCTTCTGGGAATCGGCATCGTGGGCGTGGTGACGCGGCGCAACGTGATCATCATTCTGATGTCCGTGGAGCTGATCCTGAACGCGGTGAACATCAATCTGGTGGCGTTTTCGCGTCTGGTGGGGTCGGTGGAGGGGCAGGTCTTCGCGATCTTCATCATCACCGATGCGGCGGCGGAAGCGGCGGTCGGCCTCGGCATTATCATCGCGTTCTTCCGAAACCGCGAGACGGTGCTGGCGGATGAAATGGACATTTTGAAATGGTAAGCAGAGCGATCTCGCACGCGCGGCCGGGAGCGAAGAGCACGCATGCCCTCTGAATATTTTCTGGCGCACATCTGGCTGATACCGCTGTTCCCGCTCGCGGGCGCGGCGCTGATGCTCTTGATCGGCCGGCGCCTGCCGAACAGCGGCGTCAACGCGATCTGCGTGGGCAGCGTTTTCCTGGCGATGGTCTATGCGTTCGGCGGCGTAGTGCAGTTGATCGCGCGGCCGGTGGCGCAGCGTGTGGTCGAGGTGGTGCTGTTCGATTGGGTGCCGGCCGGAGCGATGCATACCACGGCGGGCCGCCTGGTGAACTTCAACGCGCAGTGGGGCATGCTGCTCGATCCGCTCTCCGCCGTGATGCTGTGCGTGGTGACGGGCGTCGGGTTTCTGATTCACGTGTACTCGACGGGCTACATGGGGCACGAGGGCGGCTACTACCGCTTCTTCGGCTACCTCAACCTGTTCATGTTCTCGATGCTCACGCTGGTCCTGGGGAACAATCTGCTGCTGCTGTTCGTCGGGTGGGAAGGCGTGGGCCTGTGCAGCTACCTGCTGATCGGGTTTTACTTCCTGCGCAAGTCGGCGAGCGACGCGGGCAAGAAGGCGTTTATCGTCAACCGCATCGGCGACGCGGGCTTCATCCTCGGGTTATTTCTTCTGATGGGCACGCTCGGCACGCTGCGGTTCACGGAGATTGGCCCGGCGCTCCAGGCGGGCGGATTCGCGGTGGGCGACGGCGTCATGACGGCGATTGCCTTGCTGCTTTGCGTCGGCGCGACGGGGAAGTCGGCGCAGATTCCGCTGTACGTCTGGCTGCCGGACGCGATGGAAGGCCCCACGCCGGTGAGCGCCCTGATTCACGCGGCCACGATGGTGACGGCGGGCGTGTACATGGTCACGCGCATGAACGCGGTCTTTCAGCTGGCTCCGGTGGCTCTGGGGGTGGTGGCGACGATCGGCGCCGCGACGGCCCTGTTTGCGGCCACGATGGGCCTGGTGCAAAACGATATCAAGCGCGTGCTGGCCTATTCGACGGTGAGCCAGCTGGGCTACATGTTCCTGGCGCTGGGCTCGGGCGCATTCACGGCGGGTATCTTTCACTTGATGACGCATGCGTTTTTCAAGGCACTGCTCTTCCTGGGCTCCGGGAGCGTGATTCACGCGATGTCCGGCGAGCAGGACATGCGGAAGATGGGCGCGCTGTGGGGGAAGATTCCGACGACAGCCAAGACTTTTGTGGTTGCCGCGGTGGCGATTTCCGGGATTCCGCCTTTGGCGGGGTTCTTCAGCAAGGACGCCATTCTAGGGGCGGCGTTCGAAACGCGGCCGGTGCTCTGGGGAATCGGCTTTGTGACGGCCGGCCTGACGGCGTTTTACATGTTCCGCCTGGTGAACATGACGTTCTTCGGCGAGTCGCGCGTGCCGCACGACGTCGAACATCACATTCATGAATCGCCGTCGTCGATGACCGTCCCGCTCGTGATTCTGGCGGGGCTTTCAGTTGTCGGGGGGTGGATCGGCTGGCCGGAGTCTCTGGGCGGCAGCGACCGCTTCGCGCATTTCCTGGAACCGGTGATCGCGCAGCATGCCGCAACCGCTTCCGCGGCGGCGGAGACCTCCGGACACGGCACCGAATACGCGCTGATGCTGGCTTCGGTGCTGATAGCGACGCTGGGGATCTGGCTGGCGTCGAGGCTGTATCTGCAACGCCCGGAGCTGCCCGAGCGCATTGCCGAGCGCTGGAGCGGGCTTTACCGGCTGCTCTACAACAAATATTACGTGGACCAGATCTACGACGCGATGTTCGTGAATCGCACGAAGGACCTGGCCAGCGCGCTCGGAGCGTTCGACCGCAACATCGTGGACGGGCTCGGCGTGAACGGCGCGGGGTGGCTGACGCGAGCCACATCGCTCGTCTCGATGTGGTGGGACTCCTGGATCGTGGACGGGCTCGTGAACCTGGCGGCGCGCATCGTCTGGGTGTTTAGTTGGCCGGTGCGGGTCCTGCAGAGCGGCCGGGTCTCGAATTACGCGCTGTGGATCGTGTTGGGCACGCTGTTGATCGTGTGGCACTATCTCGGCGCCGCCGGGATCACGTTTCACAACCTGGTGCCCTAGAAGGCGAGGACGGGATGCAGTTCTACGACAGTCACATTCTGAGCGTGATCTTGTTCACGCCTTTGGTGGGAGCGATCCTGCTGCTGTTCGTGCCGCGCGAAAGCGAAAACACGCACCGCGTGCTCGGCAATCTGTTTGGGATGCTGGGCTTTGTGATCTCCCTGCCGCTCGTCTGGAAGTTCAACGTCGGGGTAGCGGGTTACCAGTTCCGCGAGACCGCCAACTGGATTCCGTCGATTGGCGCGCATTACACGCTGGGGATCGACGGCATCAGTTTTTTGCTGGTGATGCTGACCACGATCCTGGGGGCCATCTCGATCCTTTCGTCCTGGAGCGCCATCAAGCTCAGAACAAAGGAATATTACATTCTCTTTTTGCTGCTGCAGGTGGGCATGCTGGGCGTCTTCATGTCCCTCGATTTTTTCCTCTTCTACCTGTTCTGGGAAGTGATGCTGGTGCCGATGTACTTCCTGATCGGCGTCTGGGGCAGCGACCGGCGCCTGTACGCGGCCATCAAGTTCTTCCTCTACACCCTGGCGGGCTCGGTGCTGATGCTGCTGGCCATCCTGGCGCTCTACTACCGCGCGCATGAGGTTACCGGGCAGCCGTTCACGTTCGACATTCCGACGCTGCTGGCCGTCGTTCCACAGTTTTCCACGCGCCTGCAGCAGTACCTGTTCTGGGGCTTCTTCTTCGCGTTTGCCATCAAGGTGCCGATGTTCCCGTTCCATACCTGGCTGCCGGACGCGCACACCGAAGCTCCCACGGCCGGTTCGGTGATCCTGGCGGGCGTTCTGCTGAAGATGGGCACGTACGGATTCATCCGCTTCTCGCTGCCGTTGCTGCCCACCGATCCGGCGGCGCGGCACAAGATCGTCAGCATCCTGATCGTGCTTTCGCTGATCGGCATTATTTACGGCGCGCTGGTCTGCATGATGCAGAAGGACATGAAGAAGCTGATCGCCTACAGCTCGGTGAGCCACCTGGGCTTCTGCACGCTGGGTATTTTCGCGCTCACGCCGAACGGATTGTCGGGCAGCGTGATCCAGCAGATCAATCATGGCATCTCGACCGGGGCTCTGTTCTTGATCGTCGGCGTGCTGTACGAGCGGCGGCATACGCGCCTGATCTCCGAGTACGGCGGGCTCTCGACGCCGATGCCTAATTTCGCGGCCGTGTACATGATTGCGACGCTCAGCTCGCTGGGTCTGCCGCTGCTCAACGGCTTCATCGGGGAGTTCACGATTTTGAGCGGCATTTATCAGGTCAGCTTGCGGATGGCGGCGTGGGCCGTCATCGGCATCGTGCTGGGGGCGGCGTACCTGCTCTGGCTCTACCAGCGCGTCATGTTCGGTCCGGTAACCAATCCGGCGAACGAGCATCTCCCCGACCTGAACGCGCGCGAATACGCGACGTTGATTCCGCTGGTCATCCTGGCATTTTGGATCGGCATTTATCCGAAGCCGCTGTTCACCGTGCTCGAACAGCCGGTCCACCAGATCGTGGCCCAGGTGAACCCCGGCTACTACAACACCGCGAGCATCGCAAGGCCCGAGGCGGCGCAACCCGCCGCGGCATTGGCGAAGCCACCGGTTGATCCGCGCGACGTTCTGAGCTCCGCGACCGTTGCGAAGGATTCGCGGGGCAAGAAGGTAGCTCTAGCGCTCTCGGCGCCAGGCTTGGCGCAGGATGCGGCAACGCCGGCAGGGGAGAAGCGCTAACCCGCGGCCATGAATATCGCCTTCCGTCACGACTTCTTCATGATCCTGCCGGAGGTGCAGCTTGCCTTATTCGGCCTGGCCATCCTGATCCTCGACTATCTGCTCGGCGTGAAGGAGAAGGCCTTCAACGCGGTTGTGGCGATGTTTGGAGTGGGGTTCAGCGGTTACTCGCTGTTCCGGCTGCGCGCGCTGGGGCCGGATGCGATCGGCGGGTTTGCCGGCTCGATCATCGTGGACCCGTTTTTCCTCTTCTTCGGGATGATTTTCCTGGTGGCGACTGCCTTGGTCATCCTGCTGTCGGTGCGCTACCTGCAAATCGAGGATGAACACCACGGCGAATATTACGCGCTGCTGCTGTTTGCCACGGTCGGAATGATGTTCATGGCTTCCGGCTACGACCTGATCGTGCAATTCCTGGGTCTGGAGACGATGGCCATCAGCTTCTACATCCTGACGGGTTTCTTGCGACACCAGCGCCGCTCGAACGAAGCGGCGGTGAAATACCTGCTCCTTGGCGCGTTTAGCTCGGGCTTGCTGGCCTACGGTTTTTCGCTGCTCTACGGAATCAGCGCGATGGCCGACCTGAGCGGCCCGGACGGATTGCCGCTGCAAGTTCCGCGGACGAACCTGGACGTGGTGCGCACCGCTCTCGCGTTGCGCGGACCGACCGACTTGCTGGTGATGCTGGCCGTGGTTACGGTTGCCGCGGGACTTTTCTTCAAGGTGGCGGCCGTGCCGTTCCACCAGTGGGCTCCCGACGTATACGAAGGTGCGCCGACCACGGTCACGGCGTACGTCAGCGTGGCCTCCAAGACGGCGAGTTTCGCGCTGCTGCTGCGACTTTTCCTTTACGCCTTCTGGCCCGTGCGCGTGAACTGGATTGAGATCATCGGCGCGGTGGCGGTGGCATCGCTCACCGTCGGGAACTTGGCGGCCATCACCCAAAGCAACGTCAAACGGCTGCTGGCGTACTCGTCGATTTCGCACGTCGGATATATTTTGCTCGGCTTGGTGGCGGCGCTGTCGGGTCCCGACGGAAACGAGACCGGCCTTCAGGGCGTTGCGTTCTATCTGTTCGCCTATGCGTTCATGACCATCGGGGCATTCGCGATCGTCATTTTGCTGCGGCGCCAAGGGCTGATCGGCAATGAAATCGACGACATGAACGGGCTGATCAAGCGCAGCCCCGCTGCGGCCGTCCTGCTGCTGATCTTCATGCTGTCGCTTGCGGGCATACCGCCGCTGGCGGGCTTCGTGGGCAAGTACTACATTTTGCTGGCGCTGGTCCAGACGCAACATTACTACCTGGCCCTTTTTGGCGCGCTGTACATCGTGCCGGCGCTTTACTACTACTTCCGGATCGTGGAACACGCCTGGTTGCGCGAGCCCTCGGGCGAAGTCCGGCCCCAGGCAACGGCGGGACAATCGCTCGCTCTCGCGGTGATGTGTTTCGTGACGGTTGCTGCCGGGGTCTATCCGGAGCCGTTCATTCGTCTGGCATCGTATTCGCTCGTGCTTCCAGCCTCACTCTTTGGCCGCTGACAACCCAGGTTCGTCGCTACCCACAGGGCCGCGCAATCGACCTGCCGGATTTCTACGGCAGTTAGCAATGGCCCTGGAGTTACCCTTCTTCCCGGTGGTGGGCGTGCTTCTCGGAGGCCTGCTCGGCTACTGGATCGACCGCCGAGCGCGGACGCGGCCACTTTTCGTGTTCTTGCTGGGCGCTGGGGGGATTTGCCGCCGGACTTGCTGCATTGATTCGGCGCGCTTCGGGGCAGGACAGCGAAAAGTGATGTTGTCGGACGCCTTCTATCGCGCCGTCGAACGGCGAATCGAATGGTTGACTCTAGCGGTTAGTTTTTCCGGAGCGGCGTATGCGAGTCAGCGTTGGGGTTGGCGAGCGGGCGTGGGCGTGGCCGCGGGCGGGGTGGTATCTTGGCTGAATTTTCGCTGGCTCGATCAGGGCGTCACGGCGCTGCTGGGCACCGCTGCGGCGCCGTCCGGCGGCGAATTGGCTCCTGCCGCGGGCTGGATTTACGCTCGTTTTATCGGACGGATGGTATTGCTGCTCGTTGCTCTGTATGCTATTTTCAAGGTGCCTTGGTTGCCCGGAAGAGCTGTTCTGGCGGGATTGTTCTCGCTCATCTGCGCCGTTCTGTTGGAAGTGAGCTACGAAGTGGCGACAGGTTTCCGGGAGCCTGACTCACGGCGGTAGCGTCGGCGTGCTGACCGGCGAATTCATCTCAATCGGATTGCGGCATCGATGGAAGAGAAGATTCTAGGTGTGACAAGGTTAGTCAATTGGCTGCTGGCAAAGCCTGCCCTGGCCTTGCTTGGCCTGTTGCACATTCGTCCCGAAAGCCAGCAGTACCCCATACCGAATCACATTGCGATGGAGCTGCTGATCTTCGCGCTGGCCATTGTTTTCTTCGTGTGGCTGAAGGGCCGCCTATCCGTCGAGCGTCCCGGCGGGACGCAGCAATGCATGGAAGCCTTGCTGACGAACTCGATGGGCGTTGGGGTGCAGGACTTGCTTGATGACCTCGTCGGGCATGGAGGAGAAAAGTACCTGGCGATGCTCGGCAGCGTCGGGATGTTCGTCCTGCTCTGCAATCTGATCAGCGTGGTCCCGGGCCTGTCCTCTCCGACGGCGACATCTTCGGTGCCGCTGGGATGCGCCGTTGTCGTTTTCATCTATTACAACTGGGCTGGCATCCGCAAGAACGGTCCCATCGGACACGGCAAGCATTTCCTCGGGCCTGTCTGGTGGCTGGCCTGGCTGATGCTTCCCATTGAGATCGTCAGCAACATTTCGCGCCTGCTCTCCCTGACGGTGCGTCTCTGGGTGAATATGCTCGTGAGCGAGCTGCTGTACAGCTTGTTTTTGGGATTGTCGGTGGCGCTATTTATTTTCGTGGGAAAGCTCAACGCCTTGGGCTATGTATCAGGCGTCCTGCCCTTGGTGGCGCCCCCGATTTTTATCGCGCTTCATATTTTCGTCGCGATTCTCCAGGCGTTTGTTTTTACCATACTCCCGGTCGTATATGTTTCAGCGGTTGTAGCCGAAGAACACTAATTGCGGCATCATCCGCCGCCTCGCGTGAGCCCGGCTGCACGAGGATGTCGGGAACCACCTCCGAGCGGCCATTTCATATAAGGAGAAACACGATGAGAAGGTTTGCCATGGCTCTGTTTGCAATCCTGGCGGTCTGCTCGGCTGCGCCTGCAGCTTTTGCCCAGACCGCGGGTACTGCCGGCGGGTCGTCTGGAAGTTTATTCGTGATCACCTCAGGAATCGCTTACGCGATTGCCGTAGCGGGGTGCGGTCTCGCGCAGGGTAAGGCCACCGCGGCGGCGTGCGAAGGGTTGGCGCGCAATCCGGGAGCTGCCGGCGCGATTCGTCTGGCATTGATTCTCGGCCTGGTATTCATCGAATCCCTCACTCTCTACATGTTTGCGGTGCTCTATCTCAAGCTGTAGTTTCCGGCCGCAAGTTTCTCGGGGCCTGGCGTAGTTCTGCCAGGCCTTTTTTTATCCCCGATGGATCAGAACGGAAAACCTAGCGTAAGGAAAGCGCGGCCTGCGAGGCGAAGCCCATGATCCGCCCGGGAAACAGGCCCAGGTAGAGCGTTCCCGCGGCGGCCACCAGCAGCACCAGCGTGACGGCCCAGGGCATGGGCGACGGGGCCCAGTCCTGGTGCGGCTCGCGCATGTACATGACTACCACGACGCGCAGGTAGTAGAACGAGGCAATGACGCTGTTCAGACCCAGCAGGACGGCGAGCCAGACGAGATGCGAGGCGAGCGCGGCGTTGAAGATGTACAGTTTGCCGAGGAAGCCCGCCGTTACCGGCAAGCCGAGTAGCGACAGCAGGAACAGAGAAAAGCAGGCCGCGGCGACGGGTTGCCGCGAGGCGAGCCCAGCGAGGTCGTCAATCCCCACGTGACGCTCGGAGGCTCCGCCGAGCTGCGCCACCAGAATGAACGCACCCAGCTTCATCAGCGCGTAGATGGCCAGATAGAAGAGTACGGCCGCGACGCCCAGGGCCATCTGATCGGCCGCTGCCGCCGCAGCCAGAGCCACCAGGATGTAACCCGCATGGGCGACCGAGCTGTACGCGAGCATGCGCTTGACACTGGACTGAGCGAGCGCCGCCAGGTTCCCGGCAAACATCGTCAGCACCGCCGATACCCACAGGGCCCAGAACCAGAAGGAGCCAGCCGCGTCCACCGTGGTGAGAATACGCAGGAGCAAAGCGAACGCCGCGACCTTTGGCCCGGAAGAGAGCAGAGCCGTGACAGGCGTGGGCGCCCCCTCGTAGACGTCGGGCGTCCAAAGCTGGAAGGGTGCGGCCGCGACCTTGAACGCGAGACCCACAAAAACGAGCGAGAGGCCGAGCCGAAGCAGGGTGGGCGCTCCCGGCAAGCTCGTGAGCGTCATGTGCGCGAGCTGCGTCGTGCCTGTTGCGCCATAGAGGAGGGCCACGCCGTAAAGAAAAAACGCTGTAGCAAACGAGCCAAGCAGGAAATATTTCATTGCCGACTCGTCGGAGCGAGGCGCATCGCGTCGGTAGCCCGCCAGAATGTAGGTTGATATCGAGCTGGTTTCGAGTCCGACGAATGCGGTCATAAGTTCCGCTGCGCTCGCCATCACGCCCATGCCCGCCGTGGCGAAAAGCACCAGCGCGTAGTATTCGCCGTGCTGGATGTGCTCGCGCTCCAGGTAATCGGTCGAGCCGAATACGACCAGCAGAGCAGCCATCTCGACTACTACGTGCACGAAAACGCTGAACGAATCCACGCGGAGAAGCCCCGAAAACGCCATCCCTGGATGAGTGGCCGGGAGGATCGTCGCGGCGAGGGCCAGCGCGGCGCCAAGGGCGGCGAGCGCGGGCAAAACGGTGCGCCGCGCGGGCGTGAGAAACGGCTCGACCAGCATGAGCAGGATGCCCGAGACGCAGAGCACCAGTTCGGGCGCGAGCCGCAAGAGATCACCACGGGGCGGGAACATCAGCGAGCCCCTGTCCGCGGAGCGTCGAGCCGCCTGGCGGATGCCACGCGCGCGTTGTAGAGCTGCGGGCGTTGCATTTGCTCGATGATGTTGCGCGCGGAGGCTTCGGTGCGGCGCGTGAAGACCGCCGAGCCGATTCCCATCCAGAGGATGAGCCCGGCCATGGCGAAAAGCACCACGCGTTCGCGCAGATCGGCATCCGGCAGCTTCTGGTTGCGCTCCTGCACGGCGCCGAAGAAAACTCGCTGATAAGCCCAGAGCAAATAGACCGAGGAAAAGATCACGCCCAAGGCGGCGCAGGCCGCCCACGCGGTGTGCCGTTCAAATGTTCCGGTCAGGATCAGGAATTCGCCGACAAAGCCGTTGAGCATCGGCAGTCCGGCGGAGGAGAACGAGACGAACAAGAAAAGCGCCGCGAGCACGGGCATCGGCGTGGCGAGTCCGCCATATTCGGCGATCAAATGGGTGTGCCGGCGGTCGTAGAGAGTGCCAACCAGGAGGAAGAGAGCCCCGGTTGAAACGCCGTGGTTAAGCATTTGATAGAGCGATCCCTGGAGCGCCGTCGGGTTAAAGGCGAAAATGCCGAGCACGACGAAACCGAGGTGGCTCACCGATGAGTAGGCGACCAGGCGTTTCAGGTCCGTCTGAACCATCGCCACGAGCGCGCCGTAAATGACCCCGGTGATGGCGAGCACGGCGATATAGGGAGCGAGGCGATGGGCCGCTTCCGGAAACAAGGGAACGCAGAAACGGACCATGCCGTAGGTCCCCATCTTCAGCAGCACGCCGGCCAGCACGATCGAGCCGGCCGTTGGCGCCTCGGTGTGTGCGTCGGGCAGCCATGTGTGCAGTGGAAATAGCGGCACCTTGATCGCGAAGGCGAGAAAGAAGGCGCCAAAGAGCAGCAGTTCGGTGCGAAGCGGAAGGGTCAATTGACCGCTAATGAGCATTGTCTGGATCTGCGGCAGGTCGAAAGTGCCGCTCAGTTCGTAGAGCCAGACGATCGCGACGAGCATCAGGATCGAGCCGAACATCGTATACAGAATGAACTTGAGCGCGGCATAGACGCGCCGCTCGTGTCCCCAGATGCCGATGAGAAAGTACATGGGAATCAGCATCGCTTCCCAGAAAAGAAAGAAAAGAACGAGATCGAGCGAGATGAAGACTCCCACCATTCCCGTCTCGAGCACGAGCAGAGTAATGAAGAAGCCCTGGACTCGCCGCTCGATCGATTTCCATGAAGACAGCATCGCGACGGGGGTCAAGAAAGTCGTGAGTAGTACGAGAAACAGGCTTACGCCGTCGACGCCGAGGTGGTAGTGAATCGGCGGGTCGGGAATCCATCTGCGAAATTCCTCAAATTGGTAAGCTGCAGTCCCCGGGACGAATCCCCTAACCAGCAACAGCGACAGCAGGAATTCAACGAGCGCAATGGTCAGCGCGATGCGGCGGATCCAAGTGTGATCGTCGGGCCGCAACAGCAGTAACGCCGGAATGCCTGCGAGAGGCAGGAGCGTCAAGACCGTGAGTAGATAGGAGGGAGGCACGTCAGCCTGCCATCCAGACCAGGACCATTGTGAGCAGTACGACGCCGAAGACGACCCAGGTCGCATAGGTGCGCGTGTTTCCGGAGTTTATGTGGCGGAGCCGGTCGCCGATCGTTTCGGTGCCGCGGGCCAGGCCGTTGACCGTGCCGTCGATGACCCCTTCGTCGAGCGCGTGCCAGAGAACGCGAGTCGAAATCCAGAGCAGGGGCCGGACGATGACGGCACTGTAGAGTTCGTCCACGAAATACTTGCCGGAGAGCAGGCGATAAAGCGCGCGAAGCGACTGGGCAAGGCGGCCCGGGATTTCTGGGCGGCGAATGTACAGCCACCACGCAAGCAGGAATCCGATCAGACCGGCGATCACCGGCGCGCCAAGCAGTGCGCTCAGGAGCTCGTTCCCGCCCGCGGACGCGGAGGGTTGGGCGGCTTCAGCCTCGCCAAAGACGGGCGCCAGGAAATGCTCGAAATGATCGACGCCGCCCACCAAGTGCGGCGCAGCCCACCATCCCCCGCCGATCGACAGTGCCGCGAGCACCACCAGCGGAACCAGCATGGGGAGTGGCGATTCGTGTATGTGCGCGTGCTGCCGCTCGTAGCGTGTGGCGCCATGAAACGTCAGGAAGAGGAGGCGGAAGATGTAGAACGACGTCAGCGCGGCGGTCAATATTCCGACCGCGTACAGCGCGAGGTTCGCATACGGCCCCGAGCGCGTAGCCATAAGGATTTCGTCTTTGCTGAAAAAGCCGGAGAAGCCGGGCGCTCCCGCGATCGCCAGGCTCGCGGCCAGCATCGTACCGTAGGTCCAGGGAATGCTCTTGCGAAGGCCGCCCATGCGGCGCATATCCTGCTCGCCGCCCATCGCGTGCATCACGCTTCCGGCGCCCAGGAAAAGCAGACCCTTGAAGAAGGCGTGCGTCATCAGATGGAAGACGCCTGCGCTGAACGCGCCGACGCCGCATCCCAGGAACATGTAACCCAGTTGGCTGATGGTCGAGTAGGCGAGAACCTTCTTGATGTCGGTTTGGACCAGGGCGACTGTGGCCGCAAAGAAAGCCGTTAAACCGCCGATTGCGGCGACCGCTGTCATCGCGGCGGGCGCGTGCAAGAACAGCACGTTCGAACGAGCGACCATATAGACGCCGGCGGCCACCATCGTCGCCGCGTGGATCAGGGCGCTCACGGGCGTCGGGCCTTCCATCGCGTCCGGCAGCCAGACGTACAGCGGAATCTGCGCGGATTTCCCGGTCGCACCGGCAAGCAGCAGCAGCGCCACCGCCGTTAACACGCCATGCCCGGCCGTCTCCACCGGCATCGCCGCGGCGCCGCTGAACACGGGGCCGAAGTCGAGCGTGCCGAAGTGCCGGAACAGCAAGAAAAGCCCCAGGAGAAAGCCGAAGTCGCCGACGCGGTTTACCCAGAACGCCTTATTGCCCGCATCGGTCGCCGTTTTCTTCAGGAACCAGAAGCCGATGAGCAGGTAGCTGCACAGGCCGACGCCTTCCCACCCGACGAACATCACCGCGTAGTTCGCGGCGAGCACCAGGGTCAGCATGAAAAACATGAACAGGTTCAGATAGCTGAAGAACCGCCGGTATCCGGCATCGTCGGCCATGTAGCCGGTCGAGTACAAGTGGATCAGCCAGCCGACACCGGTCACCACGAGCAACATCACGATGGTGAGCTGGTCGACCTGCAGTGCGTAGTCCGCACGGAACGTGCCGGCGGCGATCCACGTGAAATAGGAATGCGTCCAGGGAATCTGCGTCGCACTAAGCTGAGTGAACTCGCGAACTAACTCCGCGGAGGCTAGAAAGGCCAGTCCGGTTGCGCCTAGCGCAACTCCGTTCGTCGTGGCGCGGGGCCAGCCACGGCCAAACATACCAATCGCCGCCGCTCCGAGCAGCGGCAGCAGCGGAATGATCCAGAGATGTTCGAGCAGCAACATTCGTGTTCGCTAGAGTTTGAGGAGATTGACCCGTTCGACGTTGAGCGACTGACGGCTGCGCGCAATCAAGATGACGATACCCAAGCCTACGGCCGCCTCCGCGGCGGCCACAACAATGACAAAAAAAACGAAGACCTGCCCCTGCAACTGCCCGAGGGCGCGGCTGAAAGCGACGAAGGCCAGGTTGACGGCGTTCAACATGAGTTCGACGGCCATGAAGATGGTGATGATGTTTCGTTTGAAAACGAAACCCACGACGCCGAGTCCGAACAGTACGGCGCTTAGAGCAAGGTAATACGCAATCGGCACCACAGTTTCCTCCCCTTTCAACAGCCTCAGGCCTTGCAGTCCGAGCGCCCGCGCTATGCGTCTCTCTTCGCCAAAACCAAGGCTCCGACGATGGCGATGAGAATCAGGATCGACGTCAGCTCGAACGGGAACACGAAATCCTGGAACAGCAGCATCGCCAGCCGGCGCGTCGCTCCCTCCGCTACGGGTTGCGCGACCATCGGCGCCGAGGCGCGCGCCACGCGATACGACAACTCCAGCAGCAGAAAAATGGCGAGCGGGATGCCCGCAAAATGCGCCGCGTGGCTCAGGTTGGTGCGCTCTTCGGCGCCCGCGTTCAGGAGCATGATGACGAAAACGAACAACACCATGATCGCGCCCGCGTACACGATGATTTGGATCGCGGCTACGAACTCCGCGTCGAGAAGCAGGTAGAGCCCCGCCAGCGCGACCATCACCACGATCAGCGAGAGCGCGCTGTGAACGGGATGGCGCTGCAAGATGAGGTTGACCGCGCCGGCCACCGCGATGGCTGCCAGAGCCAGAAAGACCGCGAGCTGGGCCGTCATTTCCGCGCCACCACCGCAAAGCTGGTCAAGACGACATTCGCGAGCGCCAGGGGCAACAGAAACTTCCAGCCGATGGCCATCAGCTGATCGTAGCGGAAACGCGGTAAGGTCCAGCGCACCCAGACGTAAACGAAGAGAACGACGAACACTTTGAGGAGAAACCAGAAAGGGCCCTGCACCAGATCCACGATGCCAGGACGTGCGCTGAGAGCGGCTAACCCGCACAGCAGCACTCCAAGTGCGGGCAGCTCCATGCGGCCGAGCGCCGTTCCGTACCGGAGTCCATGAATGACCAGGATGACGCCGCCGACACCAAACAGCGCCACGGGCAGATAGCGAGTCCACCCAAAGAGCGGCGTCGCCGGGAAGGGCGACAGCCAACCGCCGAAGAACAAAATCGTCGCGAGGAAAGAGACGGTAATCATGCTGGCATATTCGGCCAGGAAAAACATCGCGAAGCGAAAACTCGAATATTCGGTGTGGTACCCCGCGACGAGTTCGGATTCGGCTTCGGCCAGATCGAAGGGGAGGCGGTTAGTCTCCGCTACACCGGCCACGAAGTAACATAAAAAACCTAATAGCTGCGGCAGCGTGGGATTGAACAAATTCCATTTAGGAAGGAGGCGCCACGTGAAGCCCTCCTGGGCCCGCACAATCTCAGAAAGATTGAACGTTCCGGCGAGCAAGAGCACGCCCACGACAGACATCGTGAGCGACAACTCGTAGCTGATCATCTGCGCCGAGCTGCGCAGGCCACCCAGCAGGGAATACTTGTTGTTCGAAGACCAGCCGGCCAGGGCAACGCCGTACACGCCGACGGATGTGAGCGCGAAGATAACCAGCAAGCCAATATTAACGTTCGCCACGACCAGCGGCGTCGTTTGCCCAAAGATGCGGATCGAATCCGGGCCGAATGGAATCAGAGCAATCGTGGAAATGGCCAGCGTCATCGTAACGAACGGCGCCAGGGAGTAGACAAACCGGTCAACTCCAGCGGGCGTGAGGTCTTCTTTCATCAGGAATTTTACGCCGTCGGCCAGCGGCTGGAGCAGCCCGTGAGGGCCGACCCGGTACGGACCCACCCGGCTCTGGATGTGCGCCGCCACCTTGCGCTCGAACCACACCAGGTAGGCGACGGCTGTCAGCAAGACGAAAAGAAGCACCACGATCTTGACCAGTGAGACCAGCAGGATCGGGTACCGCGCAAAGAGTGCGCTCACGGTTGCGCTTCCGCTTCACGCAAGGTCTGAATCATGCGGCAGTATGGGCTGAGACTGCCGCTGGTGAACAGCGAATCCTCGGCCGAAAGGATCGTTCCGCGGGACAATTCGCTCGCCGGATGGTCGTTCGCGACGACGGCCGGCGCGGATGGCTCGGCGCGTCCCGTGAGGAGGTTTGCCCAGGAAACGCCGTATCCCGCGACGTGCCGGCGAATTTCGTCGAAGGCGGCTTCCGGCGTGCGCAACCGGATCGCTTGGCCGACGCCGTGGCGCGCCAACTGGTGCGACAGGATGCGAAGCGTGTCGAAGTCGGAGCGCGGCCCCGTGAAGTCGCTGCCCTTGCGCACGAGCTGAATTTCGCCCGCCGTATTGGTCATCGTGCCGCCTTTTTCATAGGCCGAGAGCGCCGGTAGCACAATGTCGGCCAGGCGCGCCGTTTCCGACAAGAACAAATCGTGCACGACGAGCAAATCGAGCTTTCCGAGGTGGCTCGATCCCGCGACGCCAAATGACTTCACCGGATTTGCGCCGACCACGTAGAGCGCTTTGAGGCGGCCCGACACGGCGCTTTCCAGCATCGCGCGCGCGGAAAGTCCGGGATGCGCGTTGAGCGACGCCCCCCAAAGCGCGCCGTATGCCTCGCGCGCGCCGGCATCTCCGATCGGGGCGTAGCCGGGCAGCCGGTCGGGAAGCAGTCCCATATCGGCGGCGCCTCGCGAATTAGCATAATCTCCCAGCGCCATAAAGCGCGTGCGTTGGCCTTCCACCGCGCGTGACTCGGCGAGCTTCGCGAGGTGGCTCAGTGCCGCGCCCTGGAGTCCCGCGCCGAAGAGCACGGTGAGGTCGCCTTCACCCGCGAGAGCCTTTTGCAGCTCCTTCACTTCCGCATCTAAAGCGGCCGGAACTCCCGCCGCCCCTGCGCCCGCCAGCGTTGCCATTACCGTCCCTTCTTGGCCCGGAGCGATTTGCAGGCACAACTTTGCTTGCCGCCGAAGCTTTATCTCGCGAGAATCCACGGCGTAAAGCCGAGAACCGTGATGCCGGATCGCCGCACGAATTTGCCAGGCCACCAGCGGATTCTGCGAGGTCGGATCGTTGCCGACGAGCAGAAATGCCGGGGCCGCGGCGAGATCGCTCATCGTCGCAAAGACGCCGGCGGAGGCCGCGGAACCAAGCCCGGGCTCCTCCGAACGGCCCGCGAGCGCGGTGACCATGCCGGCGTAGTCGGCGGTGCGGTGATGATCGATGTTATTCGTGCCGATGGCCGCGCGGGCGATGCGCCCCAGCAGATAATTTTCCTCGTTAGTCGTGCGGTTCGAGCCGTAGAAGCCGACGGCTTCCGCGCCGTTCTGCGCTCGCACGGCGGCGAGTCGCGAGGCCACCTCCTCGAGTGCATCTTCCCAGCTTGTCGGCTCGAGTTTTCCGCCGCGCCGGACCAGGGGCTGCCGCAACCGGTCTGGATCGCGCGTGAAGTCAAAACCGAAACGGCCTTTCACACAAAGGAAGTCGCCGTTGAAGCCTGACAGGTCGCGGTTGTTCGCGCGCAGGATTTCGTGATTCCGGACGCTGAGCGTGGTCTTGCATCCGTTCGAGCAGTGCGTGCAGACCGTGGAGACGTACTGCATCTCCCAGGGGCGCGTGTGGTAGCGGTAGGTGCCGCTGGTGAGCGCGCCCACCGGGCAGATGTCTATGCACATGCCGCACTCTTCGCACTCGAGATGATCTTCGCGGTTCGGGATAATCACCGAATGAACGCCGCGATGCCCCACGCCTAGCGCCTTCACGTCCATGCCCTCATCGCACACCCGCACGCAGCGGAAACAGAGGATGCAGCGCGGAGCGTCGTAGTACACCAGGTTCGACCATTTCACTTCGGGGACGTGCAGCTTTTCTTCCACGAACCGGCTGTGCTCCGCGCCGTAGCGAAAGGTCATGTCCTGCAGTTCGCAT
>Ga0207025_1059_pt1 | contig 17728 bp, 19 predicted proteins | sample Alteio_BWMinCont_45_FD_153261 | JGI IMG/M metagenome (GOLD analysis project Ga0207025, IMG submission 153261) | Enriched cells from forest soil in Barre Woods Harvard Forest LTER site, Petersham, Massachusetts, United States -... | ecosystem: Environmental > Terrestrial > Soil > Temperate forest >... | reverse complement strand
GGCAAGACCGTCAAATGGCTGGGCGGTATCACGATCAACTCGAAAACGATGGAATTACAAGACCAGCTTGAGATAGCCTCCGCCGCGCTGGATTTGAGCATGGTGGCCGCCCATCTGGTGGGGGTGGTGGATCAAGTGGCCGGCCAGGCGCACACGGCTTGGTGGGGCATCGCCAAAGCGAATCTTCAGAAGGCGCAATCGGCGAGGACCCAGGAATGGCTTTCAGGGTGGCAGGCCTTTTACGCTTCCCCGGCGGCTCAGACGACCGGCCGGCAGGATGCGGCCCAGCTCAACGTAAGCCTGGCGCAGGACAAAGCCCGCAGAGCGGTCTCGGGCGCTGACCAGTCCCGCCGGTTGGCGGAAAACTCGCTGCTGCGGTTGGGATGGCTTGAGGACCCGCCGTACCCAACGTCGCTCCGGCGAGCTGTGTGGCGATGACGGCTCCAGCGGTGAGCGACCGTAGGCTATGTCCTGCGGCCCTTTGGGTTTCAAAAGTCGGGGGGGTCTCATTCAAACCGTCGTTCAATCCATGGTCGGCAGGGCGGGCGGCGACTGCGCGGGGGCTGAGGGCTTCCGTTAAAAAAGCGCTGTTAAGAAGGTTTGCTTTGGGGTCCACATGCGACGCCAGCGCCGCGGACATCCCCGACGCCCAGAGAGGGTCCGCGATGATAAGTGCGATAACGACCGCGGAGCAGACCGCTTTAATGAAGAGTTGGCTGGGAAGTTTGTGGATTCGATTCATGTCTCAACAAAAAAAGGAAACACCACATACTCACGTGGTAGTTCCCTTTTTGTATCTTAATTTTAAAGAGTTTCGACCAGTTATTGAATGAAGCGAAAGGCTAAATATTTGGGTCCGGAGGGCCCATGGAATTTAAGGGTCTTTCTGTCACATTGCCGTCAAACGAATTACCGGCCGCCAGGGGGTTTTAGTCCGATTTGTTTGGAAAGGAAAGCATCCACGGTCCGTTTAGGAAGGAGCCGGGGGAGGACCCAATCCATGAAGGTATTCGCGCAGACCGTATAACGCACCTTTGGGCGGGGTTCGGTCAACGCTCTTCTCACGACTTCGCCGACCCGTTCAGGGGGGAGCGCGCTCTCCCATCTTTTTTGGAAAAACACCTTGGCTTGATGGATGGAAGAAGCAAAATCCGTCTTAAGATAATTGGATTCCTGGCTGACCGCCTTGTCAAAAAGAGGGGTGGTGATGTGTCCCGGAGCGACCAGGATCACGTCGATCCCGTAAAGCAGGAGCTCCTGGCGCAAGGTGTCATTGAACCCTTCCAGCGCAAACTTGGAGATCGTATAGGGACCAAAATAAGGGACGGCGATTTTCCCGGAAATTGACCCGATATTGATGATTCGTCCCGGGCGCCCCTTCAGGTGGCGATCACTTCCCAGAAGCGGCGTAAAGGCCTGCGTTACCATCAGCGCTCCCACCACATTAACCTCCAGCTGACGACGAATCTCATCGGAAGAGACGTGAAGCAGCGGGCCTGCCACGGCGATGCCCGCGTTGTTGACCAGCCCAAAAAGCGTTTCTCCGTTTAATCGTTCGCGGACGTGTCTGGCGGCGGCGTCTACGGCCGGCTCATCGGTGACATCGAAAAGCATACGAATGAAAGCGCCGCCAAATTCTTGAGCGAGCCGGTCCGCGTCTTCCTGTTTTCTCACATTTCCAAAAACCTGAAATCCGTTTTTTAACAGGACTTTCGCGGTGGCATGACCAATGCCTGTCGAGACACCGGTAACGACAACGCTTTTCATGGTTCGACTCGTTTCACTCGCTCACCATAGCCCTGAGCGCAGTCGAAGGGCATTACGCCGCCGTCATGCAGAGATCGATCGGAGTTTCTTCTTTCAGGTAGATCTTCAGGCGGGGTTTGTGCTCTACTAGTGAAGGCGCATAGACCGTGATGCCGTAATTTTCATTGCGTATCCACAGAAAGGGCGTCTGGTTCTCGCTCCGCGACCGGCCGATACCCAGGACACTCCAGACGACCCCCTCGATCGTCACGCTCCCGCCGATCCGCAGCGCCGCGCCATGGAAATACCACACGCCTTTATTTTCAAACAAAACTGACTTCTCGTTACTCATAGGACCTCCCACTTAATTTGTTTTGGATGATCTGATTCTAATTCTCTTAAGTGAAGGGGGCCATTGCGCGCAGGTAAAATCCAAATGACAGGCGGGTGACTGAATTAACGGTTGACTAGCACGGGACCATGCCAGACTTCGCCGTGATGGCGGATCTGCACGACATACAGGCCGGATTCTACGGGTTGGCGATCAACATCGGTGCCGTCCCAGGAAAAACGCCCCAGGGACAGCGCGGTCAGACCGGCTACTTCTTTCCCTTGGAGATTGAAGATGTGGGTGATGGCCGCTTCATGGCCGGGGTCGGCCAGGTCGAAACGGATCGGTTGCCCGCTGGGGGTGATTTTATTGTCGCTCATCGTGACAGCAAGGGGGGATACAGCGATCGCCAAGAGAGCGGCTCCGGAGGTGAGGAAGACAGCCACGGCCAAGGGCGCCAGGCGCTTCATAAAGTGAGTTTACCCCCAAAACGGGTGATTTTAAAGAGGATAATCCCTTTTTATATATGGATATAAAACGAGTCTATAAATAAATCTGTTTTCTATGAAGAATGGGCCAAAATTCTTGAAGCTGGAGACGGGGCAGCATCAAAGGAGTTACCTGACTCTTTCGTCAGGGCAGGGGGGTGAACCGCGTTAACTTTGTACAGGGACACTTGAAGGATGGGATAAAATACGCTGGTATAATTCCAAAGTGTCTTTCACCGTCCGTTCAATACTCACTTGTGCTTGTGCGGCCAGCGCGGCGCGTTTCATGGCGGCATGCTGGGTGGGATTCTGGAGGGTCTGATGCAGTGCTTTGAGGGCACGCAGTAGCCCTTCGGGAGACGGGTGCCCGAGTACATAGGGGACTTCAAAGCCGTTGGCGATCTGACCGGGTTGTTCCGATCCAGCGAATATGACTGATTCCGGGATCGCGCCATCATTGGTAGCGACGATGAGGTCCCCATTGAGCTGTGCTTTCATAAATCCGGTCGCGGACGCTTCGCGGTCGTTATCTGCCAACATAATCGCGGCGTCGCAGCCCTGAAATATCCTGGGAGACATCCAGACATTGAAATTGTCGAGCAGGACGACGCGTTCCTGCAGCACCCGGTCCTGGCTGATCAGGTCCAATAGGTTATAGATCATCGTCTGGGCCTGGTCATCATGTTGGTGGATTCGCCCGCCGATTAGCAGCGCGATATCGGCCTCTATAAATTGTTTTTTCAGCGCGCCATCCTTGCAAATGGCGTTAAGGATATCCAGCCGTTTGTATCCCGTAATCCGGCGTGTCCACAGAACGATCGCTTTGCCTCGGACTTGGTCCTTCCAGGTGTGCCATAGCCCATACGTGCGCCAGACCCAATCAAGCAGTTCAGCCTTCTTTTTGTCGAGCAGATTCAACAGTTGTTCATCGCTTAAAGAGGCAGCTGACCTATACTCCGGGGCCTGCCAAAAATCGGGCGAGACCCCGTTGGTGACGGATTCAATCTTATCGGCGAAATCCTTAAGGGATGGCATCGCCCGCATCACGCGGCCATGCTTTTGAGAAACGCCAAAAACGCCGTCTGCCAGGCTGATCAGCATTCGCGTGATATCGACGTCCTCGCGTGTTTTGGGGACGCCGGGAGGAGGGGTGTAGGTAGAGGTGTCCAGTTTTAACCGGGTTTGTATCTCCTTGGACCAGATCGGATGGGCGTATTCCATCGGGGTGTGGTCGTTGAAAATGAAGCGCGTTTTCTCAAAAAAGGGATCCTGCTGAAAATCATCTTTAACCACGCGGGGGTGGGCGAAAAACGTGGGGGTTTCGCTCAACACCACGATATCGGGGACGATCTTGAGTAACTTTAACAGAGCCAGCGTTCCACGGCCGATCAGCCAACTCTGTTGGAAGCGTAATTCGTCCGCCCATTGATAAGGTTTCGGGGTTTTAGGCGGCGCATCTTCCTCGCTTGGGTATACGACATTCGTAATAGCGGGGGCGTCGAGCAGGTAGACGCGGGCCTTCCCGAATTCCAGTTGCCAGACCTTGGCCTCGGCCGTCTGGCCGTCGTACATCGGAACGTGAAGGGTAAGCCCCGAATCTTTAAGGACCTCGCGCAGATACGGCGCCACGGAGCGTTTTTCCAGGTGCAGCTGGCCCCAATCAAACCAGCTCTGGATCCAGGTTGTCTCGTAGAGAAACGTCACGCCGATGGCTTGAAGGCCTTTTTCGGCCTGCGCGAACAAACGGTCCCTCAGGAGCGGGCCAATTCCACCGACGGATGTGGACATCGCCGCATCGCGGGTGGGACGAAATCCGTAGCGCGCGCGGACGGTTTCCAGAAACGCCGGAGGGAAAGCGATTTCCATCGCCACCTCCACTACCGTCAGGGAGGGAGTGGATGTTGGGTCGGCCATAATAAAGCAGGATAATACACGAAAAGCGCCTTGCTGTCATATCTTGGATTGACCTTGACAGACTCCGGAGTCCCATCTAAGCTAAATTGAAATGAATATCCGCCGCGAATTGTTTATTGCGCAAACAGGGCTTTTTATTCTGCTGAGCGTGATCTGCCGGGCTTCAGGGCCGGAAACTATGGCTCGCTGGGAACAACAGCCATCGGAACTACGCGTTTTCAGCGATCGGAAAGCCGGCGTATTGGCCGCCTGGATCACCACGGATTCTTCGGGCCCGTCTGCCGGACAGGCAGGAAGCTGGGTAGGCGCGCAGTTGATTAATTTTAACGGCAAAAACCAATGGGGGCATTCCGGGGTGCGACTGACCCCGGCAGCCCTCTCCTATAAAGAGTTGCGTGCGGCTTCCGATCATAATGGAGGGGCGGTCCTGGTCTGGAAAGAGGAATCGGCGGCCCAGGTGCGCTACTGGCTGCAGCGGGTCGACACTCGCGGCGGCGTCCGATGGCCAGTTCCCGGGGTCCTGGTGGCGTCTCCCACCGTATCCTCCAGCGCGATGGCCTTGGATGTGGATGAGAAAGGCCGGACTTATCTGGCGTGGGAAGAACTGGAGGGCGACCACAGCGTCCTGCGCTGCCAGATCATCGACGACCAGGGCCATCCGAAATGGCCGGCAGGGGGTCGTATCGTGGCCCTGGCCCACGTTTCGTTGACTCCTCCTGCGATAGCTGCCGATTTAGAGGGAGGATTTCTTGTGGTATGGAGGAGCAGCGATCCAGCGAGCGCGCTCTTTACGGGTCAATACGTCGACTCTAATAATCGTGTGCTTTGGGATGTCGCGGGCAGCGTGGTGAGCACCCAGCAGGCGTCTCAACCGGTTATTCAATCCGCTGTGTACACCACAGACCATGAGCTTTTGGTTGTCTGGAAAGATACCAACCAGGTGGGAAATACTTGGACGGCCCAAAGTATGAACGCCCATGGAAAAAGAAGGTGGGGCGATGAAGGCATGTCCTTGAATTACCAAAAAGGGGAACAGGAAAATGACAGCATTTCCGTAGACCGCATGGGGAAAATGACCCTGGCTTGGGAAGAGGCGAGCGCCTCGCCGCGCAAAATCTTTTTGCAGCAATGGGACTGGAAAGGCCTGGCTCTCTGGAATATCAGCGGCGCCGCGGTCGTAGAGGCGCGGGAGGGTGAGCAGCGGGACCCCTATGTTGTCGCGGAGGATGGCGACGCCCACGTTCTCTGGCTGGACAATACCGATCACCCATGGGAGCTCTACGCGCAGCGCATGAAAGGAAACGGGGAACCCGCCTGGCATTCCGGGGCGGTCGTTACCCCGGTCGGCACCTCTCCCGGCCGCCCCTTGGGAAGTTCTGATTTTTCAGGCGGCGTGGTCGCGCTGTGGCTGGAGCAAACGCCCGCACAAGACTGGCTGCTGCAGGCCTTTCGGATCAACGCATCCGGCTCTCCAGCCTGGTAACAGCTGTAAAAGACAGAAATTTAAGTATAATTCAAACGCTCATTTCACAATAAACCTTATGGACAAAACGATCTCCAACCCACTGCTTTTTCGGAACGCCGAACGTGCGCTGCCGGATCTGGTCAAGAATATCCTGATCAATCTGGGAGAGGACCCGTATCGGGAGGGGCTGGCGAGGACGCCCGCCCGCGTCTCCAAATCATTGCGGGAATTGACGTCGGGGTATCACGTGGACATCGACCGCCTGATCAACGGCGCGCTGTTCGACGTCACCTACAGCGAGATGGTCGTCGTCAAAGACATCGATTTTTATTCGCTGTGCGAACACCACCTGCTTCCGTTTTTCGGGAAGTGCCATGTCGCCTACATCCCTGATGGAAAAGTCATCGGCTTAAGTAAAATTCCCCGTATCGTGGAGGTCTTCAGCCGGCGCCTGCAGGTCCAGGAACGCCTGACCTCTCAGATCGCGGAGATCATTCAGAACAAAATCAACCCCCTGGGGGTCGCGGTGGTCATGGAAGCGCGGCATCTCTGCATGGAGATGCGCGGCGCGCAGAGCAAAAATTCACCGACCCTGACCAGCGCGATGCTCGGGGCCTTCCGCAAGGACCCCCGCACGCGGGATGAATTTCTAGTATTGATTAACGGATCTCGACGTTAAGAAAGCGAGCTGCAACGTATGGCAGAACCATTAGTCGGACTCGAGGATGTGGTCATTACCACATCGACAATCTGTTTTATTGATGGAGACAAAGGGATCCTGCGCTACCGGGGGTACGATGTCAGTGAACTCGGCGCCAAATCAAATTACGAGGAGGTGTCCTACCTACTCCTTTATGGCCAGCTCCCGACGGAAACGCAGCTGCGCCAGTTTCAGGACGACCTCCGAAAGAACCGCGCCGTTCCGGAGACCCTCCTAACCATTTTAAAGAGCATCCCCCCCCAGACTGACCCCATGGCCTGGCTGCGGACGGCGGTGTCCGCGTTGGCGGCCTTTGATCCGGAATCGGAGGACAACAGCGAACCCGCGAATTTGAGAAAAACCCATCGGCTGGTCGCCCAGTTCCCCACCCTGACCGCGGCCATTGAACGAATCCGCAAGAAACAGCCCCTGGTGCCCCCCGATCCGCAGCTCGATCACGCGTCAAACCTTCTCTATATGATGAACGGCAAAAAGCCTGATGAATTAAGCCATCGCGCGATGGACTTGGCGCTGGTTTTGCAGGCGGACCATGAACTCAACGCCTCAACCTTTGCCGGGCGGGTGACTGTATCCACGCTGTCCGACATGTATTCCGCGGTGACCTCGGCGATTGGCGCTCTCAAAGGCCCCCTGCACGGCGGCGCTAACCAGCGGGTCATGGAGATGCTGGAAAAAGTCGGGAGTGTGGACAACGTGGAAGGGTTTGTCAAAGAACAACTGGCCGCGAAAAAGAAAATTATGGGCTTTGGCCACCGGGTTTACACCACGATCGATCCGCGCGCTGAGATTTTAAAGCAGATGTCCCGCGAACTAAGCCAGAAAATCGGGCCGGCCAAATGGTTTGAGATATCGGAGACCATGGAACGGATGATGATGCGAGAAAAGCATCTGCACGCCAACCTGGATTTCTATTCCGCATCGGTGTACCGCTATCTGGGCATCTCCACCGACCTTTTCCCATCGATCTTCGCCACCAGCCGGATTATCGGATGGTGCACGCATTTTATCGAACAGTACAAAAACAACCGGCTGATCCGGCCGTTAACGCAATATGTAGGCCCTCAAGAGTTGCACTATGTTCCGCTTGCGAACCGTAATACCGTTGCTTCGCACTGACCGTTGAAACTCCACGAGTATCAAGCCAAGGAAGTCCTTCGTCAATACGGCATCCCGGTGCCTCCGGGGGTTCCGCTCTTGTCTCTCCAGGATTGGCCGGCAACATCGGGCCAGCTGCCTCCCGGTCCCTGGATGGTTAAAGCCCAGGTACACACCGGGGGCCGCGGAAAAGCCGGAGGCATCTTAAAAGTCAATACGCAGGCAGAGGCGGAGTCGGCCGCAAAAAAACTCTTTGGGAAGACGCTGGTCACACATCAAACGGGGCCCGGCGGGGTGGTTGTTCTGAAGCTTTACATCGAACAAGCCCAGAGCGTGAAACAAGAATTTTACCTGGCCTGTGTCATGGATCGGTCCAAGGGGAAGCCGACGTTGATGGCCTCCCGCGAAGGGGGCGTGGAGATTGAAGAGCTGGCGAAAACCAACCCTGAGGCCATCCTATTTGAACCGGTCGATCCGGTGGAGGGGTTAGGGTTAGAACAAGCCCGTTTCCTGGCGCAGAAATTGGGGCTGCAGGGGTCCGCCGTGGAATCAGTTGCCGCTATCGCCCAGGGGGTCGCTAAAGCCTTCTTGGGTAGTGACGCCTCCCTGGTGGAAATCAATCCGCTGGGGCTCACAGCGGACGGCAAGGCCGTCGCGATGGACGCCAAAATGACGCTGGATGATAACGCTCTTTATCGCCACCCGGAAACCAAAGCCTGGCAGGATCCCGCCGAAGAGAACCCGCTGGAAACACGCGCCGCCAAAGCAGGGGTGAATTATATCGCCCTCGATGGGACCATCGGGTGCCTGGTGAACGGCGCGGGGCTGGCGATGGCAACCATGGACCTGATCAAGTACCACGGCGGTGAACCCGCCAACTTCCTGGATGTCGGGGGTGGAGCCAATACCCAGCAGGTTACGGAGGCATTCCGCATCCTGCTGTCGGACCCGAAAGTGAAGGCCGTTCTAGTGAATATTTTCGGCGGCATCATGAAATGCGATGTGATCGCCACCGCCATCGTCACCGCCGCTAAAGAAGTGTCTTTCAATGTCCCGCTGGTGGTCCGGTTGGAAGGAACGAACGTCGAAAAAGGCCGCGAGATTTTAACAGCATCGGGCATCAAGCTGGCAGCCGCCAAGGATCTGACGGAAGCGGCGGACAAAGCGGTGGAAGCAGCCAAGTCGGCGTCCTGAAAATAAGACCCGTCTGATCGACCCTTACAACTACACGCGTCGGAACCAAGCTCCCCTCGATCCCGATTCAACTTCAAAGAATTCCCGTACCAAAGATTACGTCTGTCGCGTTGTTCCAAATTTTAATTGCCGTTCATCGGCGACATCACTGCGACGAAGTCGGATTGGTTTGCTCGGGTGTGTTGAATTTGATTGGAAAATAAGTCCCGCTTTCTCCATCGATAGGTTTCCAAACATAAAAATTAAATTCCGCGGTGGACTCATGGACCTGTTTATCTCCCAATGCCCCAAGGGGTTCCGCTCTCTTAACGTCCTGGCCTGGCTTAACCTTTATATCGGCACACCCTCGATAACTTCCCATGGTGCCATCCGGATGCCTGATTATGATCTGACTTTGAGACGATTGGTAATGGTTTGAAACTTGCATCACGATTCCTTCGCGCGCTGCACATATAGGTGTTCCGATAGGGAGGTACCAACAGGAAGAACTCCCCTGTTTTTGTGGTGGGCCGTTCAAGTCCCCATCATGGAGCAGCTTCCCATCAAAAGGCAGTACATAAATGTACGAGTCATCATGAGTCGCATCGGGCGTACCATATTTCCAATCCCACGTATGTTGATAATTTAATGGTTCCAAGGTGTTAAGCAAGGTAATTCTAAATGCCATCACGCTGGATTTAGGGGGCAGTGTTTTCGTCCAAGGAGAAGGAACTTCCATGCGCCCATTTTTTATCTCAGAAACCCTGATAGTGACCGTGACATCGCAAGGGGCGGAATTGCAGATTAGAAAGTGATGGCCGTCTTCTTTTTCACGAATAACCTCGTTTACCTCCTGCGGTGTTGTGCTCTCTTCCTGCCCCATCGAAATCAATCGTGAAGCAGCGCGTTGAATCAGTTGGTGCATATTCCACCATTCGCTACGCAAGGACGTTTCCATCCAACTTTCACACGCCCTCTCCCATTCCTCCTTCTTGTCGGCGGTCATATCAGGGATCAGTTGATCAACAAGGCGACGGATCGTACGACCTTGTTCGCGTATGCAGATGACCTCGTGTTGCTTTTGATGGCCATCGTACTTAAAACCTCTGACATAGAGCATCCCATGAGTTGCCTCATGAACTATGGCCGATGCGAACTGCGCCGGTGTGCACTCAGCGAACGAATCAACGAGGTAAGAGAAGGTTGAACTTTCAAAACACCCATTTCCGGTGGGCAAATAGGCGATGTTCATTAAATACTTCTTCGCTCGGTTGTAACGTCGAGGATCGTGTGTCCGTAATAATTTCAGGGCTTTAATGGTGGCCTCAAAAAACAGTTCTTTCTTTTCATCATCCAAGTAGTAGAGGTTGATGTTATCGAAGATTTCGTGCGCCATGGATTGAAATACATGGCGGAGATACAGACGGGTGAACCAATCCAAGAGGGGACGGAGCGGCCCTTTGAAGACGTTTTGAACTATCGCCCTGGGAATCCGGAGGATTACCAAAAACCATTTTGGAACAGGCCGTTCTGTATCCATAGGACTATGTAACAGATTCGAATTCTGAGAACCATATGAATATTATCTACCCATGGACGATCCGACGCGAGGGGATCGCAACCTTTTACCGGACAGCTGTGTGAGTTGATTCGTCCGCTTGATTGCCATACTTATGTATGGTAAGCTTGCGGAGTAAGGCTGAGCCCCCTCACCCCCTAATTTAAAAAGAAAAACATTCCTGGATCCCCGCTAACGACATGCGGGCCTGCCTGCCGGCAGGCAGGGATGACAGCGTGGATATTATGGACGACGCGGTCAACTGGTTATTTCTGGATTTGAACGCCTACTTTGCTTCCGTCGAGCAGCAGGTGCAGCCCGCGTTGCGCGGGAAGCCGGTCGCAGTCATCCCGATGATGGCGGACAACACCTGCTGCATCGCCGCCAGCTACGAAGCCAAGGCCTACGGGATCAAAACCGGCACGCGCGTCGGCGACGCCAAAAAACTCTGCCCGGGCCTGCATCTGGTGGTGGCGGGGCACGCGTTCTACGTGCGCTACCACCACATGATCGTGGAAGCGGTGGAATCCTGCGTGCCGGTGGCGTCGGTGCTTTCGATTGATGAGATGATCTGCCGGCTCACGGGAAGTCAGCGCGAGATTCCGAACGCGGTCGCGCTTGCCCGGAAAATCAAACAGACCATCGCCGCACGGGTGGGCGACTATCTCCGCTGTTCCATCGGCCTGGGCCCCAACCGCTACCTCTCCAAAGTCGCCAGCGACATGCAGAAACCCGATGGACTCACGATCCTCCGTTTGGGCGAGCTGCCGCGGATCCTCTACGGCCTGGAGCTGAACGACCTGCCGGGGATCGGCCCGCGGATGGAGGCGCGCCTGCATCAGAAGCGGATTTTCACGATGGAACAGCTCTGCCGGTTGAGCGTAAGCCAGATGCGGGACATCTGGGGCGGGATCGTGGGGGAGCGCTTCCGGGCGTGGCTGCACGGCGAGGAGGTGGACGAGCCGGAGACGCACCGTTCCAGCGTTGGTCACTCCCACGTGCTGCCGCCGGAGATGCGGACGATGCACGGCGCCTTTCAGGTGGTGAAGAAGCTCACCAGCAAGGCGGCGGTGCGCCTGCGCAGGATCGGCTACTGGGCGAAGGGGATGTCGCTTTCCGTGCAATTCCTTGGAGGGAGCGAGGATTGGAGCGACAAAACAAAACTGATGGAGGCCCAGGACACCCCCACGCTCCTTAAAGCGGTGGAAAAACTCTGGGCGCAGGTACCCGCCGGCAAACCGCTGTGGGTGGGGGTGACGTTCTTTCCCATCGTCCCGGTGGACCAGCACACTCCTTCCTTGTTCGAAAACCCCAAGCAGGAAAAGCTCTCCCTGGTGATGGACCAGATCAACGAGAAATACGGCCGCGACACCGCTTACTTCGGCGAACTCCACGACGCCCGCGAGCAAGCCCCCACCCGCATCGCCTTCACCCAGATCCCGGACATCTCGGAAGTAGATTAAGGAACCTTTATATGGGAGAATCCGTCCAACATTCCAGATGTTTGAGAGAACCCAAGGAGGGTCTATGAATCGATCAGGAATCTATTCAAAAATAGCTGTGTTTTCAATACTTTTCAGTATGTCTTGTATAGCCCTAGCAGACGCCCCCGGAGGACCCGGTAAAGACCACGAAGGCGGCTGGGCTAAAGGCGCCTGTAAAGCCGATATGGATAAATTCTGTTCCGGTATGCAGGGAGATAAAGTCCACGACTGCATGAAACAGCACGAGGCTGACCTTTCACAGGGCTGTAAAGACAACATCGCCAAGATGAAGGCGCACATGGAAGAGAAAATGGCAGCGGTCAAGAAAGCCTGTCAGGCTGACTTGGACCAATACTGTAAGGACGTCAAGCCTGGGGAAGGCCGCGAGATGGCCTGCCTCCACGCCTACAACGACAAAATCTCAGCGGGCTGCAAAGACGCTTTGAAGCGGCCCCATCATAAGATGGGAGGCGGCATGCATGGAGGACCCGGAGCGGGGGGTCCGCCGTCGGCCAGCGGAAATCCAGACGGCGAAGCATCCCAGAAGTAGCTTTCTTTAAGACAAACCGGGTAGGAGGCCCTGGCGGTTCCGATCCCTATGGCCCGCAGAGGGCCTTTACTCCTAGAACAACCACATGCTTGGCGTCACCAAAAACAAAATCCCTCCACAGAGTGGAGGGATTTTTGATTGCCCGTAGGCCCTTAGGCGCTAACGCGGCGTCAGAGGTGTATTAGGCAGCCGTTTTAACGAGTGCGTCTCGTGCTTGCTGCATCCCTTGTTGCATCCGTTGAGCTATCTTTTGACGATTGATGTACCCGGCCATCCCTACTGCGATCAGGGTGGTCGCGATCGCTGCTGCGTGTAAGAACGGATGAGAACTTACTCCAGGATTCACAGCATTGCTCGTAGTGACCAAGGTCAGAGCGGCGAGTTTCACTTGGGACAGGGTAGCGACGGCAGCTACAGCTGTAACAACAGCGGTGGCCTTAACGGCAAGCCTCCCTCCAAGGGAGAAAGAAGATGCATCTTTAGCCACTGAGGGCGGGGTTACGGGGACTTCGATCTCTTCCAGTCCTTTGACAAGACCCAGGTATCTACCAACACTAGAAAGAAAACTAAAAACAGGGTTGGGCGGCATTTGCGGATCGGTGGCTTTGGTCAAAGCTGTGACCTCCATATTATCCGCGGCTTCCTGGGCAGAAGGGGCGGGAACGGCTTGGCCCCTTCCTCGTGCTGCCTGTAGTCGAGGATAAACATCACTTACACGCTGATATATCTGACGCGGTATGGAGGCGACCCCCCGAACAACGTACGCAAACATTGGGATCATGGTTTGCGCTCCCGGTCGTACGTTTACCGCGGCGGCAATTTCGGCGTCGGTCACGTGAATATCCATCATGCGCTTCACGTACACGGCCTCGTCCTTCGCGGTATGGGATTCCACGATTGGAGCGATCACTACATAAGACGTATTATGTTGCTTTAGAATACTCGCGATGCCCGCGGTGTGGAACCCGCCGGTCACGATTACGACCGACGTGTCGGGGTTTGTGCGCACCAGCTCCAAAGCATGCGCGGCCATTGGCTTGTTGCGCAAAAGCGCGATCGCATAATGATCAATCGCAGAGCGGATAGTATCGTTCCACAACTCAATGCTTTCGCCCGGCAACATCGCCCGTACGGTCATCAGCATCGCGGGCATCTGTTTGGAAGCGTATTGGACTTCCTCAAGCGTTAGCTGCTCGCGCAGCAACCGCCCCAGGAGCGCCAGGTTCTTGTCAGCCTCGACCAAGTTTCTGAGAAAAAACCCTTTCTGGCCATCTTCTTTATCGACTAATGCCGCTTTTGCACGTGACAGAGCCACTTCAGCTTCTTTATAAGTAGAAATCGAAACACCAAGTTTCTGGGACAGCTCAGGAAGGTCAATCTGCCCCAAATGGAAAGACTCTTCCAACCGCCAGATACGCCGCAGGGCCTGAGGGGCATCCCCTTTGGAACTATTAATGGCTTCTCGGAGTTTGTCTGTCTTCTGCGCCAGCGAGAGGCGAGCAGCCAGGGATTCCCGGAACAACTGAGTGTGAACGATATAGTCTTCCGGATCATCGATACCCACCAGGTGGACGTCTGATTCAGAAAGCGCTGCAAAGTGTTCCATTGCCGAAATTTCCGAATTCTTTAACAGAAAGTCGCTATCAGCGCGGCGGATCTTCATGGGTTCGCTGCGAACGAAATCCAGATTGACATTCCCCCAAGCACCCTCAATGCCCAGGATCATCGGCCGGCCGGTCGGGGCGGTCAATGGCTGCATGAACTCCAGGATGCTGCGTATCTTTTTCTGAACCCCATAATTCGCGTGCAGGTCTTCAATCAGCACTACGGGGTGGTCCGATTCACCCTTAAAATAGGAATCCACATACCCCAGCGTTTCGGGGGGTGTTAGAGCTTTGACAAAGTCCGGCATAGGGGCTGCGGCCGGGCTGGCGGCGCCTGCCGGGATCGAGCATAGAATAACCGAGAGACTCGTGAAAATCGATAAGGACTTGACGATCAGTGTGTTTTTCATGATTTGGCTCCTCCGTAAAATGGTACCTCTCATATTCGTGGCACCGCTAGAGTGTACGGCAAACCCGCAAAATAAGGAATAGAGCGATCGGCTAAAAATGCGGGACTTAAGGACCCATGAAATTTGTGGGCCTTTCGGGCGTCAATTTTTAGCCTTTTGATGGATACCTTTGCCGGGGAGCTTCTGCTAGAATAAAACTAAGAGAAAACACCATGTTCTACATGCTCATCGCACTGACACCGCTGAACTGTATGCAATCCAACAATCTGTGGCTCTACGTTGCGACAGTTTTCTATTGGGTTCTCACGCTGATCCCCCGGGCCGCCTGGACCGACATCATCGAACCCCAATAATCACCCCTAGGAACTCCCGCTTACGTCAAGCACCTGCCTAAGGCGGGTGCTTTTTTGTCGCTAAAATCCGCCTTTCATCGTCGAGATCCGCTTTTTTGAGTGAATAAATCCCCGACTTCTGGCTCTAAGGGTTAGAGGCAATCCAAAGTCTAACTGCAAGGAGACAGAAAATGAAAGAAATGATTGTCATACGAGCGCTCGAAAGCGGCCTGTGGGAGATCCAGGTGATCACCCGCAATAGTCGCAATCTAATGATTGAAAGGGGGAAAAGATGCCGAATCTAAAGACCACCCGAGGCCAGGGCCTGGTGGAGTACATCATCCTCATCGCACTGATGGGAATTGCACTGGTCACCATCGTCAAAACGCTGGGCGGTGATACCAAGGCCAAGTTCCAAAATGCTGATACCACAATCAAAGGGTTATGAAGCAAAAGATGAAACAGGCAGGCTATTTACGCACAGGGGCGTCATTCCTGTGCGTAATAGCCCCCTGGTTCTGCCTTCTGGCCGTCGGACCGCTTTGGGCGAAGCAGAAGCATCATGAGAAAGCGGCCGCTCCTCCCAAAAAAGAAGCCAAAAAAGTAGTCAAAGCGGAGAGGTTAATTCAGATAGCTGTGGAAGTTGTAGAAGTCGATGAACAAAAAACGCAGAACTTGGGCATTCAGTGGCTTGGAACGCTGCATGTCAACGAAAGCGTGGTTCCCACTTTGTTCCAGGTTGGCTCGTTTACTCGCGGCCAATTATTCGCTGACCTGCAAGCCATGATTACGGACGGGGCGGCTGATCTTTTAGCCAACCCTAAACTCGTGACCCGCGACGGTACATCCGCTACATTTCATGCGGGCGGCGAATTGCCTTACGCGACGAACTCGGGAGGGACTTCCGGGTCGGTGACGATTGAATTCAAACCCTATGGCGTCGACCTCAAGATCAGCCCGCGCATGGAAAGCGATAACCGCATCGCTCTGTCGATCAGCGCGGAGGTTAGCGGCCCCGATGCGCAGAACAGCGTCACGTTGTCCGGAAACACCGTGCCAGGGATCCGCTCCCGCCAAGTCAGCTCCGAACTCACCATGAAACCGGGAAGCACCTTGACCATGGCAGGACTGATCCAAAACGATAAACAATGGACACGGGTCGGCGTCCCGGGTCTTATGCATATACCCGTTCTGGGCCGTCTTTTCAGTTATAAAACTCAATCCCATCTACGCACCTCGGTGGTGGTCTTCATTACACCCACCCTCCTCGAGACAGAAGATTCCAAGCCGCCGGCTTTCCCGAACGCTTTCTCTCCCAACCCCGCTGCCCCCAAAGTGGAACCACCCGCGCAGGATGAACTGATCAATGCGCTGGATGGCGTTGAACCAAGCTCAACCACGATCGAGGCCAACCAAGAGACCCCAAGAGGACTTCATGGATAAGCGAGGGCAAGGCTTGGTGGAATACGTGATTTTATTGGTGGTTTTCACCGCGGCGGCAATCACAGGCTGGCAAGTCCTGGGTCCGGCGATCGGCGACTTATATAAAAATGTGTCTCAACAACGCGCTGATCTTGAAGGGATGCTGCCATGAACTTACGGCACAGCCAGAATGGACAAGCCATGGTAGAAGCGGTGGGAGCACTTTGGATCCTTTTTTTGCTGTTCGTCTGCATCTATTACCTTTTCCTCATGTCGATCGACAAAATCCGCTCCCTGGATACGGTCTACCAGTTGGCGCGGGCGCACGAAGTCAAAAAAGACGATTCTGTCTCGACAACTTTCATAATGACTATCTGCTTCGGAAGGCCGGGAACGCGGCAAATCAGTCCCCTGGTTCCCCTGGACGAGGTTGCCATGGATGAAGTTTCTTTTCAGTTTAAACCCCATTCGTCACAAACCGTGGTCCTTCCCTGGAAAAGCATCCTGCGCGTGGTCAGCCCGAAACTGTATTACTTGAGTAGATCCTGGCCTGGCGCACACGCCGACACGTTCTCCGGCATCAACCTGTTGGGCGAACAGCTATTGGTCAAAGCGCAGCTGGCAATGGGCAATGACAGTGCGGCAGATACCACAGAAGATACCATCGAAACGCTGGATACGGAGAGAGGATGAAACACACCAACGGACAAATTCTGCCGATTGCTCTGGTCTTGATTCTGATAACGTCCCTTTTCTGGGTCATGATTATCAACGTGGGAATGCTCATAAAAAACCGGATTCAACTCCAGATCGCCGCGGATACCTCGGTGCAAAGCGCGTGTGCCATCCGCGCCCGCGGATTGAGTTCTATTGGGCGGTTGAACAGTTGGCTGGCAACCCCCGAGCTTGGCATCGGGTTTCCTGATTCCGCCTGGTGGCCGGGCATGGATCAACTTCAGCAAAAGACCATGCAGCTTATTCGAAAAATCCAAATGGCTTATAACCGAGCTTACGGAGGAGGGTGGACAGCGAAGCTCGTACGCGAAAACATCGCAAAGCCTCAAGGCGCGGATGATATCTTTACTCCGCCCGGATCTTATTCTCTGAACCTTCAGATAAACCACGGGCCCATTTTCTATCTATCCACTGTCTGGGTCGGGGAGGTCCCCCTCCCTTCTGCTCCAAAAATCATGGAAAAGGATCGCAAGACGCGGCGTTGGTATGAACAAGGCTCCAACTTCCACAAGAAAGCCATGCGACTGTATGCCTACCGCCGGGCCAGCTCACCCTGGAATGGGTCTTTCCCCTGGGGCAAAAACTTCTTCAGCCTCCAAATGCCGGATCTCTACGCGGTGGCCGCTGCGCGTACCTATAACATACGCGGACCGATGTTTCCACCGAGATCAAACGACAACGGCCCATTCGCTGGACTGGA
>Ga0207025_1058_pt1 | contig 17948 bp, 18 predicted proteins | sample Alteio_BWMinCont_45_FD_153261 | JGI IMG/M metagenome (GOLD analysis project Ga0207025, IMG submission 153261) | Enriched cells from forest soil in Barre Woods Harvard Forest LTER site, Petersham, Massachusetts, United States -... | ecosystem: Environmental > Terrestrial > Soil > Temperate forest >... | reverse complement strand
ATCAGTTTTCCTGTTGGTTTGGCAGGATGTAAGATTGGTGCTGGGAGGTATCTGCGGTTCGCCCAGATCGGCGCACTCTGTGAGACAATGGCGCAAGCGGCGGGAACGTCCTTTCCGGCGCTGCAACTATCGCGAGTATGTTATTTCGAACCGCATCCGTCGTAGTCGATTCGTCGTGGCGGGCATGGCATGGTCCAGAAGTGCCCCGAGCGCAAATCATACAGACATGTTAAACGTCCATTCAGGACTATACCAACCAAGGCTCGGCAAAGCCTTAGCGGTCGCGATATTGGGGCTGGGTCTGATTTGGATTCTTCCCGGCCGTATTGTGAGCGGAGATCTGAAGGATTTGATATTCCCTCTCGCGGTTGGTGCCGGAGCGATATTTCTTATCGCGATCGTAGACGACTGGCGCAACGGCATATATTTCTTTTTTATTTGGCTTGTTTTCGAAGATTTGATTCGGAAGTTTGCAGGCAACAACATGTTCATCTTTTTTGCGAAGGACGCAATGATCGGCTTGACCTATCTGTCCATGCTGATCGCCCTCCGCCGGCGGCAACTTGCGACCTTTAAGCCCCCATTTCTTCCTTGGCTCAGCATTTTTGTGTTTTGCGGCCTCATCCAGGTATTCAATCCAAATACGCCGAGCGTGCTTTATGGTATTCTGGGCTTCAAACTTTACTTTTACTATATTCCCCTCATGTTTGCGGGATACGCGCTGCTGCGTTCGGAAGCAGATCTCCACAAGGTTCTGATGCTGAATATGTGGATCGCACTGGTCGTCGCAGGCCTAGGTATTGCCCAGTCGGTGTTGGGGCTGAGCTTTCTAAGCCCTACGGAACTCTCGCCCGACCTTCTGGCCCTCGGACGCGATATCCACTATTCTCCAATCACCCACCTGGAAGTCCAGCGTGGCACCTCGGTCTACGTTAGTGACGGACGGTTTGCCGAAGCACTGGTGCTTTTTTACACGCTGGGGATTGGTACGGCGGTTTATCTTTTGCTGCGGACCAAGCGGGGTCGAAAGCTTGTCTTTCCGACGGTCGGAGTAGTGGTACTCGCGACGGTGATGCTTGGAGTACGTCACTCCTTCATCGCGGTTCTGGCGGGTACGGTGGCTTTGGTGGCGGGTATGATGTGGGGTGGGCCCCCGGGGAATCAGCAAATGTTCAGAATAGCGAAAGCTATCCGTCTAGCCGCCGTGTTCGCGGCCATCGCCATTGTTTTAATGATTTTTCTTTTCCCTGATGCCATCGCCGCGAGGTGGGCGCTCTACGCGGAAACTCTTTCCCCCGGTAGTTCTGCCTCCGAATTGGGTTACCGGGCTTGGGACTACCCAATGGCAGCAACGCGACAGGTCTTTACCCAGCCAAACTGGCAGCTCGGCAATGGGCTCGGAACGGCATCTTTGGGTGTGCAATATGTAAGCGGCTTGCTAGGGGTACCAAGGCCGGAAGTTGGCTCAGAGAGCGGCGCAGGCTCACTCGTCGTGGAATTCGGAATCGTCGGTCCGGTGCTGTGGGTTCTTTGGACCGGAAGCTTGCTCTACTGTTCATGGAAAGTCGTTCGAAACTTAAGAAGAACGCCGTTGTTTCCGGTCGGATTTGCGATCTTCTGGTACGCGTTGTACATTCTAGTATTCGAATCCTTCTATGGGCTGCCTGCATATCAGAATTATCTTGCGAATGCCTATCTCTGGTTGACGATCGGAATGCTTTTCCGCATGCCAGGCCTGCTCGTTGAACAGGCGGCACAGGCCCCCCAACGTAATGCAATCTCCGGCTGATAGGCCCCGTTTGACGGTTGTGTCGCCATTTCTTGACAAGCGCCACGGAACCGAACGATGCGTTGCCGAGCAGATCGAGCGTCTTTCCGAAATATATGAAATTCATCTCTATAGCGAACGCGTTCAAGACGTAGATCTCCGCAACATCAAGTGGCATCGCGTGCCCATGCCACCCGGGCCCCATCTTTTGCGCTACGTCGGGTGGTTTTTGGCAAATCACGCGTTGAGGTGGAGAGATCGTTACTTTCGAGCTCTAGTTCCCGACGTGGTTTACTCGCCTGGAGTCAATTGCCTGGATGCCGACGTCATCTGTGTACATATTGTTTTCGGGGAATTCTCGGAGCAGGTTCACGAGGCATTCAAGCTGGCTCGTAGCCCCTTGAAGACTTGGCCTGTGATCGTACATCGCCGGCTGTATTATTGGCTCATCGAATCGCTGGAGCGCCATGTTTATCGGAACGAAAGAGTATTCTTGGCGGCGGTATCGCAAAAAACGGCGCGGGCTGTCGTGAAGTACTGCGGTCGTAAGGGCACCGTTAAAGTCGTATACGATGGCCTCGATTTGCAACAGTTCAATCCATCGCGACGCGAAGCGATGCGTTTGGCCGCGCGAGCGACGCTAGCCCTGCCTGATGATGCCGTTGTCGTTCTGCTGATTGGCAACGACTGGAAGACAAAAGGCCTGCCGTGTCTCTTAGAAGCAGCCAGCCGGTTGCGATTACATGGCCCGCGTCTCCGGCTACTTGTGGTAGGACATGATACCGCGTCTCCTTATCAGGAGACGATTCGGTGTTTCGATATGTCAGGGCAGGTTACCTTCTTGCCGCTGCGATCGGACGTCGAGTTTTACTATGCCGCGGCGGATGTTTATGCCGGGCCGTCCCGCGACGATTCTTTCGCTATGCCGCCCGCAGAGGCCATGGCCTGCGGGTTACCGGCGATCACCACCCGGATGGCCGGAGTGAGCGAAATTATCACGCACGGCGAGGATGGCTTGATTCTGGAAGACCCCGACGATGCTCAAACTTTGTCTGAATGGCTAGGACGACTTGCGACGGATGTAGATTGGCGCAACCGGATGGGGGCAGCCGCTGCGCGCACGGCTGAGCAGTACACCTGGGAGCAGAATGCCTTACAGATGCGGAGCCTGTTCGATCGTGCAATTATCGCACGCGATACAGCTTGAATTGGGGATAATCCCGGCTCCATTTAATAAGGTTCTGTTTTGGTGCGTACGTCGGAGCCGTACGTAACCTAAGTCAATATGTAGAAGTTCTTCGTTAGGCGGTCGATGGCAGCTCCAGCCTATTTTGATCGCAAGGAGAAGAGAGCCTTCGTGAAACAGCAGAGTCCCTGTACGAAGCCCCGCTCCTCCTGCACCCCGGTTCCTCGTGCCTCTCAAACATGAACACCGCTAAGCACAAAGAAAATGAAAAGTCGAAGCTCTGGCCATTGATAATACAGATATGGATGATCGTGGTTCTCATGCTCTTCTTGTTAATTCGAATACTGGGGTCGAATATGATACGAAATCTGTCGTTCTTTCGTAGAGTCCACTAACAATGTTGATTTTGGCTCTCAAAGCATCATTCTCGATCGTTGTTCTCGGCGTTGCCGCTCTAGGAGCGGGTGCATGGATACAGGATGCTCTGCCTTCGACATTCACCCGATTCGACCGCTGGGCCTGCGCTTGGCTTGGTGGCTTCGGACTTTTGTCTCTCGCTCTTTTTCTGATCGGCCAATGGAAATTCACCCTTACCACCATTGTCGCAACCATTTGTATCGCGGTTGCCGGTGCTGCCAGACCGCTTCGCGAGCTTTTGGGTTCTATCCATCGTGGCTGGCGTTCAGAAGGCCAAATCCCAAGGGTTCCCTTGATCGTTGTCCTCGTTGTCCTGCTTTTTACGTGTGCGGCCGGAATGGCCGAAATCACCGGAGGCTCGGGTTCAGATACCGTGGCGTACCATCTTCTGGGACCCAAGATCTGGCTTAGAGAGGGGATCATTCGTCCCGTGCCCGACAACTCCCACACCGCGTTCCCGCAAACTGCAGAGACGCTCTATAGCGCACTGTTTGCGATTGGTGGAACTCGCGCACCCGGCTTATTCAGCTTTGTGATGTTGGGATTGCTGCTCCTGGCATCGGCCTCGGTAGCCACTCGTTGCGGACTCGATTCTACCGGAGCGTGGTGGGTGGCGGCTCTTTTAGTCACAATGCCTGCAGTTTACGCGGGAACGACAAATTGTTTTGTAGATGGCCTGTACGCGGCTTTCGTGTTGGTTGCAGCCAGGATTGGTTTCGACGCACAACGGTTGAAGGAATGGGCAATGTTCGGGATGTTTTGCGGGCTCGCGATGAGTACGAAGTACCCAGGCTTGCTCGCACTTCCCCTGCTAATCTTCTGCGCCATCATGATGAGAGCGGACAAGGACGGTTTGAGGTTTGGTGTCGTCGAAAAAGTCGGAATCACGGTCGTGGCTGCTTGTTCGGTTTCCGCAATTTATTACGTGCGTGACTGGGTTCTCCTCGGATGCCCGATATACCCTCCTCCGCCGGGTTTCGCTCCCATTTGTTCTCCAAAGTATTTGTCACCGAATGTCGTTGCTCAATTTCATTCATATATATACCAACGTGGTGCAGGGCTCGGACGGGGCTTGGTTGCCTTCCTGCTCCTACCTTTTAATCTGACATATCACACGTCTAATTTCCACGGAGCTGGCGGCATCGGACTGTGTCCGCTGGCCCTGGGTCCCTTAGGTATAATCGCATCTCGCAGAAACTCCTTTGCGAAGATGATGGTGATTCTCGGATTGTTGCTTACGGTCGTCTGGTTCGTGACACAACAGGAATCGCGATTCCTCATTGAAGTTTATGTGATGGGCGCGATCTACGGAGTGGTCGGCTGGCGATATGCCGTATCCAACGGCCGCCAGTTTTCCCGACTGTTGGCCGGAACCATTGTCGTTCTTTCCATAGCTTACGGCTTGTTTATGATCAGAAGGGCCGATTCGGAAGGCGTGCGGGCTGATTTTTCAGCCGCCTTTGCGAGAGAAAGAAGATATGAGGAAATTCCATTTCTTGAGAGTTTCGAGTTCCTAAACCGCGAGCCTTCGGTTCGTAAGGTCCTCATTTTGGACCGTTTTGTTCCGCCGTATTATTGCGATAAGGATTACATTAAACCGGTTGGACAATGGGGTGAGCGAACTCTCCCCGGGGGCCCAGATCCATTAGAAGTGCTTGAGCGTGCGCGTGACCTGAACATTTCACATGTGTTGGACGTGAGTTCAGAGATAGCTCCATTCCAAGTGAAAGAGAAGGCATCCGGCCTAACTTTGGTCTTCGAAGCAATAAACCAGCGCGTATATCGCGTCAACTAGGAATGGGCGATCCGAGACAGCACCCGACCTCCTTGACGGAAAATGGTAGACAACAGATGAAGGTGTTAGTCAAGAGAGATCCCTTACAGTTCTGGATGACTGAACGAGTTCGCGAACTCGTTCAGCTGGCGTTTTTCCCTTGAGTGCGAGATGCGGCCGGTCTTGGTTATATCGGTCTCCCATCTTTTAAGCTTTCGAGCAAGATCCCTTTTATGTTTGAAACGCCTTTCCTGGTGGAACTCCTCTGAATCGGTTTTGTGGCTCCGTTCGACCTTCCCGTTCACCTCCGGGCAACCCGGAGGTATGTGTTTGTGGGAAATGCGGAGATCGGAAAGATGCCAGGTGAACTGTGGCCCGAACGAAGAGCTGTTATCGGTCTGAATTGTCTGAATCGCCAAGGGGAAGTGCTCCTGGACCTCCCAGGAAGTCGATCGCGGTCTTACTGTTGTCGTGGTCGTAGATGCGTAGCACTCGAAATCGGGTCGCTTCGTCAATAGCCGCGAATTGATAAAAGCGCTGCCGCGCCCTCTCTTCTCGAATGCGAAGAATTAGCGACACAATCTCGGGTGAGATACGAAAGCGGATCTTGTGTGGTCTCCGGGACAAGTCCCGGAGGCCGGCTACTCCGTGCTTCTCATAGCGCTCTTTCCAGATGTAAAAAAGCGCCCGCGATACCCCAAAGAACCGGCAAGTCTGGCTAACGTTGCCGCTGATGCGCTGCGCATTCTGCAGCATGCGCAGCCTGGCTCTCACCTTCCTTGCCTGGATCTGCTCGTAAGCCGGATTCTTCATCCCGAACCTCCCGCAGTGGGCTGTGAGAATACCCCACCTGTCCGGGATCTCTATTAGCACTACAAAGGTGAGTCCTAGGCTCCGGGCTCGCCAAGCTGCGTAATCGTTGGAAAAGTGCATGCTTTCTCTTACAATCGGTCTACGATGAGACAGGATGCACCGCTCGCCATCCGTATCCGCGCTGACTTGAACGTATGTTTTTCTAGACTTGGGCGGTTCGATTCTTTAGGCTGTCAGTCGAACCGGCGATGATTTTTAATACGCTTGCCTACTATTTCGCATTTCTGCTTCCCACCGCAATTGTGGTCCGCTGGGCTCCTGGAAGATGGAAAAGTAAAAGCATTGTTTTATCGGGTTCTTTGTTTTTTCTATATTTTGGGTACGGAGAGGCGGGGAGAATCGCAGGCTCAGCGTGCCTGATCATCTTTTTGTGGGAGTCTTGCTTCAGCAGGTTGTACCGGCAAGGCTCTGTATTCTGCATTGTCGGGGTAGTGCAAGCATTGTTGCTCCTCGGGGTGTTCAAGTATTGGAATTTTCTGATCAGCCTGGTTCCTTGGATACATGCCGAAAGGCTCGTCTGGCGGTCCGCGTTCCTGCCTCTCGGCATTTCATTTTTCACGTTTGAATTCATACATTTTGCGGTCGACAGCTACCGCGGACGAACCGAAGCAGGAGGATTCTGGGAGTATTTCTCCTTCATCCTTTTCTTTCCGACAATGGTCGCCGGGCCGATTAAGCGCTACCAGGATTTCCTGCCAAAACTTCGCGCCATCGACAACGACTGGGCGCTGGATTGGCATCGTGGAATTACGCGCATTCTGGCCGGGCTAGCCAAGAAACTTGTCGTGGCGGATATGATGACCAGTCTTACGAGTAATCTGAACCACGCTGCGATTGTGACGGTGCAACGCCCTATGCTGCTCGTATGGCTGCTTGCATATGGAGTACAGATCTATTTTGACTTCTCTGCTTATTCGGATATTGCCATCGGCTCCGCGCGCCTGATGGGAGTTCGTATTCCAGAGAACTTCGATTGGCCATACTTGGCACGGAGCATTTCCGAATTTTGGCTGCACTGGCACATATCCCTCACGCGCTGGCTCATCGACTATGTTTACATTCCGCTCGGCGGCTCGCGAATGAAACCTGCGCGCATCATCGCCAATCTACTCGTTACCATGCTTCTCAGCGGCATTTGGCACGGGGCCGGGTTGAATTTTCTGCTTTGGGGCGCGTGGCACGGCGTCCTGCTTTCGATCCGCCGGATCTTCCTGTTCTTCAAACCTTCGGGGTTTCCCGACACTCCGGGCTTCAATTTTCTGTCCTGGGCTGTGACTTTCTGCGCGGTGAATCTTGGCTGGGCTTTCTTTTGTATGGACATATCCACAGCCGTTTTCTTTTTCCGGCGGCTTTTGGGGGTGCACTGATGAGTACGCCTCAGGTCGGCGGGAAACCGCCCGAAATATCCGCTCTCGATTGGGTTAAAGGTTGGCTTGAGTACCTAGGCGGGGCTCGCGACTCAGCCCCTGGCGGCGTAACCATCGATTCACCATTACTGTGGGCGATCTGGTGGAGTGCGCTCTTTCTGGCGGCGTGGATGTTCTCCGGGCAGGCTTCCAAATTTATTTATATTGATTTCTAAATGACACGTCAACGGTTCATTCTCACTGTCGGGATCGCTCTTTCTCTGTTCGCCGTCCTGAACCTTCTGATTGCTTATGGGACCCGCAATTCGCCGGAGAAGAGAAAGGTGATCGACATTCGGTCTGCGGGCCCGAGGGACTGCATCGCGTTCGGGAACTCCCTGATTGAGGTGGCTTTTCTGCCTGATGTTTTTGGCCGGGCTACGGCGGCGATCGGGCGCGAGCTTACCAGTATAAATGCGGCGCTCTGGGCCACCTATCCGGTGGAGCACCTGCTCATGTTGCGGGAAGCACTGCGAATAAACCCGCACCCGCGTTTCATCGTTTATGGGTTCTTTGATTTCCAATTGACGACAGATGTGAAAACGAAGGCCGACGATTTGTTCGGAAACCGCAGCGTCGGCTTGTTCCTGGAATCCAGGATCGCACGACGGCTATACAAGATGCCGATCGACTCCCAAATCGAACTCGGCCTTCTTCACCAGCTCCCGCTATTTGCCGACCGTGGAAGCTTTTATTTCCGCGTTGGCGAATTGCGCGAATCGCTGAGCGGACTCGGGAAGTCTGGCTCGGCGCCCGGCGACCCGACTCGTTTTGCTCAGCTCGAAGCGAATTCCATCGAAAGTTTCAATCGCGATTGCGTGCAGCAGGTGTCTGAAAAATGGCCCCTGACTGAGCCCGTGCTGGAAATGATTCGTGCGGCGAAGGAACACGGCGCCCAGCTCGTCGTTGTGGATATGCCGTTGAGTCCCGAACACATTCAGCGTTTCTACAGGGGTGCGGGTTGGCCCGTGTATCGAGAATACGTTCGCAATCTGCTGCAGGAACAGCAGGCCGATTTCCTCGATGCAAGTGAATGGCTGCCCGAGCAATCCTCGTACATAGATGAAGTCCATCTCTCCCGAAAAGGCTCGGAAGAATTCACGCGCGAATTAGCTGGCAAATTGTTAGCTGCCAACTAGCTGCGCGGAGACGGTTACCGAACCGCGGTATGCGTTGACTGGTGCCCAACGTGAAAGTAGCGAGGCAATGTCATCACGGACGATTGCTAATCTCTTGCAGGGATAATCCGCGGATCAGGCCAGCCCGACGCGCGATGAAGCCTTTGCTTTGCCGCCCCGCCGAAGCGATAGCCTGCGGCTCGCCTGTCATCAGCTCGCGCAACAACGGTGGAGCGGATATGATCACGCAGGGTTTCGATGGTTTCGTCCTGGACAATGCCGAGCACGCTGCGACGCTCGCTGATATACTCTCAGCCGCTGGGTACTTTCTCTTTGCAACCGCGCACAAAGGCGCACCCGCTCTCTGAGCTTTTATGTGGATTGGCCTATTTCCAGAGCTATCCGAAGTCGGTGGCATCCAACAAGTGAGTCGGCATGCGGGCGGTGTCCTTCTAAAGATGGCCCGAGAGCGGAACCTGCCGTGCCAGTTACTGGGATTCAATGACGCTCGCGGGTTGGGTTCGTTCCGAGTAGGCTTAGAGGAGTACAGTTTCAGGGGTTTTGGGCGCGACAAGTTAGCCCTGGTATCGTTTTTGCTGCGTGCCGTGCCGCAGCTCGAAGTCCTCTATATTGGCCATGTAAATTTAGCTCCGCTGGGTTTGCTCCTGCGGCTCGTTCGCCCTCGCATCAAGTACTGGGTCGTGGCTCATGGAATAGAAGTGTGGCAGCCGCTTCCGATCCTTCGCCGTTTCGCATTGCGCCAAGCATGGGGTGTGCTATCAGTGAGCGCGTATACTGCCAACCAGATGATCGGGTCCCAGAAGCTGAATCCGCAGAAGGTCTTTCTGCTTCCTCCCGCGCTCGACCCTAGTTTCATGCAGGCTGTATGCCAGGAGAACACACTTCCACAGAGTGGGCGGATGCTTCTGACTGTGGGCAGATTGATCTCTGCGGAACCCGGTAAGGGCGTCGATTCTGTGATCCAGGTGCTCCCCGAGGTGTTGAAGGACGTTCCAGATCTATTCTACGTGATCATCGGAGGAGGCGACCTTCAAGCCCGCCTGGAAGAGCTGGGTCGCGAAAGTCCGGCCCGTGGTCGCATCCTGTTTGTTGGCAAACTGACGCTCGAGCAACTCAAGCATTACTACTCCAGATCCGACATTTTCGTGATGCCCAGCCGGCAGGAGGGATTCGGATTGGTTTTTCTCGAGGCTATGTCGCTTGGTAAACCCGTGATTGCTGGCGACCGTGGTGGCGCGCCGGAAATTGTTCAGGATGGAGTGACCGGCTTCCTGGTCAACCCGGACAATCATGAAGCGCTGACCGATCGGCTCAGCCAGCTACTTCAAGACGAACCTCTTCGCAGAAGGATGGGAGACGCGGGGCGGCGGCGAGTAGAAGAGAACTACACCTTTGCGCATTTTGAAGAGAGGCTGATGCACATACTGGAAACCGCGAATTAGAAGAAGTCCAAATCAGAAATTCCGGCTTAAAGTCCGAAACGGAACAATAACAGCAAACCGATGAACGGTTCGACTACAATCGCCATCGTTGACCTCCCTTTCTCGATTCAGTTCCTTTTCCTAGCTCGGCATCTATTCGGGAGACAATGCCGCTTGGAAATACTTCAGCGAAGCTCAAGAGAGCCCAGATATTCAATCGCAGGAAATGTTATTGGAGTCAAAGGAGATGAATGTTGATACGACGTTACAGCTACATGTTGTGGGCCGCCCTTGCAGGCAGCGTTGCACTCCCTGCCGTCGCCGTATTTGCGCGGCTCCTATCGCGCGAAAAACACACGCAAGCAGGCATTTGGATCATATGGGGAGTCTATGTTGTCCTAGCCATTTTCGTCGTCGCAGCAGTTCCCTTCTTTCTCCAGAGCTTTCAAGACTATGTCGCGATCGAAGCGCGTGAACAGGCAGGGTATTTGGACACCATCGAGCTTCGCAATATGAAGTTGGCAATCGCCGCTTCCGCCGGGCTGAGCTTGCTTCTCGAATTATCTTTCATCCGTTGGCAGGCGTCAGCGTTCGAGTTCTTCGCATTTTACAAGAACTATGGCCTCTTATCTTGTTTCGCGGGGCTGGGATTGGGCTACACGCTCTCTCGCAGCCGTGAAGGAATACCGCTACTCCTTGTCATTCCACTTTTTATCTGGCAGGCGGTCCTCCTAATGATGTTGCGCTTCGGATTGCCTGCAGGGGGCCTCCAAACGCTAGAAACGATTCCGTTTCGAGAGCAGCTGAATATGGGAACGGCAACCGCAACGCCAGTCCAGGCGGTGGCCATATATCTGTTACTTTCCGTTGTGTTCATCCTCACGGCTTTGACATTCGTTCCGGTGGGGCAGCTCTGTGGTCGGTTGATGAACCGCACGGCGAAATTGAGCGCCTACGGAATGAATTTGCTGGGAAGCTTGGCGGGCGTCTTGTTCATGTTTTTACTCAGCTTCTTATGGACGCCCCCTGTGACGTGGTTTGCGGCTTGTTTTCTTCTGCTTCTCTTTTTTGTGGCGCGAAAGAAGCGATCGTTGTTATTTGGAGCTTCCAGTGCAGTGCTGGCGCTAGCCGTTCTTTCCTGGCCAACGGATGTGTTGTGGCATCGAGTGTACTCGCCCTACCAATTGCTCGAATTTGGCTACGCGGATAATGGTCTCCTGCTACTCCGCGCGGCTGGGCAATACTATCAACGTGTCTATGACTTTTCGATCCAGTCGATAGAAGGCAGTGCTAAAGCTAAAATCCGCGACTACTACGAGCTTCCTTATCGCATCCAGGGACACCCGGTTGATGTCGCAGTCGTGGGCGCCGGAACGGGGAATGACGTGGCCGCGGCCCTTCGCGCCGGGGCTCGCCACGTCGATGCCGTCGAAATTGATCCCGTAATCCTCGCAGCGGGCAAAGCCGACCACCCTGAAAAGCCATATGACAATGATCGGGTACGTCCAATCTTGGATGACGCGCGTTCCTTTCTGCGAAATACGCCGAGATCTTACGACTTGATCGTGTATGGGCTTTTGGATTCGCACACGCTGCTTAGCCAAGCCTCAAGTGTGCGATTGGACTCGTTCGTTTATACGATCGAAGGGCTGCGTGAGGCGCGGGCACGCCTGAAGCCCGGCGGAATGATTTCGCTTTCCTTCAGCGTTATTAACGACCAACTCGGACGCAAGATATTTGTAATGCTCCAACAGGCGTTTGATGGCCAAGATCCTGTGTGTATATGGGCTGAATATGACGGCTCGGTGATTTTTCTTGAAAGGAATAGTAGCTCTCTGGAAATTTCTCCGGGAGCGCTTGCGACGGGACAATTCGAAGACAAGACCGCATTCTTTCGAAGTCTGAACGTCAAGACTGATGTTTCCACCGATGACTGGCCGTTCTTCTATATGCCCAAGCGGGTCTATCCGGTTTCCTATCTGGTTATGCTAGGGCTCATCCTAGCGCTCTCGATCGTTCTGACCGTGAGCTTTTCCGGCGTTAAGCCGGACCCCTCAGATACGCCATTTTTCTTTCTAGGCGCGGGTTTCATGCTCGTGGAAACCAAAGCCATCACCGAACTAGGATTGTCATTCGGCAATACGTGGCAGGTGACGGCAATCTCCATCGCGGGCATTCTTTCCATGGCATTTCTGGCCAATCTGGCGGTGCAGAAGACTACTGGCAAGAGCGTCTATCTTCCTTACCTGGCTCTGATCGCCAGCCTGGTTTTCGGCCTGTGGATATCCTATTCGACGTCGCTTCCTTCCACGCTCCTAGGACGCATCGAGGCAACACTCCTACTGACGTGCCCAGTATTCTTTTCGGGGATCGTGTTTTCGAGGCTTCTGGCCTCTCGCGGCGAGATTTCCAATATCATGTCGCTGAACCTGCTCGGTGCCCTGTGCGGGGGAGTTCTTGAATATAACTCCATGTACTTCGGGTTTCGGTTCCTCTATTTGCTCGCGTTGGGTCTGTATATGGCGGCCTTGCTCGTCAGTCTAGTGGTGCGAGTTCCCGTGTCGTCCTTGCGTAGCTCGTTGCTCCCTACTTCCCCGCGTGACTAGCAAGCGAATGCCGCTTTTGAATTCAACTGCCGCGGGGGATCAGGTCCGCACGCGCCTACCTGCAGCGTCTTCTTGTGTGAGCTTCTTGGTGGCAACTCGCGCAGAGGGTCATTAGATTGTCGGTGGCGTCATCACCCAGGCTACTCCGTGCCCGAACGTGGTGGACCTGAAGATTTTCCGTTGCGCCGCAGGGTTGGCAACGCCATCGGTCGCGCTCCAAGACTATTTGACGTAATCGGCGATAGGACTCCAGATCAAGGCGAAATCTGGGACGTTTAGGTCGAAGCGCGGTCAAGAAGCTCTCTTTAGGCCTTCAAGGAATTGCTGTTTTTGAGGAGACGGCAGAAGCTTGTAGAGGCGGTCCAAGGCAAGCAGCAGCATTTTGGCATCGCCGTTCTCGAGGTTAGCTCCGGCCAGAAAATCGGCACAGATCATCTCCAGGCAGTAGCCTCTGGATTTATCGGTTCCCAGCATCAGGGCGGCTGTTTCCAAGGCATGCTCGATCACCGGCAGCTGACTCTTGTACAGTTTGAAGTAGATGATCTCCCAGGGCTCGGTCTCTTTGCCGGTCAGGTGTCGATCGACCTCTCGCTTGAAGTCTTCGGTTTGCATTGACCGGGCCTTGTGCAACCAGATTGCACTCTCGAAGCGATCCCCGTCCCTGCGCGCTACCTTCACCAGTTCGGTGGCTTTCGTCCAACCCACCAGCCTCAGTTCGGGCTTGGCAATCCGAGGCAGATGCTCATGGATGGTCATGAAATAGTAGGCTTTGCGCCTCGAACCGGGGAATTTCCTCTCCAGGAACTCATCGAACGACCCCAGATTGTCGAGTCGCCAGTACTGCCCGGCGCGGACCTCACACAGGTAGCGGCCTAACTCGACGAAACGCGTATCCCGTTCCTGAGCGGTGTTCTTCTCCCATGCTAGGATCTCATCGATCTTCGACAGCACGATCAAGGCCCGTCGACGATTGAGCTTCGGTGGCGTCATAGGCCTTCCGTTAGTCGTCAAGCAGGTCAAGCCAATCAAGGTCGCTCGCTCCAGGAGTCCGGGTCAGTTTGGCATCGACCAACTGGGGGTTGCCCAGACATAGACCGAGCTGGGCGCAGCTTACACAGCCGTTTTGGGGAAAGCGGATGCCGCTGTGCGGGATGAACTGGCCGGCTTCGATCTGGCTGATAGTGGCTTCAACCAACCGGCCGTACTCCCGCCGTTGTTCGTTGCTGATCGTCGCTTTGAGGTATTGAATCTCGGAAACGCGCTTCCGAACGAAGGCCACTACGGCCACGTCGGGAATCCCGCTGATCCAGGAGTAGCAAATGAGCTGAGGATCGAGGGCCAATAGCCCCTCGGGCTCCTCTGGATAGCGCGCCGTGGTGGTCTTCCATTCGAGCAGACAGCGCTTGCCATCGAGGGTTCCTACCGCGTCGACATAGGCGACGAACTGGTTTTCGTCCGAAACCGAGCGAACGAGCTTGACCTGCATGTTGCGCTGAGGCTGGCGGATGCGAATGCGATCGTCTTGCGCCAGTCTCTCGAGCAGCTGCACACCTTGACGAGCCATGCGCTCCCAGTCGTCTCCACGGGAATACTCGAGTTGCGTGTCCCGGTAGGTTCCCCACTCCTTGAATAACGCAGCAGCGCTGTCCTCCCGCGAGAAGAACGCTGCCAAGGCTTTCTCGAAGGCACGGCCAAAGAGCAAAGATGCTTTGGTCTCTTTCTCCCGCCAACCGTCGAGATAGCGGTGGCGGTAGCTTCGGGGGCAACGGAGGTACTGCGCGATCTGTGTGTGGCTAAAGATCATGACCGGCCTCTTGGCCCCCTGCTACCGGCAGGGCTTCCCATTCATCGGCCGGCGCGAAGCCACCCAGATTGAGATAGGTGCGACCATTCAGGACGGTTCGCGAGACACGAACGATTCCTCGAAGCCCCACCAGCTTCTTTTCATCGATTTCATCCCGACCCAGCAGATCGAGGTCATAGCCGAAATCCCGGAGGAACCAACGGAGTTTCCAGAGGGCTCTCGGGGTGCAATAGAGCCTGCCGGTGAGGGAATGGCCCTGTTGCTCTTTGGGTTCCAAGATGCCAAACCGCAGGACGTAGAACGGTCTCTGGGGATGCCAGCGGTAGAAGGCTCGATCAACCCGGGCCAGGAAGACGCCTTCCAGAACGTCGTCGCCATTGTGGCGTTCACGATAAAGTCCCGGGATGAAGCGCCTCATTTCGTGACCTCCTCAGGTTTGGGATAGCTGTTGAGGTGGCAGAGCAAGCCCTCGCGATCCTTGGCGGCCCGATCTGCAAGGTGATTGATGAAAGCCTCGATCTGATCTCTGGTGGCATCTCGAAGTGTTGCGGCTCCGCAGTAATCAGCCGCGTAGGCTTTCACGAGGGTGGCGTCGAGCCCGTGTTGGCGGATCAGAAGGCAGAGGCGGTCGCGCAGACGCGGCTGACTGTTATGGTGACCATTGCCATGACCGTTGCTTCGGGCCGTGCCGGGCTTCGCAGGACCCGAGGGCTTGGAGTCCGCGACTCTGGGCGACCAACCGAGTTCCTCGACCGAGCACAGGCCGATGCCATAGGCCTTACGGAGGGCGCGGTTGACGGCACGGGTCTCGGCGATGCGCATCTCGCAGCCGTGGACCAGGGACGACACGTTAGAAGGGTCAGCGTCGCCATAGCCGACGAAGCCCTTGGAGCCAGGAGATTTGTAAACGGTCGCCTTGAAAACCCAGCGACTGTTTTGAGGGTCACAAAGCCCTACGACCACATGGGAATGAATGCCGCGACATTTGTATTCTTTAGCGAGGCGCAAAAGGCCTGCGTGCGTGACGTACCACCTACCCTGGAGCAAGAGAACTTCACCGGAAGCTATCGAGAGACCTAGACCGCGGGAAAGTCTTTTCAATTCCGGAAGACTAAAGGGGCTGAGCTCGCCTTGCCATAGAGACTTCGCGAACCTTATGTTTTGACGAACCAACGATTGCAAACCTCTAACTGTCTTGTCCTCGTTAAGCGTTGCCATCTTCAGCTCCACTGCACTTTATGTATAGCATGGTTTAGCCATGTTTAGCATCTTAGGTTCAACTTTGTCAAGCGTTTCTGTTTGACCCCCTGTCGTCCAAGCCTTAGTATTTCTTCGTCTATGCGGACCAAGAACGAGCAAATCGGTTTTAGGCTCCCCGCAAATCTGAAGAAGGAATTACATGAGGTAGCAAAGCGCGAAGGCAGAACCCTGTCGCAAATTTGTGAGATTTTCGTTGCTGGAGGTTTAGCGGATTATAGAAAGGAAGGCCCCAAATATCTCCAGCGCTTACTCTCCCGTCAGAAGAAGGACAATCCCGCCGACTAACAGCGCTTACCTACAGGACACAGGATCGCCGGGCGGATCTCTGTCGAATTCCCCAAGTCCGACAACTGCGTTAGGAAGTCGGACGACAGCAGCAGGGAATAGCGGCGTCGAGCGCTGTCGTCATGCCGAGATCTTCTTCAGGTAGCCTCCGGGCGGCAAGACCAGAATGCCCTGTATTTTCTTGCCGAAATACGGCCCAAAGTGGCGAATATCGCCGGTAATGATCAGGAATTCAAAAAGGAGAATTCTGACATACGCCAAGGGCCAACGAGTTCGGAGGGCATGTCTGCCATGAGGGAGAAGTTCCCCGCGAGGCAACAAATCGAACACCGCGCATGTGAGGTCTATGTGCAGCGGGGCTGCCGAGGTGGACATGACATGGCGATTTACGCCAGTGTCCCGAACAGCGCCCCAACGCCTGCGGTCAGGGCCATGGCCAGCGCACCCCAGAATGTGACGCGTATTGCGCCCGCTATCACTCCCGCACCGCCCACGCGTGCAGCCAAGCCGCCTAGAAGCGCGAGAAACCCCAGTGAAGTTCCAGAGACAAGAGGGATCAGGCCCGCCCCCGGGGCTATGGCGGTAACGAGCAGAGGCATGGCTGCTCCGACAGCGAAGCCGCCAGCCGACGCCAACGCAGCCTGAATCGGACGCGCAACGAGAGTCTCGGAAATGCCAAGTTCGTCGCGGGCATGCGCGCCTAGCGCGTCGTGGGCCATCAGCTGCTGGGCGACCTGTTTCGCGAGGGAAGGATCGAGCCCGCGAGCAACGTAGATCGCCGCCAGCTCCTTGTGCTCGCCCTTGTCGTCTGCTTTAAGCTCTGTACGTTCGCGTTCGAGTTCGGCCTGTTCGCTGTCTGCCTGCGAGTGGACAGACACGAACTCACCGGCAGCCATCGACATAGCCCCAGCCACCAGGCCGGCGACCCCTGCGACCACTACGTTGCTGTGAGTCGCGTGCGCAGCGGCGACACCCAGCACCAGACTTGCTGTTGAAAGGATGCCGTCGTTCGCGCCCAGTACTGCGGCGCGTAGCCAGCCGATGCGTTCTGTGCGGTGCCGTTCCTTGTTGCCTACGGGCATTCTTCAGGCCTTCCTTGATCTGGGTGCCGTCGCCGGAAAAGTCAGTCTAGATCCCTTGCTTCCGCAGCAGCCACACTTTGATGATCTGCATAAAGCCCACGTAGCTGAGCAGCGTGAGCATAAGGACTGGCCAGTACATCCTCGGTAGGCGCGTGAAGCCCAGCGCTGGAGCCAGAGGAGAATACGGTAGCCACATCCCAAAAGCCATAAAGGATACTGTTGTGGCCGACGTCACGCGTGCGCGCCAGCCACCGACCGAACCAGGGCCGTGCGTGTTTTCAGCCCAGTCATTTTCCGGAAGTATATTGCCAGAGGAAATCTTGTTTCTTCGCGTAAGGCCGCTCTCAAGCGTAATCCCGGCCGAGCAAATATCGGAAAAGCCCGCGCTAGTGGCCGGCGGCGATTTGCTTCAGGCGCTGCGGCGAAGCCGGCTTTGCGGCGTAAACCAGAATCTGAACTGTTCCGGTGTCGCCAGCCTGGTTGGATTTTCCCAATCCGATGGTCTTGATCCGGGTGTCATCCAACTTGAAGTTTTGAACAAGATAATCGCGGATCACTTTGGCGCGGGCTTCTGTGAGCAGCCGGTCTTTCGCGATATCACCGGTGGCCGCTGAAGAGGCCACCACGGCCAGGGCAAACTTGTTCTCCTGCAGGAAACTCCCCGCCTCGTCGATGGCCTTCTTGTTTTTGAGTTCTGCGTTGTCCGGCTTATCGAAAAGCTTCGCGCCATCATAGTCGAACTCCTTGGTGCGAGTCCCCGCGGGCACCTTGGAAATTGAGTTTTTCGTCAATTCACTTGGGTCGTTATATCCGCGTTTTCTGAAGAAGCCGCTCAACAGGAAATTGTGTTGGAGTGCTGTCATGTTGTCGCTGAACGCCTCGACGCCGGTCTTGGCTGAGGCCGCCAAGTCTTTGGCTTGCTCGGCG